>Ga0272441_10007381_pt1 | contig 17910 bp, 24 predicted proteins | sample SSMProp6N_FD_193582 | JGI IMG/M metagenome (GOLD analysis project Ga0272441, IMG submission 193582) | Marine sediment archaeal communities from Little Sippewissett salt marsh, Falmouth, MA, United States - SSM-Prop-6N | ecosystem: Environmental > Aquatic > Marine > Wetlands > Sediment ... | reverse complement strand
AGATCGCGCAAAAAGGTAGTGATCAACTTTTAAACCTTTAGCTTGTAATTCTTTTGTAAGATAGTCGGCAAATTGGTTTTTTCCACAGTTTATTTTTCCGGAAATTAAGATAACTTTCTTCATATGAACAACTCCTTTCAATGTTATCTTTTTATGTTTTAAATAACTTCATTTAAAAGCTGCGCCGATATGTCCACATAATCGACACCCAAACGACCCTCCGTAATTGTTCCTTTGGTTAGTTTAACCTTGCCACATGAACAAGAACCATCTTCTTCCACAATCGACTGACAATGAACACACTTAACTTTTTTAGTAATCTTCATAAATTCCTCTCCTTATTAAAATTCATCATTATCTTCATCTTCATCTTCATTTTCTATTTTTTCATTTAGCTCTTTAAATATATTATCGATGCGCGATACGTAATCTCCATCGTATTCGAACTCATCATCATCATGATCAGTATAATCTATAATTATTCGCCCGCAGATTTGACATTTTAGAGGATGATTAGGAATTTCGTTGGCTGACTTAAAAGTATAAACACCCAAACCGCAAACACACTCTACTTCTAAAAAGCAATCACTAAATACTTTATCATTATTTTCAGGATGTTCTTCTTCCACCATATCTATTTTTTCTTGAATAATCTTTTTATAATAATTTTTAATTTCTTTAGCTGTACATGAAGATTCTCGTTTCCCGTTTTCCATAATATCATTAAACCGCGAACTATCCAAACAAAGATCAAGACCACGAAGATTAATATTAATTCCATTTTCTTCTAAGGAATTAATAACAAGCGTTTCGATTAAATTAATCCCGCTTATATATCCAACTAGCCAGTCTTTGTTTTTAACAACAATTGGCACCCATTGAGATCGATTATTAACTTTTGGTGGTTTATAGTGCATAAATCCTCCTTCTTTGGGAGTATTTATACACCAACAAAACTATTTTTACCATAACGGAAGATTTCAAGTATTTCTTTAATTTGAGATTCGTCAAGCAGTTGAATATATCTTTCGGCGTCGGCAAGTCCAACTTCAAAATATTTGGCAATAAACCTTTTTTCGTCTTGAGACAAGTCTTTTTTCTTTCCAATATATTTGAAAAACTGTCTTCTTTTAGGTAGGAATGAAAAGAAATATCTAAAGTGAGTTCTTTTAGGAAGATCGTACCTATTGACTTCATTGACAATAGGCACGAAAACTTCCGACATTGATACAAACCGATTAATCATATACGGTTTATAACCACTATTAATTTCTTCATTGTCAAAATCAAGGTCTTGGTTACGTTCTGTTAAAGCCTTGAGATAATCAAATAGTTCCATTATCAATCCTTTTTATCGTCAACCAAATTAACTAAATCTAAATCTTCAACAAATTCAGCGGCGGCTTCTTGAACAGCATCATAAATTTTATTCAAAAGAGCTTTTTGCTTTCTCTTACTAAAACCGTCAACATCAGGAATCTTTTCTTCAAGTTTGTTCACAATTTTTTCCTGGTATTCATTGTTTTGAATTTTGTCTAAAACCGTATTCTTAATCTTTGGCCAGACCCATTTATTCACAATTTTAAGTAAAAATTTATTCATACTCTCCCCCTTATGGTTTAACAATCAAAAACCTTTTTTGTTCTTTTCTTAAAACTCTACAGTCTATATGTACCCAACTCATTCCATCAAAGTCTTCTAATGTTGTTATATATTGAAATGATCCCTCTTGTGGGTTGTCTAAAATTGTTTTTCTAATTTTAGACGAATCAATACCCGCAATATAAAAGTCCAAAGCTCTTCCAAATGTGTGTTGAGAATATTTACTAAAATTTAACGATTTCGGGTTTCTAACGCCCGACCAATACCGATCGCCGCCTACATGCCAATTATTAATTGTCATTGGCTTCCCAAAATATTCTCTTATAGCATCTGCTGTCCAAAGCATTCGCCAGTCCATTAATGCAATAGATTTATCTCCACGCACGCTATAAGTTGTTTTATCAACAAACTCTTGAACCTTAAAATGCTTTAGTTCGTAATGTTCCATATTTGTATTTGATGGTATATACACATATTGTTTTCTAAAAAATCCCCAGTTCATAATTTCTTTTTTAAACCCCCATAACCTCATAACAGACTTTAGCTATTCTTGATGTTCGATAAAGTATTGCCCGCTTTTTATCTTTAGTCCGCTTAATATCCATAGCCAAGTTAAATTCTTCTTTAGTCAGCTTTTCGCCGTTAAGGTACCATGATTTGTCTCCAGCCGACCATTCAATCGCCGGACCATCTTCTCGGTGGCGTTCGCCGTTAAGGTACCACACTTTGGTTCCATCCGCTCTTTCAACTGCCGGACCATCTTCTCGGTGGAGTTTGCCGTTAAGGTACCATTTTTTGGTTCCATCAACGATTTTCAATTCACTTTTAGGCATTTTCAAATCCCATAACCTCATAACAGACTTTAGCTATTCTTGATGTTCTATAAAGTATTGCCCGCTTTTTATCTTTAGTCCGTTTAATATCCATAGCCAGTTCAAATTCGTCTTTAGTCAATTCATCGCCGTTAAGCCACCACTCTTTGGTTCCATTCGACCATTCAATCGCTGGACCATCTTCTCGGTGAAGTTTGCCGTTAAGCCACCATACTTTGGTTCCATCTTTTAGAATTTTCAATTTACTTTTGGGCATTTTTAATTCCATCAAATATATTTATCTTCCCAGTTTTCCTTCTTTTCCAATAAAGGATTAATTGTTTTTAATTCAGTATATCCTTCATCGGGTGTTGGTTCTTCAAAAGATTCTTTCATTCCATCAATAACTGCTTTCCATTTCTTAGCTTCATACCCACGCGACTCTTTCATTCTAAATTCAAGATTACGTTCATTTTCTGTAAACCACATAAAAACAATTTTTGTTCGTCCATACTCGTTAGTTACTAAACCAAAGCTGTTTTCAAAATCACGAACAACTTTAACAATCTCTTTTCTTCTTTCGGCTTTAATATGTGTTTCGTCTACAATAACATCTAGTCCATATTCAAGAGCGTGTTCAATAGCTTTATTGGTTGCTTGCTTGATGAAAGGTTCAAATCGAAAATCAAAAATATATTCTCCGCCTTTAATCATGCTTCGATAAGCATCCCGATTAATAATAACCGTATCATCGTTCTCTTTTGCAAAATTTTTAGACCAAGTACTTTTTCCGCTACCGGGCAAACCAATTGTAATGTATACGGTACTCATATATCAATCTCCACAATTTCAGATTCAATTTCTTTAATATTAAATTGATCACGCGTAAACGGGAGTTTGAGTCCTTTTTTCTTCCACTTTTCTATAAACCTTTTTTTAGACTCCTTCCAAGGATCATTAAAAACGCCCATACCCGAAGATTGGTGATAAATCAAAATATCAGCTACCGCAATTTTATATCCTAGTTCTTGGGCATTAAAACAAAAATCAATATCATAAAAGTCCGAAGAATCATAAGTTTTATCGTCAAATGCAAGACCTTCTTTAAGAAATTTTCCTTTAGTTATCATCATACATCCATCGACACAAACAACATCATCGAAATATCCAATTGCTCCTTTTTGTAGATGGAATCCTTCTCCCTGACCACCACCTTCTTTTCCTTGAATAAGATGGCCGCGCATTTTATCTGGAGTTGTCATCCACCAACCCCCGCGATCCGTTATTTCAATAGCCCCAGTCACCCCTAAAATAGCAACATCATTTTTTTCCGAAAAAACAAGTTCAACTTTTTCTCTAAACACGTTATCTAAAATACCAACATCTTCATGCATAAAAACTACAATATCGTCGTCTTGTAAATCGTTTTGTAAAGCGGCTTCAATACCAGCATTATATTTTTTGAAAATATTTTCTGGGTGTGATGGATCTTTTTCAAACACCTGTAAAGCTTGAACTCCAATTTTTTTCATTGAAGGAGCCGCAAAAACTTGAAACTTTTCATCATTTAATCTTGGAATAATACATTTAAAATTGGTCATTAAACTATCTCCTTTTTCAAAATCTTTTCAATATCATCTTTATTGGACTATAAAATACTCATCAATTCCAATAAACACGCCGTAAAACTGATTTCTTTGTCGATAACGTGGACTGAGCGAAACGCATATTCGGCGATTATAAGTATTGCTTGAGCCTGTTTTGATTTTTCTAACAAAGGAACAAAGTTGTCAAAAAGTTGACGATACATTTCATCAAAATTATAGTTCCTTTCAATAACATATTTTCTAGCTTCTGTTAACTTTCTGTTTAAAATCATATCATAAAACTCTGAATCTACTTTTTGAATATTAAAAACACCTTGGTCAATAACACCAGACGTTTTGGAATATTGTTGAAGAAGATTGATCATTTTACGAATATCTGGATAAAAAGTTTCAACAAGTTTTTGAATAGTTTCAACTTTATGTTCAATCTTTTCAAACTTTAATATTCCACAAAGTCTTTTAACAATAATCGGTTTAAGAGCTTTTTGAGAATCTATATCCGCCATATTAAAATCAACCGGCTGACATCTTGATTGAATAGCTCCAATAATCTTTGTAATATAATTGCAAATTAAAATAAACCGGCAACTATCTTGAAATTCTTCCATGAATACTCGCATAGCAGCTTGAAGCTCTGGTGTCGAACCGTCAAATTCATCGAGAACACAAATCTTTTTAGCATTCTCATTTGGGTTGTCACCAAACATCGAATAAGTTGTTGCAAATTTGGCAATTTTATTTCTTAAAGTATCAATACCTCTTTCAAGAGACATATTAATGTAAATATAATCAGTTCTAATTTCGTTAACCAAAGCTTTAGCTACCGTTGTCTTACCAACACCAGGACTCGACGAATAAAGAAGAAGGTTTGGTACTTCCCCTTCTTCAACCATTTTCAAAAAGAAAGATTTGACTTTTGGTGGTAATAGCACCTGATTAACAGTTTCGGGACGATACTTTTCGACCCAAATAGTATAGCTCAATTGCTTTTTACTCATTATTTGTCATTCTCCTTCTTTAACATTTTCTCAAGTTTCGACTTATTCGATTTCACAATCTTTTTAACAGACGTTAAAGTCATTTGTAAACTTTTAGCAGTTTTTTTAAACGAGTTTTGTTTAATATATTCTTTAAGAACTTCTGTTACTTTTTTAATGCTTGGTTTTTTTGGTTCTTCATTATTATCTACATTTGGTCTTTTCGTCTTATTTCCATTCTTAACAAGACGACGAAGCATTCGAGCCATTTGGCGTTTTTGAAGTCTACTAATTCTGTGATTAAGTTTATTAGAATCATATAAAAGTTCGTTTGCTTTCTCTTTGTCGCTTCGTCCTCTAAATAAGCAACGACATGGAATTGGCATTCTAGTTTCTGAATCTATTCCTTCATAACCGCGCCCGTAGCAATGTTTACAAGACTTTTTTGGGTTTTGAATATCGGTTCCATTTTGTTTAGCTATTGTTTTAATAATGTCAAACGGTTGCATGTCTTCTTTCTTGACAACACGACCGTCGCCCATGTCCACAAAAGCGTCAGCGTTTTCTGGAATCTCATATTGAACATCAGTAAGAATTCCCTCACCAGTTTGATATTCTTCATCAAAGTTTTCTGGTTCAAGAAATTGAGATTCTTCTGGCGTTTCTTGATTTTGGGGTTGTTTTGAGAGTTCTTCTTCTGTCATATAATTTTCTCCTTAATCCTTAACTCGGCCGGTATAGATATTCAAACTGATATTTTCATCTACTAAAGAAATTTTAACAAATCCGGTTGCAATAATTTCAATAATATAATCTCTCTTTATTGGTAAGTTTTTAAACGTATCCGAAAACATAACAAAGTCTATTTCTTTATCAAAATCACTCAGATTTTCGGCTTTAAATGTTTTTTCAAAAGTATTATCGTGAAGATTGTTAAAAATCTTAATAGTTAATTTATGGCCATTGCCAAAAACTTGAGCCTTTTTAGAATTAATAAGTCCAAGCATTTTAAGAAATTCATCAAGTTCATCTGATGTAATTTTAATACGAACATCTGGATCCTTAAATTTAATAGAACGCGGACCAGCTGGAATTGCATCTGGTGAAGAAAGTAAGTAACTTGATTTCGAACTTCCTTCTTTTAATATAATACTTTTTTGTTTAATGGAAATTTCTGGTTCGCCAAGTGCTTTAAAATATTGGTAAAACTCTGGATAATTATAAAAAGCAATTTCATTTTCTCCAAAATCAAAATATTCTTTTGGAGCCTTCAATTGGTAAGCGATTGTTGATTCGCTGTCAGCACGACTCACAAATACATTTCCATCATCGTCTTTTTGAAACACAACTTGAGTATTAATAGCCGACAAATCTTTCAAAAGATCAAACAACTCACTATTATACTGAACTTTTGGCATATAAAACTCCTTGGTTAAAATTTACTCTATTCTTTCACCGCGCCTAAATCGGTGTATTTTAACTAAACGACCATTCCAAAACCTAAGCTTTATACCAACTTCTTTAAATAAAACTTTTGTCTTTTTAGCGTTCTCTATCCAAATATCATGATTATTCTCGTCCCATATTCTGTCGACAATAACTTCTCTAATTCCAGATTGAACTATAGCCCTTGCGCAATCCATACAAGGAATTCCGTTAGTATACATTTTACAACCTTTTAGTGATGTTCCTAACAAAGTCGCGTTGTAGATTGCGTTTCTTTCAGCGTGTTCAAACCAAAAATACTTTTCTGGTCTTTCTTGTCTTTCGGGTTTATTATCTTTGGCTCTTCTTGGAAAGTTGTTATATCCTATTGATCGAACTTCATTATCAAGACCTATTACAACAGCCCCAACATGAGAAGAAGCATCCTTGCTTTTCATTGCTACAAGATACACCATATTCATGTAATAATCATCCCAATTCATAATCAACTCCTTTCAATAATTCTTTTAAATTATAACATATTCATTCTTGATTGTCAACTATTATGTACATTTTGAAAACCCACACGACTTACATACAAAACAGCCATTTTCATAAACTAACTGAGCCCCACACTCACTACATTCTTCCGAAGATTTAGTACCATCTTTAATAAATCGTTTTAAAGATCGCGAAAGACTTTTGGCAAAACAAAGCAAATCTCCTTCAACTTTATTAAGCTGTTCACAAATAAAGTTAATGGGTACTCTATGACGAAGCGATGTAGATACCATTCTCGTAAGCGCGTCTTCGCCTTCTGTCGTATCTTTAGTAAAGTTTTCAATAACATCCCCACTATCCAATATCAAGTCGTAATGACCTCTTTTCTTTCGAACAATCTGACCAGAAGAACTTTTATGTTTCCCATTCTCAATAGCAAATATTTCGTAAGGCATGTCGTCCATAACACCAATGATAACCATATATTGAAAATGTCTTATCTTATCAAGCTTTTTAGAAATATTAGTATGATAAATTTCACAAGGCAATTCTTTAGGTCTTTTTGGAGCTTCTCTTTCGCCAACATTTTCCTTATTGATTAAAACGCCAGACCGGCTTCCTTCACGATAAACTGTAATGCCTTTTAACCCATTTTTCCAAGCTGTTTGATAAATTTGGGCTACATTTTCTTTCGTAGCGTTTTTAGGAAGATTAACAGTACTGCTAATGGAATGACAAATATGCTTTTGAATTCGACCTTGAAACTTGACTCTTTGAGTCCAGTCAATATCATTTGCCAATGAACCAAACCAAGGAGATTTTTCAAACTTAGTTTTTCCAGTTATTTTTTGCCACATTTCAAATTTCGGATGAAGAACTTCATACTCTTGCCACTTGTCTCCACTCTGATCAATAAAATCAACATGCGTATCATCTGTATTAAGTTTTCTTCTTCTGGTATATCTAACTTGAAAAGTTGGTTCAACGCCGGATGAAGTTCTTGTAAGAATAGATATTGAGCCTGTAGGGGCAATGGTTGTTAAAGCAATATTTCTTCGACCATATCGTTTCATTAAATTAAAAAGAGACTCATCTTCCTCTTTAATTCTTTGAATGAATGGGTGATCCTTTTCCTTGTCATAGCTATATCCTTCAAACGGTGACATTTCTTTTGCCATATTAACAGAAGAACGATATGCTGAAAGCTTCATTTGTCTCATAATAGATTCAGCAAATTCAATGCTTTTGTTACTTCCATATTTTAAACCAACAGCCGCAATTGTGTCTCCCATGGCGGTTATACCTAATCCGGTGCGACGACCTTCTTCATTATGTTTACGAATAATTTTCCACAGACGAAGCTCGTCTTTTTTGATTTGTATGTCTTCTGGATCAGACTTTATTTTTGCAATGATTTTATCAATCTTCTCTGTTTCCAAATCAACAAGATCATCCATGAGTCGTTGAGCAATTTGAACATGGTTATCAAACTTCTTGTAATTGAATTTAGCTTTTTTTGTAAAAGGGTTGTCAACATATGAAAAAAGATTTATAGACATGAGCCGACACGAATCGAGAATACTTAAATTTAATTCACTACAATTGTGGGTAACACAATGACTTAAAGAAAAACACTGGTGTTTATCAAAAACTTCTATGTCCCAAACATCTTCATACATGTCTGTAGCATATACATTTTTAACTTTAACATAATCCATTGGTTTCACATTTAATTGAAATTCAGTATGTTTAATAATTTCAAGCAAATTTTCTTTGTGTTTAGACATACTAAAAAAACAATTAGCAAAATGTTTTTTGGATGCAAGATCGTTAATTACAAGATCTATCCTTGAATATGTTTTATTATAATCCTTGCCATTTGGAAATGTAATTTTTCTAGGTTTAATATTTTTTAAAGTAGACTTTATACCAAAAAATCCTAATATTTCTGAAATATCACTTAACAATTTTTTACGTGATGAAGAAGCTGAAAAACTGATTCGGCTTTGTTTGTTTTTAACATATACCCCACCATCAGCCGAAAAATACCCATTAATGATACCACATATAAATTCCTCAGAAGCTTCGCATATAAGACGTTTAGATATACCTTGTTCTTTACTAGGATTATAAAACTTTTTTAAGTAATCATCAATTTTTGAATTGCATGTACTAAATTCATAAAATAGATTTTTAGAAGTTTGCCTTTCACGAAATTTTCCTACATATCCAAATTTATCTTCCATTATTTGAATCAAATATTCGGCAATTCCATCTTTATAATCCTCCGAAGAACAAATCATTCCATATTGCGCTCTACCGTTATCAGACCGGTTTGTAATCCAACCATCTCCAAGTAACCACCCGATCCAAAACCCATCATCAAAATCTCCAAGATCTCCATGAAATATATTGGCCTTTTTAGTTATAGGAAGTCTATGACCAGAACAAAGTTTATCTGTAGTCAATTCTCCTTTATTTGTTGCCCACCGATGTTCTTTCGTACAATAATAAGTCATGCCGGTTTGTAATTCGACGGCATATAATTGTTTATTTTTTCCTGAAAGTCTGCATTTTGCATCTGAAAGTCCATTTTCTAGATTACGTACTTGGAATGTTTGATTTTCTAGATCCTGAATTTCTTTTGGACCTTCTGAAGTTAAAACTAAAGTTCCCTTTCTAAGTGAAGGATTACATCCCTTACTGGCATATTCTTCATATGCATCAGCTGGTGTTTCTCTGGTAATGTTGTCCCAAATAAGTAAACCTGGTTCTCCCATGGCCCACGCGCTTTCAATAATAGTATCCCAAACTTCTTTTGCGCTTACCATTTTAGAAACTTTGGGTTCTCCTTCTAATGGCCATCTGAGTTCATATTCTTTATTTTTCTCCACCGCTTGTAAAAACTCATCAGACAATTTAACTGAAATATTCATTCCAGTAACTTTTGTTAAGTCTCTTTTAATCGTTGCAAAATCTAATATTTGTGGATGATGAACAGAAAGCAAACAAATACCAGCACCTCTCCGATTTTCTTGTCCAACCTCGCGAATAGAATTTGAATATCTTTCCATAAAAGGAACGATGCCAGTTGAGGTTTTGGCCGCATTATTGGTTCTTGTTCCATTTGGTCTTAGCTTATCGATACAAACTCCAACTCCACCGCGGCGTTTACACACATTTACAATTTGTTCATCTACTTTTAAAATTGATGAATAACTATCTTCTGGAATTTCCAAAAAGAAGCAGTTAGAAAGACTAATAATTTGAGCATCATTTCCAATACCAAACATGGGGCTGCCAGCTGGAACAATATACTTAAAATGATCTAATAATTCAAATATATTATCTTCTGTTAAAGGCTCTTTAAACTTTTTGTTTTCAATGCGAGCAAACTCTTTCGCAATACGACGATGCATTTGATCTGGAGTTTTTTCTAACAAATTACCATCAGCATCAGTTAATGCGTATTTTTTGACGAATACATCGGATGCCAGTTCGTCACCATCGAAATATTCAGTTGAAGCTGAAACTGCTTCTTCTCTTGTATAAACTAAATTTGTTTTAGAGAAACCACTTTCCATATATCATTCCCCTTTATTCTAACAAGCGACGCAATTCTAAATTCATAACCTTTTTTTCTACAATAGGCGTCAGCAGATTCCCACTTACATTTATTAATAACGTAAGTTTTAGCTTCATTTAAATATCTTAATCTAGCTTTTCCATTATTATTTTTGGGAGCCTTTGGTGGCCGAATCTGACTTTTTGGTTTAACTTCAACGATAAAAGTTCTTTTTTTGTTATTATTATCTTCTTCTTCAAAATAAAAATCTGGAAAATATCTATGAATTTTTTTGTCAATAGGATTATAATATTCAATTTCAATACATTCATAGTTCCATTTTTTGACCTGTGGAGTGTGGTCCAAAAAATAACAAAACTTTGATTCCCAGGAACTTCTATAAATTGGGTCCGTTTTGCCTAAGTATTTTTGTCTATTTTCAACAATATACTTTCCCTTATAAAATCCGTCTTTTTTCCTTCTCCCCATGTTTTCCTACTTCAAAGACTTAATTAAAGAACTATAAGTGGGCCAATCTTCCATCATTTTATTCAATCTATTTTTAGAAAAGAATTTCATTAATTTTGAACTCTCTATTGGACGAGTTTGATCTTCACAATAGGTATTTATAATGCCTTTTACTAAATCTGGGGGAATGAAATCAAAGTCAATTAGAACTCTATTTCTGACATAGTTTTCCTTGATTTCTTTATTTCCTTCGGATACTTCTTTTTCAAGAAAATCATCAATTCCTTTTTTAAAAATGCTTTCAGCAGTTGCTAAACCAGTTCTGGGTTTAATTGCTGGTATTGAATCACTTTTATCACCAGTAATTATTTTTAGTTCTAATTCTCGTTTGGGATTAATACACTTAACCATTTTATTGTTAATTGGATCAAACTGTTGATTATTTTTGTTAGTTAATAACTGATGTAAATCTTTGTCGGTTGAAACAATAATATTAGAACCCTTTTTAAATTGTTCTCTACACAAAACCGCAATAATATCATCTGCTTCAGCTTGTGGATATTGAATTACATGAATTGTACTAAAAGTCTCTTTAATATCATTTCGAAATTCTTCAAATATTGGAAAGAACTTTTCAAAATCAACAACGGTTTTATCTCTAGCCCCTTTTCTATTGGCTTTATATCCATTAAAATGCCTATATCTCCAACTTCCTTTAACATCAAAAGCTAAAACAACTCTTTCTGGTTCAAACCTTTTAATCGTATTAAATAGGCTGTTCATAAACATATGACGCCAAAAAAAGAATCTTTCGTTGTCGGTTGGGTTTGTAAAGATGGCCGAGAATAATGTACGATAGGCCAGATTGTGCGAGTCGAAGATAAGTGTTTTCACATTGTTTTTAAGATCTTCTCTATCTTCTTTTGCAAAAAGCTCAGATAAACTACTTTTATTCATGCAATCCTCCTATGAAATCATTCAACGATCTAGTTTCAAATTTGTATTTCTTCAACTTACGTGTTTTAGCCGTATACTTTGCTTCCTCTGGTAAGAAAGTTTTTTCAAATAACTTAATAGGTATAATCTTTTGAACATATATGTGATGCTCTTGCCAAACCCATTTTTGGTTTATACCAAACAATCTCGTCATATTATTCATATCAAAGGCTGGTTTGATTTCAACATAAGAACCAATGTCTTCACCACGATTGTTTTCATTATTAACAAATGGAAGACTCCCGTGTTTAACTTCATCAAAAATATCATGGTAAAATATTTTATATGATTTATCATAATTCCAAAATATTCTAAAATCAGGCGTATACACGTGTCCCTGTAACAAAGTACTTTTCATAAACTTTCTTTTGGTCTTCATTTGCTTAAACCATGTATAAGTTACCGGATCAGAAAGAACAAGTTGATCATTATGATAACTAAAATCTTTTACAAAACCTTCGATTCTCAACTCTTCAAGATAAAGATAGAACAACCGCTCTTCTTCGGAATCAAACTCAATCCCATTGTATATTATCTTTGGCATCTTCTTTATCCTTATCGTCGTATATTATTCTCATATCATACGCAAGTCCTACTGGTTGTGACATTGGTTGAACGCCAACGATTTTGTTAGCTACCAATGAAGGAAAGGTTCGTTTAATCAATGCTAATGCGATTGGTCTAAATGAAAACGGTTCAATAGAATGAATATCTATATCATCAAGCCATTCAATCCATTCTTCAACTGAACAAAAATCAAATATTCTTTTTTCGTTTTTAATGTGTTGAATACAAACAACAACATCCATAAAATCTTCAAGAGTATGAGCGTTCTCTTGTTTCTTATAATATTTCCATTTAATCATGTTGAAATTGTCAATTGACTATAATAATTTGAGCTAAAATCAATATTAGCACTGCTAGAATACCAATATAGAGGAGCCGAAGAACCACTAACCGGATAATAATATGCCCAATTAGAATTATTATTATTATTAAAAGTAATAATCATTTCGCTTTTATCAATAATCTCCGGACGTTCTACCTCTAAAAGATAATGTTCAAATTCCCAAAAAGACATAGAATTTTTTGCTTCTAAAATGTCTATATCCTTTTTATGTTGACTAAAGTTTTGTTTTGAAAATCCCCATTTAATCATTTTATTTTCTCCTTATTCTATTCATATAAAAAAAACTTTATCATAAATTGAGTTTGTAAAAAACGGTTCAAGTTCTTCATACATAAAGTTATCTTTTTTTAAATATAGCAGTACATCGTTTACATCCCACTTATTTTTCTTCGGTAACTGATATTTTTTAATAAACTTCTGCCAACAGAATACATATTCACCCTTGGTTAAAAGTTCAATTGTTTTCGCTTTTGTCTCTGGTGTTTGAGCATCGTAGTCAATCATAAATCTCTTTTGCTTAAATTTCTTTAGTAATGGTTCTTCAATTTTTACACCGGTTACAGCAATCGAGTTTTCAACAAATATAGAATCAATCGGCCCTTCAAGAACCACAACCGGCCGATTATCATCTACTGTATAATAATTATATATGCTATTATGCTTACCTTTTCTAGACAAATATTTTGGTGTAATATAGTCATATAATGCTCTACCCTGATAATAGTAAATTTTTCCTTTATCATCGAAGAAAGGAATAATTAAACGATTATTATATGTTCCACCAGTTGCTACAAACCACTTACTCCAAATATCTTCTGGAATATTTCTATTAATACATAGACGTATTGCTTTGGCAAATGGTGGTGTGATTCCTTTTTTAATTGGTATGAAAAACTTTGTTTGCTCTTTTTCGGCATTCCTTTTCTTCACTTTCGGGTTTTTGATTTTTGGAATTGGTTTTTTATGTGGTTTTTTCGATCTTACAAGATCCCGATAATAATCCCGATAATGAATTGGAAAAAACTCTTTCATCCAATAAACAACTGGTTTTTTATAAAAGCAATTATGGCAAAAATACATCCAGGGTTTTTTACGTTTTAATATATAACCTCGCTTCTTCGAACGAGACTTTTTAGAATCTCCACAAACATTACATCGAAAATTATAATAATCATAACTTTCAGTTACGTTATCAAACGAACTTAAAATTAATCGAATTTGTCTTTCAAGCGCAATGTCGTCGTCCATATCGCTTAAATTCATAATATCCTCAAAAGAGAAGGGGAGTAAACAACTCCCCCTCTCTCAAAACGAACTAAACCAACAACCAATCAATCTTCTTCTTTTTGCAACTCACTAAAAAATTCAGAATCATCGCCATCAAAAACAGTATCTTCAGTTGTTTTAGACGTTTCTTCCTTCGGCATTTCATTATCTTCAGTAGATGTTGGAGTCGGATCAGGACTAGGCCCACTAGCACCAACTACTCGATTGAATTTTCTTTCCAGTTCGTCATAGCTCTTAAATTTTTCAGGCGAAACAAATTCAGAAAGTTGAAACAAACTTTCAGCAATCTTTTCAATTTCGGCATCTGTTCCGACCGGCGAAGGATTATCAAAATTACAATCATCATAGTTTGGCATTTCAACATTAAAAACTTTAACTTTTTTCAAAATAAGTTTAAAATCAGCACCATCATAATAATCAAAAATCATTACGGGATCATTAATCGAATCTTCTCCCGGCTGAATTTTGTTCATAATTTTATCATGAACTTTCTTTCCATATCTATAAAGAAAGACTTTTCCTTCGTTTTCTGGGTTAGCCGGATCCTTTATAACAATAATGTTCGACATATAATTTTGCTTTCTCTTTCTTCTTCTTGCAAGGTCTGGATCAGTATCCCAAACCGCCGAATTTGCCTTACAGACTGGACACTCTTTTTTAAGAGTTGTTGGACAGTTTTCAATATACCATCCACCAGGACCTTTAATAGAGTGGCTATAATAGCTCACAAACGGAATATCCGTATCCGGCGATGGAAGGAATCGAATAATTGCTTGAGCAGTCCCATTATCATTAAACTTAGGATAGTAAATTCTTTCGTCTTTATAAGAATTACCATCACCTTTCTTTTCAGCCTGCTCTTTAATTTTGTCCATTGTCTTCGACCAATCAATCTTAAACTTCTTTTTTTGCATTAGAAGAACCTCCTTTTAAATGTGTCTTCTATCTTCTTTGCAATCCTTACGAATTGCTCAAATTCTGTATTAATTATAACATTTTCCTTCCGTTTTGTCAAGAACTTTTCAATGTTTCTAGTGAAAAAAACTGGTGAAATTTTACCCTGAATTGTTAAAATATAAGCAATGTTTGTTCCGTCTTCTTTGATATCAAAATAATTTTGAATACTTTTAAACTCAAGTTCTTTATGTATTGCTTTAAGAAGTTTTAAATCTTCTTTTAATCTTTTGGCTGTGAAAAGTTTCATTGTATCAGTTATATGTTTTGGTTTAATTTTATAAAGATTAATCCTTTTTTCACCCACCAAATAACGATACAATAAAAATATTGCAAGATCCTTAATCGTGTAATACCCATTTTCAATATCGTTATATATTCTTTTAGCGTTTTCCGTATAAAACTTCGAAGACCTTTTAAATCTTACAAGATGAGATTTCTGAAATAAATCCAAGTTTCGTCCTTTTTTAACAAAGTCATCTATGTTTCTAATAACCGAAAACACAAAAAGAGTTGAATTTTTCATATTACTCCAAAATTTGACTAAGATTTGTTTCTTCAATCTTTATACGAAATTTTCGAGCCATTTCTTTTTTAAGCTCAAATTTTGTTTCACTATCAAGAACTGATAAAATCTTTTTAAACCTAGCAAATGATTCTTCAAGATAGATAACAGTATCTACAAGACTAATATTTGCTTCTTTTTTAGCACGTCTTACTGTGACATTAAAACGGCTTTGTTCACCAGCACTTAATCTTTTTCCGTCAAAAACTTCTTTAATTTGTCGATGATTATATCCATTTTCGTTCATCCACACAAAGAACTCATTTTTCATAATCTCATTGACTAATTCAAGTTCGTTTATACGATTGTAAACTTTTTCCCTGTCAAAAGTAGTGATTTTGTGTTTAGACATTTGTTCTCCTATTCAAAGTTAATCATTCTTTTAAATTTATCATCAGTATCTTTGTTCAAAATTCTTTTAACATCATCGACGGTTTTTTGAATTTTCTCTTTTTCATCTTTTGGATTTGGAGGGTCTTTCGTAATTGATTTCGCGGTTCCATGAATCGAAGACTCTTCGTCTTCAAACACTCGCATCCTATAATAATCTACATTTACTGTAATCTTCTTTTTATTTAACCCGTATCTGTTTTTCAAAACAATCCAAACAAACTTACCCATGGCTCTCATTTCTTCAGATTGAGTGACACCAACAATCACGTCAGCCGTTGCGGCTGTTCCAATAGAATCTGAAATATCTGTCAAATCAATTTCAGAATCACCAAATCCCTTTCGATTGGTTTGAACAGCCGATACAATTGGGATACCCATCTCTACAGCAATTGCGCGAACTTCTTCGGAAATTCTTTTAACTTCAAGATAAGAATTATCACTTTTGTTTTTGTAAATTGGGTTCATAATACCAAGATAATCAATAAAAATAATATCTGGTACAAACTTCTTTCTTACTTTCAGTTCTTTAACTAAATTACGAATATGATTAGAATTAATTGATCTTGGTGGATATTCTTTAAGAACAATCTTTTTATCTACTTCAGATCGAATCTTTTCAAACTTTTGATGAAATTTGTCTTTTGTAAGAAGCTTCAAATCCTCTGTAGATACATCAAACATATTAGACATCATTCTTTCGGAAATTTTATCTTCTGACATTTCACAAGTTACATACAATACGTTTTTATTTTTAAGAATACAATCAACAGCAAGCGAAGTCATGATAAGAGATTTACCAAGATTCGTTTCAGCCATAAACAGTGTCAAAGATTTTTCATGAAAACCACCTTCCGTAATTTTATTTAAATCCGTAATACTTGAAGGAATAACTCTGTCTTGGTTGTGTAAGAAAGTATATAACCGTTCTTCTTCTTCTAGAAAATCTAAACCAACTTTTGTATCAAAACTAAAAGCAATAGCTTCGCGTAATTGATCTGGAGTTTTCTTTAATTCTTCTACTTTTCCGTTGTTTAAATTAATAGCAATATCTACATTAACATTATGAACTAATTTATCTCTTAGAAAAGACTCAATTTCTTCCAAAAGAAAATCGGTTTGATATTCAGAAATATCCATTTCCATTATTTCGATAAGTCGGTTATAAACATCTTCGTTATCTAATTCTAAGCGCATTTCTGGTACGGTTGGAAACTTTTCAAACCTCTCATTCATAGACAAAGCCGTTTTAATAAGCTGAAGATTTTTTTGATCTTCAAATATTTCAGGTACAAGAAAAGGTACAGTTTTTTCTCGAACCTTGTCATTAATAAACAAAAATTTAATCAATACTTTTTCAAAAAATATTGCATCCATTAGACCCTCTTTTTCTTTTTCTTAGTTAGTTTTTTTGCAGTTTTTGGTGACATAATATCCAAAGCATCTTCTTCAGTTGCAATATCCAAAGGACTTTGGAATGTATATTTCTTTTCAAGCCAGTTCTTAAATTCAGTTTCTTTGAATATTGGAAGCCAAAAATCACTGTTGTAAATTTCATTTTCTCGGAACTTTTTATCACCTTCAAGATAGCTTCGAGTGTAATGACCAGCACTTGGTTTTGTAACTACTCCACATTCGAGAGCATCGTCTAGTATTCCATAAAAAATATCTAAACCACCATCCATCTTTATTCGGAATTTTAACTTGCTTTTCTCTTTAGACCATCTTGATTTATAAGTTTCTGCTGTAATAATATGTCCAACAATTGTATCATCAGACGAAGACTTTTTCTGTTTAGCGCGACTTTTACCAAGCACAACACAGTCACTATTAAATATAAGTTTTCGTCCA
>Ga0272441_10007380_pt1 | contig 17911 bp, 12 predicted proteins | sample SSMProp6N_FD_193582 | JGI IMG/M metagenome (GOLD analysis project Ga0272441, IMG submission 193582) | Marine sediment archaeal communities from Little Sippewissett salt marsh, Falmouth, MA, United States - SSM-Prop-6N | ecosystem: Environmental > Aquatic > Marine > Wetlands > Sediment ... | reverse complement strand
CCGGACACAACGTGTCCGTCAACAGCTCAATGGGGCGCGTAGTGACCTGAAGAAAGCAGAAGCTCGGCTCACTGAGACGATTGAGCTGCAGGAAGTGATTGGGCGACTCGAGTCCTTTCACGAACGCGTGAATCGGCGCCTCGATGACCAGACCTGGGAAGACAAGCGACAGCTCATCCGCATGCTGGTCTCAAGGGTCGAGATTGACGAGGAGGGTGCGACTGTGGTGTACCGGGTGCCTGGGAGCGGCACACGAGGCACCGGCTGTTCACCCGGCGGATCCACCTCGGAGCCCCCCAGCTCAGAAAGTTGTCTATTGCGTGGGAGGGGTGGTGACGCCGCCCTGGGGGGTACCGGCTTCTGGATACGACAGTTGTCCCCTCTCCATTACCCCTGCGTTGAGCCATTTCCCGATGAGCCGAAGCAGCATTCCGTCGCGCACCCGCTGGTTCAGTAACGTCCGCAGATGGCTGTGGGACACCGCATCGAAGTACTTCCGGATGTCCAACTCCACTGCCCATCCCCCTCTCATCGACATGGTCTGCTTCCAGAGCGCATCAAGGGCTTGGTGCGCGCTGCGGCCTGGTCGGAAGCCGTACGAGCACGGCAAAAAGTCCGTCTCGTAGATGCATTCCAGGATCATGACCACGGCGCGTTGCAGCGCCTTGTCCTCAAAGGTCGGGATCCCGATGGGGCGGGTCTCTGACCCGCTGCCCTTCGGGATATGGACCCGACGGACGGGGGGCGCGAAGTAGCTGCCGGATTTTGCGCGGTCGAGCAGCGCCTGGAGGTTTACCTCCAGATCCGCTGCATATTCGCTCGCGCTCTGGCCGTCTACGCCGACTGCCCCGTCTTTTCTTGTGAGGCGATAGGCCTCTTTCAACCAGTCCAAGTCGAGATAGTGGTTCAGGGAGGTGAATGCCATCTCAGGCGCTTTCCTCGCCAGTTCTGCTATCCGTTCGCGTTTCGTGTAGATCGTTCTGGAGCTTGGCATCTCCACTCTCTTTCCTGCGTACGGTCTCGTGACCAGGCGCCCGCCTTTCCTCCGCGGGGTCCTCTGGGTCGAGTTCCCCCGCCTCATTGGTCATACTCGGGCGCTCCGACTCCCCGCCGTCCGTCCCGCGACCGCTCCGGTCTTCCCTTGCGGCGCGGTATCACGCCGCGTCCCTGGTTCGCTCCGGTGGGCTAAGGGACGCGATGCCCACCGGCCTGGGGTTGTTCTCGATGCCCCCGACACCGGTTTCAACGTGAAGACGACGGGGCCTCCCAGGTTCCTGGGGAGCCCCTCTACGAACGTGCCCTGCTCCTTGACCCCGGTGGACCGACGAAACCTCGCCTATGCGGTCTCGCCTATGCTGCCTTCCGGATTACCCACGCCGTCGGCGTCCACCACTGACTCCTTTCGGGGCTGACTCACACGGCCCATTCGCTCGCTGTCTACGCTTCGCAGCCCGGGTCACCCCGGGACCACGCAAGACTCGCTACCGGCCCGCTGGCTAGGCTTTGACCGGGCGGGATTCGAACCCGCTGGGCTCCAATCTCGAGTTTCTAAGGTGACATCGGTTTCTCCTTTTCCTCTCGAGCCAGGCTTGGCCTGGCGCACGGGCGATCGATTTCTCCTGAATATGGTGCTCGTATGCACATTCCTCTGTCATCTCTGCGGAAGCGGAGATCCAGATTTGGGCGAATGCGCTTGTGCTCCATGGATTCCCGTTTCCACGGGAATGACGGATACCGCTCACGAATGGAGAACTCGATACCCCTGGGAGATGCGGCTGGCAGGGTCGCGCGAAAACGGTTACACATGGACCTGTGATGATCCGTCGCACAGCCTTGGCCCTGGCCTTGGGCGCGCTCCTGGTGACCGCCTGCTCCGACAAGCGCTCCGCGAAGCGTCGGCCCCCGGCCGCGGCAGCGGCGCCGGTGACCGCCGTTCCCCGGAGCGATCCTCCCCTGGCCAGGTGGCTGCGCCGGGTTCCCGCGGACGCGCGGTGGGCAGTGGTCTCGGTCGACCTCGATCGCCTCAGGGCCGTGGCGTCGGACGTGGCAGCGCTGGTGGGTCACCATCCGGATCTCGCGCCTGCCCTGCGCCATTGGCGCGCCCGCCTGGTGCGACAGTGGGGCGGCTGGCCCCTGGCGCCGGACTTCTGGGCCCGGTTGGGCCTCCGCCGTGGGAGCGGCGGCGCCCTCTATCGTCGCGCGGACGGCGTCACCGTGGTCCTCTTCCGAACGGATCGGCTGGGCAGGGTCCTCGAGACCATCAACCAGGCCATCCGCAAAAGAGGCGCCCGCAGGGTGGCCGATGTCGAGAGGCTCCGGGTCGCGGGCCGCCCGGCTTATCAGATCGATGGATGGACCTGCGCCACCCGAGGCGGGGTGTCGGCCTGCGCCGACGTGCCTCCGGCCCGCTTCGCGCAGGTGATCCGGCCGGGCACCGACACCCTGTGGCCCAAGGTTCCTGGTGGGTATGCGGGGGGCCGCCATGGGATCTGGATCGGTCCCAGGGCGAGCTTCGGCCGCGGGCTGCACCGGGCGGCCCGGGACCTGGTCGGCTGGGCCCCGCGGGGGCTGTGGCTGGCCGCTTCCCTGGGCCGACGACTCCAGGTTCGTGGGCTGGTCCTGTCCCCCTCAGCGGCCAGGGGCGCGACGTCCAGCCCCGCCGCGGGCCCACCCCTGCCCAAGCCCGGCCAAAGCGGCCTCGCCGCCGCCGGCGCTGCTCCCCTGGTGATCCGCCTGCGCATGTCGCCCCGGCGACTGGGGGACCACGTGCATCGCCTGGTGCCTGCCCTGCGGCCGGCCTTGGACCTCATCCGGCGACAGCCTGTCTCCGACAGCCTGGCCGAGGAGATGCTCAACGGCGAGGTGGTGCTGCTGGCAGACCACGCAGGCGTGGCAGCCATCTGCGGCCTGCGGAGTCGCTCCGGAGGCCTGCGCGCCATGAAGCGGCTGATCCTGCTGCTGAGCCCGCGGATCGGCGGCTGGCAGAAGCGCGTCCGCGGTCGCGGCAGGGGCTGGGATCTCTCCTACGCCAACGCCAACCTGGGGGATGTATCCACCCACCGCCTGATCCTGCGGGTGCCCCCGGGCGCGGGCTCGGGCGCCCCGAGGCTTCGGAACGGCCGCCTGACCCTGCTGTGGGGCATGGCCCAGCGCCACCTGGTGGTGGCCACCGACGCCAACCTCTTTCGTCGAATCCTGGCGCGGGTGGATCAGACCGACGCCGACTTTCTGCGTCAGCTCGGAGACGCGGCGGGCCGCCGGGGGTTCCGGGATCACCGCGCAGTGGCCGCCCTCGTCCGACCCGACGATCCACTCTTCGCCCTGCCCAAGGCCCAGCGGGACGCGGCGCGGCGCTGGATCGATGATCTGGGACCCACCTCCCGACGCTCGGCGAACGGGGTCCGCGCCCTGATGGATTTGATCGACAGCGCCACCCTGTCCTGCGAAGACCTCCCGGCGGGTATCGGGTGCCACCTGGGGATCTCCCTGGTCACAAAGTCGGCGCAGACAAAACCGGGGTCACACAAAAAGTCGGGCACCCGGCCGTCGCTCGAGGTGGGGCTCGAGATTGACGGCAGGTACCGCGAGGCGCTCATCAAGAAGTGGGGGGGCAATTTCGTCGGCCACCTGCGCCTGGTCCAGGCCCTCGCAACGGCGCCCACCGCGTCGCCCCTGCGGGCCAAGGCCAGCCGCGCCCTCGCCCACCGTCGGGGTGCGCCGAGCTGCAGCCTCGAGGGGCTGCTCGTGTCGCTCTGGCTCCCCTGGGCCCGTCACCGCCTCGTCATCACTGCCCGCCAGGAGGCCCCCCGGGAGCTCGATCGCCTGGCGCGGGCGCTCCAGGACCTGGCCAAACGGGCCCAGAACCTGCCGGCCGCCGCGCGTCGCCGCTGGTACCGCCCGCTCCGCTCCACCCGCATCACCCCCACCCGATCCTGCTGCAAGGGGGGCGTCCGCCGCTGCGAGAGCAAGGCCACCGACTGGATCCACCCGACCTGGCGACGCCTGGGCTTCGGTCTCTCGGGCCCCCACCTCTACCGATACCAGGTGACCCGGGAGACGGGATCCCTGCGCCAGCGCATCGTTCTGCGGGCCCTGGGAGATCTCGATTGCAACGGCCGGTCCTCCCTCCTGCAACGCGTGGGCACCATCGACACGGCCACGGGCGCCCTCCAGGTCGGCCCCCTGATCAGGGTCCGCGCCGACGATTGAGACGGACGACTTGCCAACCCTCGACAATTCGGCGAAAATGTCTGGTAGCTACGATTAGGATCTGAACATGCCGACTACGCGTTTCGCGACCCAGGTCTTCCGAGGTGCCGTGACCCTGACCCTGGTGGGGCTTCTCACCCTGGCGGGCTGTGCCCACGGCAACCCCGGCGCCAACGACAACAACACCAACAACGTCAACGACAACACCAACGTCAATGTCAACCCAGGCTCGCTGCCCCTGGGGAACAACTGCTCCTATAGCCAGGAGTGCCAGTCCGAGCTGTGCCTCGGGGTGGGCCAGGAGCTGCTGTGTTCGATCGCCTGTGACAACGACCCCTGCCCCTCGGAGTTCTACTGCGCATACGTGGACGTGCAGATCGCGCCCGCGGGCGAGGCCGTTCCCACCGCAGGCTTTTACTGCCTGCCCGATCGGGGCGGCCTCTGCAAGCCCTGCGGCTCGGACATCAACTGCACCTTTGCCGGGGATCGCTGCCTCGACCTGGGCGACGGCGCCAAGGTGTGCGGAAGGGACTGTCAGCACAACGGCACCTGCCCGGTGGGCTACGAGTGTCGACAGGGCCAGTGCTGGCCCATCCTGAACACCTGCGACTGCATCCCCGAGCGCGTGGGCGCCACCCGCTCCTGTCAGGAGATGAACGAGTTCGGCGTGTGCATGGGTGTGCAGACCTGCAGCGCCTCGGGCTGGGACGAATGCAGCGCCAGCATCCCCTCCTTCGAGGTGTGCAACGGCCTGGACGATGACTGCGACGGGTCGCTGCCCTCGGACGAGCTGGACTCCGACGAGAACGGCATCATCGACTGCATGGAGGGCTGCGAGCCTTCGGCCGAGGTCTGCGACTCGGAGGACAACGACTGCAACGGCGTGGTGGACGACGGAGACATGGAGGCCATGTGCGGCACGGCGGCGCACGGCGAAGTCATCTGCCTCCACGGCGAGTGCGTCATCGGCTCCTGTGAGGCGGGGTACGTGGACATCGACGGCGACGTGTCCACCGGCTGTGAGTGCGAGCTGACCACCAGCGGCGGCGACACGTGCACCGTCGCCGAGGTGGTGGGGCCCCTCACGGACGTGGCGGGCGGTCAGACCGAGGTGCGTACCGGCATCCTCCAGGAAAACGAGGAGCGGTGGTACTACGTCCAGGCCATCGACGAGCCCGACGTCGGCGCCGGCGCCTGCGACAACTTCCACTTCCGCGTGCAGCTCACCGTGAACCCGGCCGATGTCTACAAGCTGGACATCCTCGCCGAGCAGTGCGGCGGCACCCCCGAGTGCGCCCAGGCGGTGGTGGACTTCCAGCGGTACCGGAACTTCCGCGACGAGTCCGACCCCCTGGACCCGGTGGGCGAGTGCCCCTGCTCCGACGTCCCGGGTCCCGGAGAGAACCTGTGCAGCGACAACTCCATGGTCTACGTGATCCGGATCTTCCGCGAGCCGGGCACCGCCCTCACCTGCGAGCCCTACGAGTTGGAGTTCTCCAACGGATTCTATTCCGCCCCCATCTAGCCCCCCAAGGACAGGTCGGCGTCTCGACAGCCCATGGAAGTCAAGAAGTACACGCTGAAGCGGCCAGCGCCGGCGCCCAGGGTCGACTGGGGAGACGCGCTGGACGCCGAGCAGCGCGCCGTGGTGGAGGCGCCGCCGGGATACCTGCTGGCCGTGGCCGGGGCCGGAACCGGCAAGACCCGAGCGCTCACCTACAGGGTGGCCCACCTGCTCGCGGCCGGGACGATGCCCGAGCGGATGATGCTGTGCACCTTCACCAACCGCGCCGCCCGGGAGATGGTCCGGCGGGTGGAGACCCTCGCCCAGGTGGAGGTGAGCCGGATGTGGGCGGGCACCTTCCACCACGTGGGCAACCGCGTGCTGCGGCGGTACGCCGAGGACCTGGGGCACCCGGTGGACTTCTCCATCCTGGATCGCGCCGACTCGGTGGACCTGTTGGCCCGGGTGATCGCCGATCGGGGCTCAGGGCGCCGCCAGCGGTTCCCCCAGGCCGGGGTGCTGGTGGGGATGATCTCCCTGGCGGCCAACACCGGCCGGTCCCTGGCCGACCTGCTCGCCAGGGACTACCAGCGTTTTTCGCACCACGGCGAGGAGATCGAGGCCGTGGCGGTCGCCTACGCGGATCGGAAGCGCCGGTTGGCCGTGCGCGACTTCGATGACCTGCTCCTGGGCTGGCGGGAAGCCCTCACCGACCACCCCACCGTGGCGGCCGAGCTGCAAGAGCGGTTTCAACACGTGCTGGTGGACGAGTACCAGGACGTGAACCACCTCCAGGCCGAGATCACCGACCTCATGGCGGTCGGGCACGGCAGCCTCACGGTGGTGGGGGACGACGACCAGTCCATCTACGCCTTCCGGGGAGCCGACGCCCAGGCGATTCTGGGCTTTCCCGAGCGGCACGGCGCCACCGTGTATCGGGTCCAGACCAACTACCGCTCCACTCCGGAGATCCTCCGCCTCGCCAGCGCCTCGGTGGCCCGCAACCGACGGCGGCACGAAAAGACCCTTCGCCCGTCGCGTGACCCGGGAACCCTGCCGGTGGTCGTCGCGGTGGACGACGTGTATCAGCAGGCGGCCTTCGTGGCCCAGCGCGTCCTGGACCTCCACCAGGACGAGCTGCTGAGCCTGGCCGACATGGCCGTGCTGTTCCGCGCCCACGCCCACAGCCTCGAGCTCCAGGTGGAGCTGACCCGGCGCCAGATCCCCTTCACCGTACGGGCCGGGCTGCGCTTCTTCGAGCAGGCGCACATCAAGGACGCCCTGGCCCACCTGCGCTGGCTGACCAACCCCTCAGACGAGCTGGCCGCCATGCGGGTCCTCCGGCTCCAGCCCGGCATCGGGGCGGCCACGGCCTCGCGCACCATCGCCCACGTGACCGCCCAGCGGACGGCGCTCCACCGGGCGCTGGGATCCGCCCTGGCAGAAAAAGGCCTCGTGGGCCGCGGCCAGGGCCGTCTCCGGGCCCTCGCGACGCTCTTTTCGGACCTCGACGACGACCCGGGGCCGGCCGCTGCCCTGCGCGCCGTGGCCACCGGGCCCTACAAGGACCTCGCCCAGGCGCGGTACGGCAACGCCGAGGAGCGGCTCGCCGACCTCGCCCAGCTGGCGGACCACGCGGAGACCTACGAGGCCATCACCCCCTTCCTCAACGACATCACGCTCATGGCCGGAATGGCGGCCGAGGGCTTCGCCCCCGGGGATCCTCCTGACGACTGCCTCACCCTCAGCACGGTCCATCAGGCCAAGGGTCTCGAGTGGAAGGCGGTGTTCGTGGTGTGGCTCACCGACGGCCGCTTCCCCTCGGCCCCGGCGCTGCGGGACCCCCACGGCGAGGAGGAGGAGCGCCGCCTCTTCCACGTGGCCGCCACCCGGGCCCGGGATCAGCTAACGCTGGTCTACCCCATGTTCGCCGAGGAGCGCGGGTTGCCCCGGGTCATCACCCGGCCCTCGCGATTCCTCACAGAGCTGGACGTCCCGGACCTTTTCGAAAGGTGGCAGATCGAGGTGGAGTGATCACGCTCTGGGCTGATCAGGAGCGGTCGGGAGCAGGAGCGGGCGGGAGCAGGAGCGGGCGGGAGCAGGAGCGGGCGGAAGCAGGAGCGGGCGGGAGCAGGAGCGGGCGGGAGCAGGAGCGGGCGGGAGCAGGAGCGGAACCGGAACCGGAACCGGGACCGGGAGTGGAAGCGAGATCAGGAGCGGGACTGGACGCGGCGGTCGGCGGCCGGCACCTCGGCCAGGAGGGGCAGGCTGGCGTTCTCCCGGTTTCGACGACGGAGCTCGGCCATCACCAGCCGAAGGGCGCCCAGGAAGCAGGTGACCTGCGAGTCACTGAGCTCGCCCATGTTGGCCACCTGGAAGTACTTGTCCTTGAGGGCGTCCTTGCAGCCGTAGATGATGAAACCCCGGCGCCGCATCTCCTCGTACATGTCGGAGAAGCGGATGCCCTCGGGCACCGACGGTGTGAGGATCGTGTGGCTCTCATGGCCGGTCTCGGTATAAAAGCCGAAGCCCATGGCCTTGAGCTCGGTGCGCATCCACCGGTTGAGCCGCGCGTAGTTCCGCTCCCGGGCGCCGATGCCCGGGGCGAGGTACTCGTCGCAGGCCGCGTCCAGGGCGTAGAAGTTGGACACCGCCGGGGTGAAGGGCGTCTGCTCCAGGCCCACCTCGTAGCGGCGGTACCGCTTGAGGTCCAGGTAGTACACCCGCGGCTCCACGTCCTCGATCAAATCCCACACCCGCCTGTGCACGCAGGTCATGGCCACGCCGGAGATGGCGTGGAGGCACTTGTTGGCGCTGGAGATGCACAGGTCGATGTTGTCGCGGATGACGTCCAGCTCCTCGCCGCCGAGGCTCGCCACGGCGTCGACGATGAACACCCGACCCAGGTCCCGGATGATGCGGCCCACCTCGTTTACGGGGTTCATGAGGCCCACGGAGGTCTCGTGGTGGCACATGACCACCGCGAAGATGTCCGGGTCGGCCTCGAGCATGGTCTGCACGTCCCGGGGTCGCACCATCTGGCCCCAGTCGTAGCGAAGCACCTGGTGGTCGATCCCGTGGAGCTGCGCGATCTCCTCGAACCGCTCGCCAAAGGCGCCGTTGCACACGATGAGCAGCTTGCGATCCCGGGGGATGGCCGAGGAGATGGCCGCCTCCATGCCGCTGGTGCCCGAGCCCGTGATGAGCAGCACCTCGTGGTCGGGGCCCCCGCGGAAGATGCGCTTGAGCTTGCGTCGAAGCCGGATCATCAGGTCCGAGAAGCTGCGGTCCCGGTGGCACACGTCGTGGTGCACCAGGGCGCTCTTGACACCGGCGGAGGTGACCACCGGACCGGGGTTGAACAGCACGTAGTGGTTGGGGTCGCTCTCGTTGAGGATGCCCTCCACATAGGCCAGGGTCCGTTCCGGGTTGGAGAAGGGCTTGGACTCCTTCTGCCGGGGCATGGGCTGGAGGTCCTCGCCGTACATGGACAGGAGCCACTCGGCGTGGCGCAGGGTCTCGGGGGTGTCGACGTCCTGCCAGAGGGCGCCGCCGATGTCGTGGCCCTTGAGCTGCCGTTCAGCGGCGAGGGTGCGAAACGCGTCGGTGATACGCGGGTTGTCGAGCCCCTCGAGGATCGCGAAGATCCGGTCCGACAACAGCGCCACGCGCACGTCCACGGCCTGGGCGCGATCCAGGTTGCGCCCCAGGGCCACCACCTGGTCTCCCTGGAGCCGGACCTTGACCTGGCTCTTCACGTCGTAGACCGTGTCCAGGTTCGCGTCCACGCTCAGGTAGCCGTGGCCATTGGGGGTGTAGGCCTGGAGGCCGATGACCACGCCCGGGCTGATGACGTGGTCGGCCATCACCAGGAAGAAGTGCCTGCCTCCCACTGCCTCCCGGGCGGCCAGGAGGGACCCACCGGAGCCCGACTGCCAGTCGGGATTGTAGACGAAACGCACGCCCTTCAAGTGAGCCGCCGACCGCTGTATCTCCTCGGCCCGGTGCCCCAGGACCACGATGATCTCCTCCACGCCGCCCGCCTTGAGGCTCTCCACGTTCCGCTCCAGGAGCGAACGGCCGCAGACCGGGACGAGGGGCTTGGGCAGGTCTGAGAAGCCGTTGAGTCGCTGACCAAGACCTGCTGCCAGGACCACGGCGACGCGCGTGTTGGTATTCATGTCTACCTCCAGACGTGACTTGACCTTTGGCTATGCCCTAGGGTCGAAGTCGTAGGTTCCGAGAATTGACACGACGAAAGCAATATCTATACCAAGCCCATGAGATCACAAAAAAATAATGGATTTCAATCTTCGCTCGAGTCCACCGGTGACAGATGTGGTGAAAAATCACCACATCTGACCAACGTTCACCATCGGGTGGACAACCGACGCCAGGCCCAGCCGTCGGTCAGGGGTCGCGGTCAGGGCTCGCGCAGGAACTCCCGGCGAATGGGGTGATACCTCCAGCTCTGTTGATCCACCACCTCCCGGCCGCGGATCCGAAACAGGTACAGGTGCCCCAGTCGATCGGGCGGTCCCGCGCAGACACTCACCGAGCCCACTCCCCGAACGGCCACGGGATCCCGGGGGCCTGGGAGGCTGGTGGAGATCCGCCGGTGCAGGTGACCGTGGAGCACCAGGTCGGCGCCCTGGCGGGCGAGGATCTCGCGGAAGGTCGCCGCGTCCGTGAGCCGGTTGTGCCAGTGGCCCGCCCCTGGCTGAGGCGGGTGGTGCAAGCCCACGACCCGGCACCGCCGGGCCACGCGTGGATCCGCCAGCACGGCCTCGAGTCGGGCGAGGTGCCGGGCGCCGAGGGTGCCCACGGCCAGGGGCGGCGGACAGGGGCGGGCGGTGCGGCAGCCCACCAGGGCCAAGGGTCCACGGAGCCGGACCAAGGGCCAGTCAAAGGCACGAAACTCGGCGTCGGGCTCCAAAAAGGGAGCGAAGACCCGCTCGAAGATCCGTCCCCTGACCACGGAGGGCACGTAGGCGTCGTGGTTGCCCGGAACCACGGTGATGTTCTCGGCCGCCAGCGGGAGGTCCTCCAGCGCCGCCCGGAAGCGACGGAACTCTGCCTCGGCGCCCAGGGTGGTGATGTCACCGGTCACCAGCAGATGGTCTGGCCGGATGCGCCGGACCACGTCCAGGGCGGCCAGGGTGACGTCGAAGGCGTGGAGCCGCCCGCGCCGGAACAGCGCGTTGAGGGACCCCAGCAGCCGCTTGTCCAGCAGGAAGTGCGGCCGCAGGGATCGGGCGGAGAAGACGTGGACATCGCTGATGTGAACGATCGTCGCTTCGGACGAGCCGTGCCGGCTATTCGGAGGCATCAGACACCCCCTTCCAGAAAAGCACCTGGTAGCTGATCATGACGAAGTTCAGGGCGGCGCCCGCCACCGTGGCCCAGAAAGCCCAGTGGAGCACGCCGAAGATCGCCGTCATGAGATAGGCGAAGATGAAGAAGTCCCGACGGCCCAGATACTTGAGCCCCGACAGGAGCCGCCCCAGGGAGGTGGGGCCGACGCTCGACGCCACCGGCTCCGGCTGCGGTGCGTCACCCTCCCGGGCCGCGGCGTCGGCCTCCTGATCGAACCACCACTTGAAGAGGAACTCGTCTGGGATCCCGAGCCGGTGGATGTGCCGGAACACCGTCGCGTTGTAAAAGGTGACGGCAAAGAGGGCAAAGCCCCCGGCGTACAAATACACCGGCTGGTCGAACCGTCGCCAGGCCCCCACGGCCATGCCTGCCATGAAGGCGGCGTTCACAACGAAGTCGCCGTAGATGTCGAACCACGCCCCCCAGTCGGAGAACTGGTGCTTGACCCGGGCCACCTCGCCGTCGCAGTTGTCCAGAACCAGGCTGACCATGAGCATCGCGCCGCCGACCACGGTCCATCGATGGACCCCGGTGGCCACGGCCACGCCGGCGGCCAGGCCCAACAGCACCGACAGCCCGGTGATCAGATTGGGCGTGAGGGGGAAGGGCAGCATCAGGGCGGTGAGGCGCACCGAGAGGCGGCGGATCAGCAGGTAGCAGACGATGCCATCTATCTCGAGGGGCTTGATGGACTGGCGAATCAGGGTCCTGCGGGCGCGGCGGACCGCGGCGCGGTCCACCACCGAAACGGCGGTACCGCCGAGGGAGGCGGCCTCCAGGCGGCGGCTGGGGCCGCCAGGGGACCGCGGGCGGATCCACACCGCGCCATCGGCCGTGTGGGCCTCCAGGTCCGGGTCTTGGTCCATGGCGGCCCGGATCCCCGACACGAAGCCCCAGTCGATGGCCACCGGATGGCGGAGCACCAGGTCCGGCCGCGGGTCAAAGGCCGCCGCGGCCTCGGCGCGTGCCTGGTCGCCCTCCGACGAGGCCACGAGCAGGCTCGGCGGGTCGGACGCGAGCCGACTCGTGGGCAGCCATCGATCCAGCGCCGCCTTTTCGTCGGGGCCCACCACCACGCCCACCCGGGAGATGCCCCCCCGCCGCAGGGACAGGACGGCCCGCTCGAGCAGGGTCAGACCCGCCACCCGCATCAGCTGCTCCGCGGAGTAGAACACCACGGCCGACAGGCTCACGGCTCCTCCTTGCGGGGCTGGGTGGCGCTCGGTTGGCTCAGCTCCCGCCGCCAGGCCCGCGAGGCCGCGAAGAACTCCCGCCGCTCGGCGGGCGTCATGGCGATCCACGAGCCGCCCGCATAGAGGGAGACGTACACGAAGAGGAGATCCCAGAAGTACTTCGTGAGCAAGACGACCACCACCGCGCAGCTGACGAAGAACCAGATGATGACGGCCTTGCTCCACAGCTGGAGTCGCCGCCCGTGGTGGTTCACAAAGGGCAGGGGCACCAGGTTCAGCACGGCCATCACAACCACCATGCCCACGCCCACCCACCGTCCGCCGGGGGCCTGGGAAAAGAGCGTGGAGTTGATGAAGGAGATGATGATGAAGGCGCCCACGGGACGCGGCATGCCGTGCCAGGCGAGGTCGAACCCGAACTTCGCCGCCGCTCCCCGGGCGTGGCGGATGGACCCCGTGGCGATGAGCAGGGCCGCCATGGCAAAGGCGAGGGGTTGGTTGAATCCCTTGTACGCCAGGTACACCACCAGGGCCGGAGCCACGCACTGGGCCGTGTGGTCGGCGATGCTGTCCAGCTCCGTGCCGAAGCGGTTCGGGCGGCCGGTGACCCGGGCCACGGGCCCGTCCAGGACGTCCCCGAGGTAGCCCAGCATGATCGCAAAGGAGGCCCACCACAGGTTGCCCGCGATCACCAAGGCGATGGAGGCCACGCCCCCCACCAGGTTCACCAGGGTGAACAGGTCCTTGAGGCCGAAGCCATTGCCCACGAGCCGCGCGAGGAGGCGATCCGGGGGCCCGAGCAGGGCGGCGAGAACAGTTCGGAGCATGGGCAGTGAGGTTGCAGGCGTCAGCGCCGCTTCTTCTGGGCCTCTTCGTTGAGGTAGCTGATCAGGCGGCCCAGCTGCTCCTCCACGTCCGCGGCCAGGGTGTTGGGCAGGGAGCGCTGCAGGTCGGCGAGGAGATCCGCGAGCCGTCGGGCCAGGGTCACGGCGCGCTGGGCCTTTCTTCCCTCGCCCTGCTGTTTGGTCTCCGACTCCCCGATGGCCTCCTTGAACTTGCGAGCCAACGAGGAGGGCGACACGTCCTGGGAGAAGACATCGGCCTGGATGGCCTCGAACATCTGCCCGGGCAGCCCCTTGGTCTCCCTGGCCTTGGCCAGGGCGGACACCGTGTCCGGGTGGGGGATCTGCTCGGTCACGCCGTCTCGCTTCAGGATGTGAGGCGCGTGCTCGGTGAGGTAGCCAAAGGAGGCCGTGAGCTTGTCGGCCGTGGCCTTGCGCAGGTGCAGCTCCGCCCGGCAGTACTCGTTGAAGGAGGAGAAGCCCCAGCGGTCATAGGAATCCCGCCCGCGCACATCGGCCAGGACCTCGCCGAGCTCCACCCAGCTGCGCTTGAACCGACCGGCGCGCTCGAGCACATCCACGCGCTCGGGGTCGTCGGCGTGGTCCGCCATGCGACGCTGGATGTCCTGCTCGGCTCGACTCCGCTTGGCCATGCGGTCCTTTTACCGAATCCCCTCTCGGGACGCAAGCGCCTGCCAGGGGGCATCGTTCCCGACAGGTGTCCGCGGCGGCGTCATCGGGCTGTGATGACGTACGTTGGTCTCGAGGGATTGGCACCCGCGGGTGGATTTGGCTATCATGCGGGCCATGGCATCCACCTCGAAAAAGCGCGGCAGGGCTCCGGTCTCCCTGGCTCGCGCGCAGAAGAAGAAGCCGACCCGGGCCGCCTGGTATGGATTGGTTGCGGCGGCCCTGGCGGGCCTGGGGCTGCTGGGGCTGACCGTGGTGCTGGTGGGCAGCTACCTGGCGCCGGTCTTTGGCCGGGGGTGGCCCTGGTTCTTGGCTACGCTGCTGCTGGCCCTCGGCGTGCCCATCGCCATCGGGCTTTGGCTGGTGCGCCCTTTGGAGGGGTTCAAGCGGGCGGTGTGGTTCGCCGGGGTCTGCGTGATCGTGCCGACCCTGGCCGTGGTGGGGCTCTCGGCCGGCACGCCGCGCCACACCGCGACCCAGCTGCGCGAACACGGCCACTGGCCCTTTGAGCACGTCTTCGGCCCGCCCACCCAGTCCTCCACCACCCGCTTTGGGGAAGGCCTCGCCGAGACCTGGGCCAACCTGCTCCATCGCGACGAGACCAAGCGCAAAAAGCCTCGGGCCCAACCCGTGGCCAAGGCTGGGGATCCGCGGATCAAGCCTCGCAATCAGCCCCGGGAGGTCTTCTACACCGGCGTGCGCCGGGCTCGCCGCCGCCCTCGCCCGGCTGCGAAGGCCAAGGGGCCAACGTCGCGGATCCGGTTCGTTCAACGCGGGCGGGAGATCATGATCTCCACACGCTTCGGCCGGGGGCGACGGCTCAAGAAGCTCGCGATGATGCTGGACACCGGGGCCTCCATCTCGGCCATCGACCGCGCGGCCGCCCAGCAGCTCGGCATCAACCTCCCGGTGACCCCCGTCACCGTGGAGCTGCAGACCGCCGCCGGACCGCGGTCCTTCCCGGTGACCGTGGTGGACCGGGTCCGCCTCGGCCGGGCCGAGCTGCGCCACGTGACGGTGGCCATCTGCGACCCCTGTGCCCAGCCCGGGCTCCATGGCCTCATCGGGCTCAACTTCACACGGCACTTCGTGACCACCATCGACCACAAGAAGCGACGCCTCACCCTCCGCCGCCAGGCCGGCACGCCCAACCGCATCTCCGACGTGGAGCCCTTCCTGGTCCTGTCCGAGGTCAGGGGCGAGTCCACCGCCACGCTGTTCACTGTCACCGGGAAGGTTCACAACCGCAGCGACCGCACCGTGCGCGCCCTCGCCCTCGAGGCGGTGCTCCTCGACAGCCACGACAAGGTCCGCGGACGGCTCGGGGGAAGCGTAGACCGGATCGGACCCCGCAAGACCGGGCTCTTCCGACTGTCGGGGAAGAGCTTCAAGGCGCTGATCAAGTACCGCCTGGAGCTCACCCAGGCCCGCTGGTAGACCCGTAGCCTGCACAAGTCGGATGCCGGGCGGCGGCCCTGCCTACTTGCGGAGCAACACGTACAGCGCCCCGGCTCCGCCGTCCGTCGGGCGGGCCGTGGCAAAGGCCAGGATGCGCCGCGACAGCCCGCCGCGGGTCAGCCACGCCACGAGGGCGTTCTTGAGCACCGGCACCCGATCCGGGGAGTTCAGCCCGCGTCCGTGGACGAGCAGGACACACCGCTTGCCGGCGACCCGGCTCTCGGCGAGGAACCGCTCCACGGCAGCCCGGGCCTCGTCCCGGGTGTGCCCATGCAGGTCGAGGTGACCCTGGAGGGCGAAGTCCCCCCGCCGGAGACGCTTGACCAGGCGGCGATCCACCCCGGGTGCCAGGCCCTCGACGTACTCCACGGTGTCGGAGATGTCGAATTCTCCGTGGCCGGCCACCAGGTCGGCCAGGGCGGCGTAGGCCTCGACGTCGGCGTCGGGCACCGCGCGGGGCGGGGCCGAGCCGCGACCCGGGCCCACCCGGCGGTCGGGCGCCAGGGGTGTCACCCCGGCCATGGCCTGGGCAAAGGACCGCTCCTCGTCACCTTCGCTGGGCAGGTCCGGAAGCTGGTGCGGAGGCCGGTGCGGAGGCTGGTGCGGAGGCTCGTGTGGAGACTCGACCGGCGGCGTGCCCGGCTGAGCACGGTCGGCCCCACGCCGGTCACGGTCGCCTTCACGCTGGTCCCGGCGCCAGGTCTTCACCTTCCTCTTCAGCTCGATCTGGGCCTCGAGGAAGGGATTGTGGAAGGGGTCGTTTCTACGCGTGCCCATGGCAATACACAATAGCGCAAATCGAAGATCTCGCCCGGGGCTTGTCTCCTGACGCAGGCTTTAGTATGCATTCCTGAGCACACCAGCGGTCCTGGCAACCCGCCACCAAGGAGAACATTCGCGCATGGCCATATCCCAGCAGATCAAGACCCAGATGGAGAAAGCCTCCTGGATCCGCCGCATGTTCACCCAGGGGAAGGAGCTCAAGAAGCTGCACGGGGCAGACCAGGTGTTCGACTTCACCCTCGGCAACCCCGTGTTCGAGCCCCCCGACGAGTTCAAGCAGCGCCTGGCAGAGGTGGCGCAGGACCCCACCCCCGGGCAGCACCGCTACATGGCCAACGTCGGGTTCCCGACGGTACGCGAATCCATCGCCCGCTATGTCTCCACCCACCAGGGCGTAGACGTGACGGCCGATCACGTCATCATGACCACCGGCGCTGCCAGCGCCCTGAACGTGGTGCTCAAGGCCGTGCTGGATCCGGGCGACGAGGTGATCGTCCTGGCGCCCTACTTCGTGGAGTATCTGTTCTACGTCTCCAACCACCAGGGTGATTGCAGGATCGTGGAGACCGACGAGGGGTTCAACCTGGATCTGGATGCCATCCGCGCGGCCCTGGGTCCCCGGACCAAGGCTCTCATCCTCAACTCGCCCAACAACCCCACAGGGGTGGTCTATCCCGCTGAAACCCTCGAGCGGCTGGCGGCGATCCTCAAGGAGCACCGGAGGGACACGGGGCGGTCGGTCTACGTGATCTCGGACGAGCCCTACCGTCGGCTCGTCTACGACGGGGTGACCGTGCCGCCGGTGCTGGGCATCTTCTCCGACGGGATCTTCTGCACCTCCCACGCCAAGGATCTCTCCATCCCCGGGGAGCGGATCGGCTACATCGCGCTGGGACCTGCCTGCGACTCGCTCACCGAGCTCACCAACGCCTGCGCCTTCACGATCCGGGTGCTGGGATTCGTCAACGCCCCTGCGGTAATGCAGCGCACGGTGGCCTCCCTCCAGGAGGCCTCCGTCGACGTGGAAAAGTACCGGAGCCTACGGGATCTCTTCTACGACGGGATCACGGGCGCCGGGTACGAGTGCGTGCGTCCCCAGGGCGCCTTCTACCTCTTTCCCCGAACCCCAATCGCCGACGATGTGGCCTTTGTCCAGGCCCTCATGGAGCACCGCGTCCTCACCGTGCCCGGATCCGGTTTCGGGCGACCCGGCTACTTCCGCCTGGCCTACTGCGTGACCAGCGACACAATCGAACGAGCCATCCCAGCCTTCCGGCAGACCTTTCAGGAGATGAACGGAAAGGCTTGAGAGTTGGAAATATACGCGTATTTTGATACGGTGCAGCGGTGGGAAACTCGCCGCTCCCCGACAAAGCGCCCGCCTGGGCGCTGGGGGCGGAGGCGGAAGGGGGGCGTCCCTGGGCCAAAGTCAGACACGGCCCAACGGATTTGGTGAGTAGTTCGCGGAAGCAGCACCTTGGCAAGGAAACGGAAAAAAAAGGCCAGAGGCGGTCGACGCAGGGCGAGACGGGGAGCCGGCGCTCCATCTGCCTCTGAGGCCGCCCAGACGCAGGTCGCCGGAGACGCCGCACCCGTGGCGCTGGCGAGCCCGCCCCAGGAGGGGGCCGCGGCACAACAGGCCGCGACACTACAGGCCGCGGCACTACAGGCCGCGGCACTACAGGCCGCGGCACAACAGGGCACTGCACCAGAGACCCCGACACCGGTGCCGGTAGCAGATCCGACGGACGTCACCACCGAGGCGCAGACTCCCGAGGCGCAGACTCCCGAGGCGCAGACTCCCGAGGCGCAGACTCCCGAGGCGCAGACTCCCGAGGCGCAGACTCCCGAGGCGC
>Ga0272441_10007378_pt1 | contig 17915 bp, 21 predicted proteins | sample SSMProp6N_FD_193582 | JGI IMG/M metagenome (GOLD analysis project Ga0272441, IMG submission 193582) | Marine sediment archaeal communities from Little Sippewissett salt marsh, Falmouth, MA, United States - SSM-Prop-6N | ecosystem: Environmental > Aquatic > Marine > Wetlands > Sediment ... | reverse complement strand
CTTGCCTGAAAGAATTATCTCGCCCGCGATTCTTCTCGCCAAAACTTCTCGGATGCTAGGCGACACAGACATGTAAAAGGACTCCAGCGTCTACTTCTCCCTTTAATGATTAGGTATAAAACTATACCGCTTCTAATCTGGAAACGCATGGTATGCATCCGGTTTTTGAATTGACTTTATAAGTGAGGTTGTGCATAAGAGGCAGTACCGTTCAGTGTCAAAGGAGAGACGACATGAACGCTACCAACACGACAAAGAACATGAAAAAGGAGTGATAAAAAAAATGGCAGAAAAATCAGACGTGATCTTCGTTGGAAATAAACCCCCGATGAGCTATGTCCTAGCGATCATAACATCTTTCTCTCAAGGCAACCCTAAAGAAGTAACGCTGAAAGCTAGAGGACAAGCAATTACCACAGCTGTTGACGTAGCAGAAATAACTCGCAACCGTTTCCTGAAAGACTTGAAAGTGACCAAAATAGCCATCGGAACACAAGAGATGCCACCAAGAGAAGGCGAAAACAGATCCAGAATGGTTTCAACGATAGAAATAATGCTTTCAAAAGTATAACCATGGCAACGCAACAAAACAGACTAAAATCAACTCTCCACTACTTTTTATTTATATCAGCAACATTTTTTGAAACAATTTCGAATTAGCAAAAGGCGTTCTCAGGCTTTTTCATCTGGCTTAGGTTTCATATTTTCTTTCAGGTAAGCTTCAACCTTATTGACGATTTCGACGAACGCTTTAGCTGCAGGCGAGTCTGGGTGCTCAATCACGAATGGTGAGCCTTTGTCGGAGTCCGCGCCTACTTTCGGGTCTATCGGAATGCTTCCGAGAAATGGAACGCCGGTTTCTTCCGCCATTTTCTTTCCGCCGCCAGACTGGAATATGTCGATTTTGTCGCCGCAGGTTGGGCAGACGTAGCCGCTCATGTTTTCAACAACCCCTATTATGGGCATTCCCACTCTCCGCGCGAACGTGATTGCTTTCTTGACAACGGCTCGCGAAAGCTCCGAAGGCATAGTAACGATTACCACGCCGTCAATGTTAGGCAAAAGCTGCGCTATGCTTAACGGTTCGTCGCCGGTTCCAGGCGGCAAATCAATAAAGAGCACGTCCAGTCTGCCCCAGACCACGTCTGACAGAAACTGGCGTATAGCCGTCATTTTAAGTGGACCCCGCCAGATAGTGGGTGTTTGCTCTTCTGGCAAAAAGAAATCTATCGAAACAACCTTCATTCCCAAGGGACCTGTTACTGGAAACGCTCCTGGTGGTCCCACTTTCACCTGTTGACCCGTCAAACCCAGCAGTCTAGGAACGCTTGGCCCATGTATGTCAGCGTCTAAAACGCCCACTTGTTTTCCTTGCTGAGCAAAAGCCGCGGCAAGATTCACTGTCACGGTGCTTTTGCCTACGCCGCCTTTGCCGCTTATCACGGCAATCGTGTGCTTAACATGCTTCATTCGGAGTCCGAGAAGTTCATGTTGTTCCCGCATTCGCTTCTTAAACGTTTCAGCTGGACTCAAGTTTCCTGTTGTGCTCATAAAAACACCCTGTACTTATTGAGGCTTGATGTTTAACGCGAACTAAATAGTTTATGGTGAAATCTCTGAGCCTTCGAACTGGTCAAAAATGGGTGCTTTGACTGCCATATTTTTAACTTGCGCTTTCTTTATAGGTAGCAGTGCCAAAGTTTGCGGTCATGAACTTTAGTGGTGATGCTTGTGGTTACCCTTGAGAATATACAAGACGCCAGAAAAGCCATAGCGCCTTTCATCAAGTGTACGCCTCTGGTGCAGTCGCAGTTCCTGACTACTTTTTGCGGGTGCCCCTTGTTTTTGAAGCTGGAAAACTTGCAGATTACAAGGTCCTTTAAACCCAGAGGGGTTTTTAACAAGCTTTTGCATTTGAGCGCGGAGGAAAAAAACAGGGGCATCATTACTGCTTCCGCTGGGAATCATGGTCAAGCAGTAGCTTTCGCCGCGCAGAAACTGGGTTACTACGCACGGGTGGTTGTGCCTAAACCCACGCCTAAAGTTAAGACTGATGGCATAAAGAAGTACGGCGCCGACTTGGTCTTGTTCGGCGACAACTATGATGAGGCTGAACGTAAAGCGAAAGAGCTGGCGCGTAAAGACGGTTGCGCTTACATTTCGCCCTACAATGACGAGTTAATCGTTGCGGGGCACGGCACCATCGGGTTAGAGATTCTCGAGGCGCTTCCAGACGTTGACGCTGTTATGGTGCCCCTAGGCGGAGGCGGGCTACTCTCTGGCATAAGCATTGCCGTAAAAAGCAAAAGGCCAGATGTACAGGTGATCGGGGTGCAGTCAAAATCGTCTCCTGTCATGTACGAGTCTTTGAAAGCTGGAAAAATAGTTCCTGTCCAAAAGGCGGGGAACTCGGTTGCTGAAGGTCTTTCCGGCAATGTGGGGCCGATAACGTTTGGGATTGTCCAAAAGTATGTTGACTGCGTAGTTTTGGTGAAGGAGGAAACGTTGCGAAGCGCGGTTTATCTGCTTTGGGTTCATAATAAGCAGGTTGTTGAGGGTTCTGGTGCTGCGGCTGTTGCTCCTGTGATAGAGAATAAGCCCCTGTTCAAAGGCAGGCGTGTGGTCTCTGTGGTGACTGGTGGAAACATCGACAGTGATTTGTTCCAGAGTATATTGGCGTCCGAGCGTTAGCGAGTTTCCATGTTTCGTTGCCGCGGAGAGGTTTATTTCTGATAAGTATTTTGAATTCATAAGTGTTTTAACTTTTCAGGGTGGAGTATGTGATTGCAAGGTGAAGTGCATGAGTGAACAAATCTTAAAAGCTTGCAAAGAATTGATTGACGACTCAAAATTGGGTTGCGCTGATCTCGTTTTTAAAGACTTGTGTCTAGAAGTTTTGTCCAGAGCACGCAATGTCCTTTCTGATAAGCATTTTGACCAGCTTGTCTCGTATGCCGCTGAGAAAATGAAAGAGAAAATCCCGCTTGAAGTCCAGCCATTGTCGATTAATGGGTAAATCATAAACCCTGAACAATTTTTCTGTAACTCGATGCTTGCGGAGCTCGGAAGTCAACGCTGACTTCACCTTGCTTCATTTTTTTCCTGATTTCAGGGTGCAGCAGGTAACTTTTTCTTATATCTTCACCTGTTTCTACGCTTAATTCTTTACACCGTCAGCCAAGCCAACAGCTCCATAGCGGCTCCTATATTTTCAAACGGTAAATTTTATATTCTCCTCTGTAGTGCATAAATGCATCGTGTAAAAAGCGATTTTTGCACGCAAAACAGTAAGAAGGAGTTGAAAAATAGTCAATGTCCGATAGAGAGTTGCACAAGGCAGTCTGTTCTGAATGCGGTCAGGAATGCGAAGTTCCATTCAAGCCTGATCCGAATAGGCCCGTTTACTGCCGAGAATGCTGGCAAAAGAAAAGGCCACCACGAAGACGATATTAAGATTTTAACGTTAACCGTTAACTAACCTCATTTATTCTTTTATTTTTTCCAATCAATTCCGTATATTGCTTTTAAAAGTGTCAATCCTTAATCTCTCAGACAAAACCTAAATATCAAAGAAGCGTTCTAAGCATTCAGAAAACCGCGCGGGCCGGTAGTTCAGTTGGTATGAACGCCTGACTTGCACTCAGGAGGTCTGGGGTTCAAATCCCCACCGGTCCATTTTGTTTCTAAAAGGGTTACTTCTTTCTTTTTCTTATCAAATAGGTGATGTTCATCACTAAGGCCAGCCCAATAAAAATTCCTTCCACGAAGTCGGTAACTGAGAAACCTGCGTACTCAAAATGTAAAAAACGACCAATTAGAATGCCTAAAGCAAGCGCTATTGTGCCAATAGCTAACATTCTTTCATCGCTGAGCTGCATTTCGATCCTCTTTCATTATTTTTTCTTGTAACTATAAGAGTTTTCCCTGCCCTAATGCGCATCTGTCAAAACAGTTGGGCGTCAAGAGGCAACTTCAGGGTTTAAGATGATGTTTGAATAAGCAGAGTCTGTAGGTTGAAAATGGGAAGTTGCTGGAGCCATGTCGATTATAGTTTTGCAGTTTTTCAGCATTTTACTCCAGCGAATCGAGCAGTTTGAAGCCGGCGAGGTGAATTAAGCTTTCGCATCTGTGGCATTGTATTACTAGTTCCTCCAGTCGGTCTCGTCTTGTTTTTATCTCTTTGATCGAGTACGTGGCTTCTGTTTCGTCTTCTGGAGACAATTTGGCTCCGCATTTTGGGCAAGGGAAATCTCCGCTTCCTTCAAGTCTGGCTAAATCTACTTTGTACTCGAGGAGTAGCTTCGTTTTCATTTTTCGTTTCTTTTTCTTTTCCATTTTTCTTTTCACCTCCAAGTTTTATGGTTAACGTGCGATTTTGCAGGTTTTTCGTGCAAAGCAGTCCTCGCAGAAGGGCAGCTTTGTCTTGGTTTGGCAGTCGAGGGTTATGTTGCTGTACACGTTAATTCAAGCTCCTTTTGTTTTGATATTTACGTGTCCACTGCCGAATATAAAGGTGTTTGTGATTTGTTCATAAATTATCCTAATTTTTAAGCAAACGTAAAGCAAAACATATTATGCTCGCACATATAAACAATAATCAAGCAGTACACACCATGTTTGTTAAAAAAGGTAAAACCGCCACGGCCCGCAAAAGGTTAACATAAACAGGGCTGAGACAGTGTTCCGCAGAGACTGCGCTGAACGCGCAAAAAAATAAAAGAAAAACGCGCTGAAAATGTGGTTTCAGTGGATGTATGTCAGGTTGTTGCCGGGGTCCTCTTTGATTTCCTTCATCGCATTATACTGTGCTTCCACGAGAATCTTCAATTCGGCAATGTTCTTCTTTATGTCCTCTATCTCCTTGCTTTTCTCCAAAATGCCAGACTTCCCAAGCTGCTCGTTAATGTTGCCAACTGTTATCTCCAGCACTTTGACCTTGAAAGCAAAAATCTGAAGCGCATAAAGCAAACTCAGTTGAGACGACCACCGCTCTAGCCGGTCTAACTCAAGAGTTTTTCCCATTAACGCTTTGGCTTTTTGCTCCTCAGAAGCTTCTTTCGATTGCAGTATTTTCTCATAGGCAGCTGTTTGCTTTGCCGCTTTTTCCTTGTTTTCGTCAAGAGCCTTCTGAATCCGCTTTGCGGTTCTGTCCAGCATCTCTAAGACTTCATCCAACGCAAATTCTCCTCTTTTATTGCTTCCCCTAAATACTGCAGGGGTATATGTTATTTTCCATCGTTTCTGCTAGCGGTAAACGGTCTCTGCACGTTTAAACCTTGAAAACGGCAAGGCAGCGGCTAAGCTATTCGCTTTTAACAAAATAAAAAGGCAGTGTAGTGGTTTGTTTCACCCACTCTCGCCTATTGTTTTAGGTCTTTGTTTTGAAAGGCTTATTCTACGATTTTTTCCCAGCTTTGGAAGAAATCTAGAACTTCTTGGCATCCGTAGGTCTGCAGTTTCTTTCTGAGTTCGACTCTGTCAACTACTGCTTTCTGGAAATCCCAAATTTGGCTAGCTTTGTCCGTGAGATATAGAATGCCGTCAGCGCCTGCTCTTCCAGCGCGAACTGAAAGCGTTACTAGTTCGCTTGGAGCGGGTACTTCCGATGGATTGTCGCCTGGACCGAAAACGTACAGTGCTATGTTAAGTTTTACGTCTTTGAAGAGTTTTTTGAATCCACGTGTAAGCATTTCCCAGTACCATGGGGTGGCGTAGTTCTTGCTGAACATGACGACAAGGAATTCGTCGGTTAGTGGGGCTAGGTCGTCGAAGCTGATGCCGAAGCGCTCGAGGCTGCCGACTGGGTCTGGGAGGACACCAATAACGAATTTTTTCTTTGCACGGTCGCGTACTCGTTCGCTTACTTCTCTCATGTAGTCGGTGACTTCTTTTCTGCGCCACTCAAGCCAACTTAAGCCGCTTTTCTTCCAGAGCTCTTTGCAGCGCGGGCACGTGCAGTGACCATGTTCTGCGAAGTGGATACTGTTAAGCCAGACTCCTGGACTGTGCCTTGCAACGTCTTCTATGTAGTCTAGTTGTTCTGCTCTGTGTTCGGGCTGCGTTTGACAGAGGACGTCCCAGCGCACGTTAAAGTTGTCGTTTGTTCTCCACGATGGACCAAGAGGTGATTGCGAAATCCAGTCTGGATGATTACGAGCGGTAACGTTATCTCCGAAAATTGCGACGTTGCTGTACATGTCTGACATTGGCGGTAAGCGCCTGCCGACCTCAGGTTTCACACGAAACAGATGAAAGTCAAAGCCTTCAGCCTTCTTTGGCTCAAATACGTATGTGCCGAATTTCATATTCTTCAACCTTTTACGAATGCTGAATGTTAGGCGATGTAATAAAGTTTTGCATAATCACTCCAAAACCCACCACAAAAAACAAAAAGCCTGCAAAGAAAATGTCCCTATAATCACCGAGCAAAACCCCAGTTCCTACAAAGAAAAAAACCAGAATTGAAAACAAACAAGCTCAAACCCAATAAAGAAGCAAGCAACCTCACAAAAACCAGCATGTTTGGAGCCTATTAGGATCCTAATAGTTAATCATTGCAGAAAAGGGGGAGGGGGTCTACCTGCAAAAACGAGGGGGGTAGGGTCCGTATTGGCGTTTTTCACAACCAAAAACAGCTACAAGTTGTGCTTTAAATGGAGGTGAAGTGTAGTCTGCGGAGAGTGCTGCGTAGTTGCGTTTTGAAGTGGTGACCTTTAACTTTTTTAACTTGAAAATCCTTTTCCCGTAGTGAACTTGAAGGTGAAACATTGCCCATTAAATACTATGAAGCTCCGGACATCAAAAGGCAGGTGGATGCTATTGCTTCTGACTTGGATTTTTTTCATGTGGTGCCCCAGTTTGTTTTCTGCGTTAGAAGCAAAGGCTCTAAAGCCAAGCGCACAATCGCCCGTATCCACGGCTTAGGGAAAATCTGGCAAGGAGTAATGAACCGTCCACCCTCCTACATAATCGAAGTTATCTCGGAGATTTACGATAAGATGTCCAAGGAAGACAAGGAGAAAACCCTGATTCACGAGCTTATGCATATTCCAGGTGGCTTCTCAGGTGGTTTCCGCCCTCACAAAGGCTACGTTGAACGGAAGCATGTGGAGCAGCTTTACAGGAAACTGCAACAGACAAGGGCTTCCAGAAAAACTTTGCTTTAATCATAGGCGGTTAACGGAGGTTAGCTGTTAAAAGTTTTTAAGTAACGGAAAGACTGAAAAGTGAAGTTTAACGTATAACCTGAAAAAGTTAAACAGTTATGGATATGGAGTTCAACGCGCTCTGAGAAGGGTTGACAAATGAAGCAAGTTATGAAAAGCCTGAAGCACAACGGAATATACGTTCCAGTTTACGACCATAAAGGTTTCAGAATAAAAATCGAAGGACAAAAAATCAAGCTGACTCCGAAAAGCGAGCAGATGGCTATAGCTTGGATACGGAAAACATGGTCCCTTACCACGCCTCCAGATGAAGTTTTCGAAAAGAATTTTATGCAGGAATTGTTGGAGCAGCTGAAACAGGATAACCCGTCGCTGGATGTCCTGAAAAAGGAAGAGCCGCCGAAGATTGATTTCTCGGAAGTTTCAAACTACTTGCTGGCGGAGAAGCAGAAAAAAGAAAGCATGAGCAAGGAACAGAAGAAACAGTTGGCAGCGGAGCGTAAGGCTGCCCGTTTGGAACGGAAAGAAAAGTACGGTTACGCGGAAGTTAACGGGAAAAAACTGGAGATAGCCAACTGGACCGCTGAACCCTCATGTCTTTTTGCGGGTCGCGGTGACCACCCACGCCGAGGAAAATGGAAGGAAGGTCCCCGACAAGAAGATATAATTCTTAACCTTTCTCCAGACAGTCCACGGCCAGATGGAAACTGGAAGGATATTGTTTGGGAGCGTGACAAGATGTACGTTGCCAAGTGGACTGACAAGCTCACTGAAAAAATCAAGTACGTCTGGTTCAGCGACACGGCTTTCATCAAGCAGAACCGCGAAAAAGAAAAGTTCAAGAAAGCTGAGAAGCTCGGCAGGAACATCAAGTCGATTGAACGTCACATAATGAAGAATTTGGACGCTAAAGACGAAACGAAACGTAAAGTTGCCACGGTTTGCTGGCTTATCCTTAAGCCGAACATGAGGGTTGGCGACGAAAAAGACCCAGACGAAGCCGACACAGTGGGCGCAATCACCCTACGGGCAGAGCACATCACGGTGGACGGCGACACGTTGCATTTTGACTTTTTAGGAAAAGACTCTGTTCGATGGGAAAAAACGGTCAAGGCTCCACCAGAAGTCATCAAAAACATCACGGAATACAAAGAGGCTGAAACTAAGGAATACCTCTTTCAAGGCGTTGACTCCAAAAAGGTTTCCAGGTTTCTCTCCCAGAAAATGCCGGGGTTAACCGCTAAAGTGTTTCGTACTTGGAGATGCACGAAAACGGTGAAGGACGAGTTAGCTAAGAGTCCGGTGAAGAAGAAGGACCCGCTTCACCTGAAGAAGTTCCATGCGAAAATGGCTAACTTGAAAGTGGCTGAGGTAGCTAACCACAAACGTATGGTTTCACCTAAATTTGAGGAGCGTTTAGCCAAAAAAGAAATACAGCTCAAGGAAATGAAAGCGCAGTTGAAGCAGAAGAAAGCTGAAGGCAAAAAAACCGTTTCTTTAGAAACCAGAATCGAAAAGAAAAAGCTTGACATAGAACTGACGAAACGCACGAAAGAGTACAATTTGGGCACGTCGCTGAAGTCGTATATTGACCCCACAGCGTACGTGAAGTGGGCTCGCAAAGTGGATTTCGACCTAGAAAAGTTTTATCCCAAAACACTGCGAAACAAGTTCAGCTGGGCTTTACAGGGCAAAAATGCTGAAGATGAAACCGAGTGCGCAACTGCATGAACCTTAAAGAGACGAAAAACGGCACCATAATTGAAGTGTTTGTGAAGCCTAACCAGCCAAAATTCAACGTCAAGCTTGATGGCGACGAGATTATAGTTTTCTGCACCGAGGAGCCAGTTAAAGGCAAAGTAAACAAGGAACTCATAAAAGAGCTTTCAAAGCTTTTCCACGGCGAAATCAAAATGGTTTCAGGCTTAACTTCTAGACAAAAACGGCTACTTGTAAGAAACATGAATAGAAGCGACGTGGAAACGCTTCTGCGTACTTGAGTTTTGAAAGGATTACGTAAACAAGAGCCGTTTAAAGCAGACTTGAAAGAACCCTAGTTACTCCTTTAAATAAGGGGGTATAAGTCAAAAATTGCACAAAAGCCCTTCTGAAATCACTGATGCATCCAGATTAGGTTATTAAGCGCGAGTTCAAAAGTAAACCCTCAAAGCCCGAAGAGGATAAACGCATGCCCAAACCGAAGATTGGTGTTTCGATGCTTTATTGCCTAAGCGAACCCTTCCACAAGATGATAAAACGCTTAGCCAAAGTTGAAGTCCAGCTTGTTGAAGTTGTCGATGAAGGATTACACGAGCTCAGCAAGAAAAGAGTCGCCAAACTTAACGAGCTTGCCAAGGCTAAAGGCATACGCTACACGGTTCACGCGCCTTTCGCAGACATAAACATAGCTTCACCGTCAAAACCCATGCTGAACGCCAGCATAAAACGGCTAGAACAGTCAATGGCTTACGCCAGCGACTTAAACGCGCAACTCTGGGTTTTCCATCCAGGCGCAAAAACAGGCATCAGCAGCTTCTACCCAGGAGAAGATTGGAAACAAAACATCCAAACCATAAAAGAACTACACGAAACAGCGGAGAAACACGGCTTAAACACCGCAATCGAGAACCTCCCAGAAAAATACGGTTTCATCATGAGAAACCCCGAAGACTTCCAAAAATTCTACAAGCAAACCAGCCTAAACGACGTAGGCATCACATTAGACGTTGGACACGCAAACCTCGAAAGCCAAACAATAAACTTCCTCAAAAAACTACCCGACAAAATTGTCCACATGCACATCAGCGACAACATGGGAGAAAACGACCAGCACCTAGGCATAGGATACGGAAAAATCGACTGGCAACAATTCGCAGAAACCCTCAAAGAAATAGCCTACGACAAAAACATAATCATCGAAGCCATAGAACACGTACCAGAAAGCCTACAAAAACTACGGGAAATGACCAGCTAACCTTTCGGAAGCGGCAACTCCAAAACCAAAAAATCCTCAGCCACAACAACATTCTCAAAAACTTTTTGTGCTTGCTCCAAAAGCAACCCCGCATCCGCATACCTAGCACTGATATGCGTTAACACCAACTTCTTCGCTTTCGCCCGCTTCGCCTGCAAAGCCGCTTTACTAGGAGTAGAATGCCCATCCAACTCCGCCTTCTCGCTAAGTGAATCGTCAAACGTGGCTTCGTGAACAACCAAGTCAGCGCCAGCCGCGAACTCCACAAATCCCTCAAAGGGTCTTGTGTCACCCGAATACACGATTTTCCGCCCCTTCCTCAACGAACCCAAAACCTCTTCAGGACATACAACACGCCCATCCGCCAACTCGACAGAGTCTCCGTGCTGAAGCCTTGACCAAAGCGCACCCTCAGGAACACCCAGCGCTTTGGCTTTCTCAGGATAAAACTTTCCCGGACGCGGTTTCTCCACAAACGCATACGACCAACCGTGAACCACATGATTCGACTGCACAGCTTCAACCGTGTAGTCCGCCTCTTCGCACACCACGCCGTCACTGCAAACCTCGCGGATTTCAACCTGAAACGTTAAATTAAACTGCAAACTCTCGCGGACGCCCTCCAAAAACTGTTGTATTCCGTCTGGACCATAAACCTCCAGCTTCCGCTCCCTGCCCAGCAGAGACATAGTCTGCAGAAGCCCAGGCAAACCCAAAACGTGGTCCCCATGCATGTGCGACACGAAAATCTTCATCTTCCTGTGAAAACCCACCTTCGCCTTCACCATCTGCCGCTGCACACCCTCGCCGCAATCAAACATTAGCTGCTCACCCTGACGCTGCACAAGCACAGCTGGCAAACTCCTCGCAATCGTTGGAACACTACCACCTGTCCCAAGGAACACCACACGCAAACTCAACCGCTTTCACCTCACACTTTCTCGAACACCGCAATCTCCCGCGTCAAAGTCCCATGAACATACGCGAAATGAGACTCCACATGCCTATATCCCAACGCTTCGCCAACACGAGAGATACCTAATGTCCTCGGCGAAGCAATACAAATCAGTTGCCCCATCCCAAGCAAACCCCATGCAGAATCCAACACACCCTCAACAATCTGCTTCGTAGTAGACTTCATGGTTGTCGCCGACTTGCCGTAAGGCGGATCAGTCACGACACGATCAACCCGCATCAAAGGCAGCTTTCTGGAATCAGCAATCACCAAGCCTTCAGCCGCCACACCAAAATGCTCAAGGTTTCTTCGCGTACCTTCCGCCATACGCCGCTGAACATCAAAACCCAAAACCCTACAACCAACAAAAGACGCCTCAATCATCGCACTTCCAGTGCCACAAAACGGGTCCAACACCAACTCGCCAGACCTTGCACGCGACAAATTAACCATACACCGCGCAAGCTTCGACGGCATAGCAGACGGATGAAAAAAAGGCTTCTTCCTCGGACGCCGCATAGAAAACGTTAAAATCTCCATCTCCGCAAGCTTAAGACCGAAAACCAGCTTACCACTAGTCAAAACGCCGAAAAAAGTTTTATCAGGCGTCCTCAAATTAACCCTCGTTCCCGTTGTGCCGTGTAGTATGTGCTTGCCAAGTTTTCCCTCAAGAGGAACACTGCCAATTTCTTCCGAGTACTCCTTCACACGCCTAACACGAACCGCAAAACTCTCCCCTTCACCCAAAACACCACTGAAATCCACAGATTCCGCCGCCTTCAGAATCGCGGTTTCCTCAGCCTCACAAGCAAACAACTCAAGCACACACGTCCGAGTGTAAGCCGACCTGCGGTGAACCGCGTCCACGCTGTCCTCAGCTGCGTTCAGCCTAACTACTTGGTCAAGTTGCTCTTTAACTTCAAAAGCGAAGCCTTCAGCCTCAAGAATGGCTTTCAACTCGGCAGCAGGCAAAGTTTCATTTTCGCCCGACAGCAAAAAGAAAAGCTCAGCCACTTTCCTGCGCCTTCAAAGCCTTGGCAATCAACGGGGCAAGCGACACTTTGCCGACGTGACTGGGAACGCTGTCCGTGCCCACAACTTCCTCAACTCCAGCATCAAGAATACGCTTCTCAGCGTTACCCACCAGAACAGGATGAACACAAGCCGTAAAAATCCTCGCGGCGCCAAGCTCCCGCAGAATTTTCGCTGCACCCACAATCGTTCCGCCCGTACTGATGATGTCATCAAAGATCACGACAGTTTGCCCCTTCACATCCAAGCCTTCACCCGTCTGCGTTGTTTGACCCGTGTAACGGTCACGCTGCTTCTCAAGATGCCCAGCACCACCACCCAAAACGCGCTGTGCGTGTTCTGCGATGTACATTGCACCTTTGTCAGGTGCCAAGGCAAAGGCTTTTGCGTAGCCGTGTTTGACGAAATATTCAGCTAAGAGTGGGATTGCAGTCAGATTTTTTCTTGTCCATTGCTTCGGGAACATTTCAAAGGCGTCTTTCTGGTGAATATTGACAGTTATCAGTGCATCAATACCTGCTTCACCTAACATATGGGTGATTGTTTTGATGCTTATGTTTTCGCCTTGGAGGAACAGTTTATCTTGCCGTGCATAAGCGAGGTAAGGCACAACAGCGGTTACTCTTCGTGCGCCGTTTGTTTTGGCTGCTGCTGCCATGAACGCGAGTTGCATCAAGCGGCTATCTTGTGGTGGGCTTGTGGTCTGCACTATCACCACGTGGTCGTCTTGAACTGAGCTTTCCAATCGGACGTAGGATTCTCCGTCTGGAAACGTTTTATGGGCAACAGGCACTGTTTCCAGATTCGCTAACTTTGCTGTTTTTTCACCTAACTCTTTCGAGGCAGGACCGAGAATTATCTTCATGGTAGCTTTCCTTCGTAGCTTTAGATGCGTCTTGTTTGATTTTTAGCTTTATCCCAGTGAACTCTATTTAACTTTACCATAAATAACCTTCTGGAGTACACTTTAATGCTGGGCTCTGCTAGCTTCTGCGTTAATTAGCTATCAGGCACAAAGTATATTGCGCGCGCTGTTGCGCTTGGAGCAGCCTATAGCCCCCTTTATATAGAAACTTTAACTTCCGTCACCACTCTAGTTCCACCGCGTTCTAGATTCGTAAACTCTAAATCTGTTAGCCAAAAATCGACGCAGTTTTGTTCTTTTCAAGCCAACAATAAAAGCGACTTAATTCATTAAGAAAAATCAGAGTAATCAATTGAATGAGTCTAAAATAGGTGCAATAATGGATTATTTTTAACGGATAAATACCCGAGCTTGGAACAAATCTTAAATAATCAAATCAAAAACATTTCCTACTGAGGGGGCTTCTAATGGCGAAAAAAACAAAGCCGTCAATACCGCTTATAATACTTTTCATTATACTTTTACTTTTGTTTTTCTTGGCAGGAACAATCGTTGAACTCGTCAGCAACTGGTCAGGTCACGGATCCTTTACATACAGCTATACTGGAGGAAATGAAGCAATAGTATCAATAGAATACGAGCTACCACAAGAACTAGCTGACTCAATGGTTTTAGAATCAACAACTGGCTGGGAAGTCAGCTTAGGAAACAGTATTCTTAGCTTGGCTGGAGGAACCCTGAATCCAGGGGAATCCGTGACCGTTAATTATCGACTGAAAGAGTATGTAGCAGGCGGCACAAAGCCAGTGACAATAACTAGCACAACCGAAAGCGGAGCTGAAAATACGCAACAAACAAACCTGCAAGTAGAAGAGCTAATCTTTCTAGCTCTTGCAAATATACTGTATCAAAACGCAATTTGGCTACTGGTTTTAGCGATAATAGTGCTTATAGTAATTATAACACTGTTCATCTTAGGCAAGAGGAAAGAGAAAATCAATCAGCTTGATAAAACCTAAAATCCGCGAGCGCTCTAAAAATCAGGTAATTCCTGAGCAGTAGCCGCATTTTTCCCGATGAAAAATGGGAAGGCGGGAGTGTGGAAGTAATTATACATGAGACAATCGAATAAATGATAACCGTAATTCTTAATTTCAATTCGACTATTCAGCCGCGTATTCTTAACATATTAAAAGTTAGCCGATGTCTTTTCCAGCTGGATTCGACTTAAAAGATTTATGACAAATCTCAAAACACTCAAGCTACGACCCTTTCAACAGTCATTCAAAGAGTAATGCAGACTCTTGGAACCCAGTCTTTCTTTTCGTTTCTCAAATACTTTGCAAGCAATAAAGCCTCTTCATTAATCAACGTCTCAATTGATGAACGGTTACCATGCCTTATTCTTGGAATTTTCACTTTCCAGTCAAGATAAGTGTAAAGCCTCTTCGTCAAATCATTAGCCTTAGAATCACTCAGATAGTCTCTTCCCAAGCTTGTTAGGTCTGTACTTCTCAGTCTTAACAACAAAATCTTTCCGCTGAACTTCCTTGCAGTACTGAACCAAGAAATCATCAGCCAAACGTCGACAAAGCTCCATTATGTCACAGATAAGCGACTGTTTGCTTGGCTGCTCAGAATGCATGAAACCTATAGAAGGCGGACAGACACCCACGCTGCTGACTTCTGCAACGAACCAGTATTAGGCGGCAAATAGGCTACTTGTCAAGAAACCTTGACTAAGAAAAGCCTGTTAGTCAAGAAATCTTGACTAAAATCTGGGCGTTTCTGGCTTTTTTAGTCAAGAAACCTTGACAAAAACGCTTTTATCAAAAAAACCCTTGAATTAAGCGTGTTTAAGGAGTGAGCTGTGTATGGCTCTTTCGCCCAAGCTAGCTGTGAAAAAGAAAGCAGTTCTCGTTCTGCTTCTTGTCAGCCTAATGGCTTCATGCATACTCAAAATTCAGCCAAGTAAGGCTGCTCAAAAGACGATTACTGTTCCAGACGATTACCCCACGATAACCGCAGCCATAGGCAACGCTACGGACGGCGATACAATATTTGTCAAGAAAGGAATTTACGAAGAAGATACGCTGGAGATAAGCAAATCACTCTTCATTATAGGTCAAGAAGTTGAGAACACTGTAGTGAACCTTTATCCCCCTTTAGTCACATCAACTATTTTCACTCAAACTTTTACAAGCTATGCCAATCCAATCAACATTAACGCTGACGACGTTAAGCTCTCAGGTTTGACTATTAACAGCGAGGGCGGAGAAATCTCTGCGACTGGAAATAGAACCCAAATAACAGGAAACATACTAAACACTGACGTACACTTGCGCGGTTCGTACCAAACTGTTTCTAAGAACAACTTAACTGCAGACGTGACATGTAGCGGTGGTGCCTATGGTAACGTCTACCAAAATAATGTTGTGAATGGTAACATTGGATGTGATTCTGGTTCTTACAACCGCTTTTTCGCAAATAACGTTTTAGGAGGGGGAGTAAGCTCTGGCGGTACAAGTAGTAATAACTTGATTTATGGCAACACTATAAAAAATGGCGAGGGCATTTGGGCGTGTTATGGAGATGTTGTTGCCAAAAACACAGTGATTGATAGTGAAATGGGCGTCTCCGTCGGCTGGGGCTTTAACAATATCATCTGCGGAAACATCATTGCAAATAACCGCGGCGCTGGTCTTACAAAACTTGAAGGTAGCAACAATACCTTCTACGCGAATTATGTGGTGAACAACTCTGTTGGTGTAGAGATTGGGGTATATTCTTCTTTGGAGCCACTAAACACCACTTTCTATCATAACGATTTCGTAAAGAATATTCAGCAAACAAAAGTCATTAATCTTGACCATAGTGATTATTGGGACAACGGTGAAGAAGGAAACTACTGGAGCAATTACACAGGCTCTGATGCCAATCACGATGGCTTAGGGGATTCACCATACGTAATCTTTGGGGAAAGACACACATACGATTATCCGTATACAACCTACGCTGAAAGTTACGAAGACCGTTATCCGCTGATGACTCCATTCAACTGCTCAAGCATCACCATTGAACTACCCGAATGGGCAACTAGTCAATTACCAAACCTGTTTACATCGCCTGACATAATACCTCCCGCAATTTCGATTATATCTCTTGAAAACGTGTCCTATCCAATAGGAAACCTTTCGTTAACGTTCACAGTGAGTGAGCCAACGTCTTGGCTTGGCTATAGTCTTGATGGACAAGAAAACATAACAGTTGCAGGAAACAGCGTTTTGTCAGGGCTATTTATGGGCTCTCACTACTTGACAGTTTACGCGAATGATACGGCTGGAAACACTGGAACCTCTGAAACAATCTGCTTCCGAATAGAAACGCCTTTCCCAACAACATTGGTTGTGGCTGTTGCGATTATCGCGTGTGTTTTCGGATTCGGTTTAATCGTGAATTTGGTGGCAGGTAAAAAAGAGGAAAAACCTAGCAGAGTCCGCCTTGTTTGAAGTAGTAGCCTTCCTCCTTCTTAGGACCGAAACTTCTCACGCCTTCTTTCTTCAACTGCTGCCTAAGCTCCTCAGCGTACGCCTTGCTCAATTCACCTCTCTTTTCCAAGTACGCGATTATCGTCTTCGCTTGTTCTTCTGTGTCGCAGCGCCGTATGAAATCGACAACTGTTGGGTCATAGTTGCGAAACTTGTCCGGCATCGATTTTTCAGCTGATTCAGGATCTGTTCTAACCGCATCTATCGGGACCTTACTGTCCCCGCCTTCGAGTTCCTCAGATAAATTCGGAAACATTTTCTTGAACGATTTTTTATTGGTCTCCACTGTCGCAACCTTCTAGCACAACTAGTTCTAGATATCATATAAAAACGCATCCTTAAGTGGCTTTTTCCATCGTAAAACGGCAACTGCAGCTGGAGCAGAAGCGGGGATTTACAAATTTATGCAGGGATAAATTTTTGCTCTGGATTTTCTTCCAGAACGCGTTCTAACTCTTGAACGTTAAGCCCTTTGAGTTCATCTCCGAAAACCTCGCATTTCCTCCTGTAACCTGCTTCATCTGGACTTCGAACAACTACCTCCGCTGTTTGTTTGCTTGAAGCCTCGAAGTATATGTGAAAGGACTCTTCGGTTTTTCCCTTTTTAGTCACCGTAGTCCACTCAGTTCTAGAAATTTTGGCTCCGCTCTTCTTGAGAGAGGTCACTATTTCGTCGGGCCCATCATGGTATACGGTTATGTCGATGTCGCTTCCTCGGCGGATAGTTCCACGCCAAACGCTACCGATCAGCAGGGGACTGTACTCCTTGAGGGTTCGCATTATTTTCAAGGCTTCTTTCCGCATTTGGATTAACCGTTCTTTTCTGGCTGACCCTTCGTTTGCTTCAGCGATTTTGTCGAGTTCTAAAGCGACTTCAAGGTTTGTTGGAAGAAAGTGAGTGCCAAGTGTGTTCGCAGCCTTTACTTTGGCTTGTTTGTATTCTTTTTCTGCTCCAAAATACAGTAGGGTCGCTGCTTCCTTTGCGATTTTACATCTTAAATCAGAATCTGGGTTCAAGGCTTCACCATGCGACACTTCAATCAGGTTTTAAGCGCCTTTTCGTATAATTCCACGGTTTTTTCAGCAATTTTGTTCCACGTGAATTCGCTTAGCACCCGTTTTCTACCGTTCTTGCCAAGCCATTCCCGTTTTCCCGAGTTTTCCAGCGCGTTCATTATGCCCCACGCGATGTCTGAGGGGTTGTTTGGGTCTATGTGGTAGCCGCATTGGTCTTCACCGCGGCAGATCACTATTTCCCGCATTCCGCTGACGCCGGCAGCGCCCACCACCACGGGTTTTTCCATGCTCATCGCTTCAAGTGCAACTATGCCGAAGGGCTCATAGTGACTTGGAAAGACTGCTATGTCGCAGGCGG
>Ga0272441_10007377_pt1 | contig 17916 bp, 20 predicted proteins | sample SSMProp6N_FD_193582 | JGI IMG/M metagenome (GOLD analysis project Ga0272441, IMG submission 193582) | Marine sediment archaeal communities from Little Sippewissett salt marsh, Falmouth, MA, United States - SSM-Prop-6N | ecosystem: Environmental > Aquatic > Marine > Wetlands > Sediment ... | reverse complement strand
ATTCGCCGATAAATTCGACTGTGAGGTCTTCGAATGATTCCCTGGAAAAATCAAATCCCAGCTTTATATAATATTTGGTCACCGGAAAATCAAAAATTTCTCTATATTTTTTCGCATCAATCCCCGGTAGGTGACGTTTTTTCAACATCTTGTTCATGATTTCCACCACCAACCAGACGTCATCAACCAAGGTGCCATTCCAATCCCATATGATATGTCTGTAATTAAAAAGATTTCTCATCATTGCCCTCATTAAATAGATATAAAATTATTATAGCGCTAAAATCTTAATATTCAAATTGAAACTTTCAAATGAACGTAATAAATTATTGGCTACAGGAAAGTGAGAGAGGAAATAATGGAAAGTGATTCAGGTGCATCCTGCTGTTATTTTAAGAATCGCGAAATCTCGATAATTTTCTCTGGAAATATGAAATCTACCACTGAATTACATCAGGAATACATCATGAAACCTGATATAGCTCTAACATAAATACGGGCAATATGGACAGCAGAATAATATTTATCAAGAACATCATTAGATTATTTACCTCTCTTTTTACCAGCCGGTTTCCCTGTAAAATAATTTCCGCAAGAAGTTTTACCACGCTTCGATAAAACTTGCTGAATGTTTTTACCCTTCCGAAGGCGCGTTAATCACTATACTCTTAATAATTGATGATTCGCGGCAAATGTTTTGCTTGGTTTACCCATTTATGGATTTCAGCAATAGATGGGGTCTTTCTTACTAGATTTTTATCTTCATTGACCAATTCCATTTTTTTAAAAAGATTTTCCGGTACACGTTTCGAAAGCTCTACAACTGTATCAACTCCTGCTGCTTCCAATAATTCAGAGTACTGAGTACTAATACCTTTTACTCTAAAAAGATCTGCCAAATTAACCCATTTAAGAATGACTTTTATACCAATACCTGTTTTTTCTGCTATCTCTTTGCGACCTTTTGCTGATGCCCCCATCGATAATAATTTTTCCACAGAAGTAATGCCGGCTTCTTTCAACTTCATGGCATTGATTTGACCAACACCTTCAAGGGCAGCAATGTTTGACATTTTACCCCTCCTTTTTAGATTTTTTATACAAAAATGATTCACTGCATGCTAATTTCTCGACTCCCAGAGAAGAGCAGCGCTTAAGTTGTAAATATCGGTTCTCCTTGGCTGCAGACTTAGAGTTTTCATTTCATAATTCTCTACATCCATCTCTTCGGAAATTTCCTCTACCTTATCATTGAATTCTATTTCCAATGCCTCTATATCCCCAGACAGCTCTTTTATCCTTCTTTTCGCCAGATTGACATCTTTTTTTTCGCTAAAAATCCTGCTTGTCCTTCTTAATCCGGTCATTCCACTGCTGAGATTTCCAATCTTTGTCCTGCCCAAAAACGCTCCCAATACACTCGCACCAAGAGACAAGACGCTATCCCTGGCTGCCAGTTTCGAATCTTGCTCCTCTTTTTCCAGTTTTTCTAAAAGCCGGTTGTATTTTTTCTGAAGCAAAGCTTCTTTTTTCTCAAATTTCTCTTTAAGCTGCTCAATCCTTTTTTCCTTTAATTCCCTTAAATAGTCTATCATCTTTACCTTAAAGGATACCTGATCTTCTCCCTGGCGTGATAGAAGTTTTAATTTTTTACATTGGTATAAATTGAGTCGCCTACTGCGATAGAGAAATTCTTTGTAATCACCTTCTACGTCCTTGAAATCTTTCAACTCTTCAACAAACAGGGGTAAAGGTGAAAATGATGCGTTTTCCCGGGATTTCGCCTGATAAAGGCTCATGTCATCATCAGTTTCCACACCTTTACTAAAATTGATTTCTCGGTCAGTCTTAGAAATCGGAATCTTTAAAAATATATCCTCTTTCACATCAATATTTTTTGATTCACTATAAATACGAACCGTTCCTTTTAAAATAATGTTTGGCTCAAAAAGGATATCCTCTCGATAAGATGTATGATTTAAAAAATATTGTTTGATTTTGTCTGATACCAGGGGAAGAGAAGTTGTTGATACAGGCTGTTCCCGCCATTCGGCTTTTCCATCACTACTTTTCTCTTTAAAATTCTCTTCAATCCTACTTAAATATGCTTTCTTTCTTTCCATTAACCTTTTTATTTCGGCTTTGGAAAGAGGACCCCTCAAAAAAGACAACACCCACCTGGTCTGAAAAAGGATTAACTGGTCAAGATGAGCGCTTTTCAATAAAAAGGTTCTTTTTTCCAAATTGGAAAGCAAATTTCCAATTTCTCTTTTATTCAGTGCATCCTTTCGATTTTTAATAAGGCCATCCATGACTCTTTCTTTATCCTGTTTGGTTTGAAGCCTTCCCAGAAACCAGCTCCCAATATTTGCCAAACCCTTATAATCCAAGTCCACCGGATTTTGAGTAGCGAGAATGATACCTATTCCAAATGCCCGTGCTTGTTTCAGTAGAATAAGCATGGACCGTTTTGATGGAGGATTAGAGGTTGCCGGGAAAAATCCAAAAATCTCATCCATATAGAGTAGAGTGCGTAAAGAAGAAGTACCGCTCTGCTGTCTCATCCAGCTGATATATTTATTTAAAAAAAGAGTGACAAAAAACATCCTTTGGGCATGATTGAGATGGCTGATCGAAAGAATACTGACTTTTGGCTTTCCTTCTTCTGTGTATAACAATCTTTGGATATCCAATGGCTCCCCTTCTTTCCAGATTGAAAATCCGGGACTGGCGAGAACACTGTTTAATAACATCGCCAATTTTAGTCTTTCAGATTGGGGATAAAAAAGGTTTAAGTTTAATACACCAATTTTTTTAAAGGGAGGACTTGCAATAAAACCAATCAATTCTTCCAGTGAAATATTTTTCTTTTTTGTCCAATAATAGGAAAAGATAGTCGCAAGGAGCATATATTCTTTACTGGTCAAAGGGTCTACATTGACATTGATCAAAGCCAGAAGTCCCATGACGGTAGAATTGATAACTGAAGAAAAAGCATCCGGGTCATCCAGGATATTTTCTGAAGGTACCTCAAAACTTGACAAAACCGATAAGGGTATTCCGGCTGAACTTCCGGGTGTGTATATATTAAAATCAATATGATCCTTATATTGCCTGATGCGATCTTTTCCCTGGTGGAATCTTTCTAATCCGCTTTTCCAATTTCCTGCTATTATTTCCGCATAAGCTGCAACATCCATTCCTTTGTTCTCGGCTTCACCTTGGTCAATCCATTCCTCAAAATCCTGCGCTCTCATTTCAGGAAAAGCAAGCAATAAATTTCCCATATCGCCTTTGGGATCAATAATAATCGAAGGGATTTTATCGATAGAGGCCTCTTCGATTATACTGATTCCAAGCCCGGTCTTACCGCTTCCAGTCATTCCGACAATCATGGCGTGAGTGGTGAAATATTTTGACTTATAAAGAAAAAGATCATCGGTGGTTTTGAGAGTCCGGTTATTGACTTCTTTTCCAAAATAAAACAATCCTATTTTTTCATACCGGGAAATAATATCTTGCACGATTTACCTCCTTAAATGATATTTTTTATTAATTTAAAGGTGTAAATTGCGAAAAATTACCTTCTCAATAGTTCTTTAATAAATTTTTCGTCTTAGAATTTGAGCCAGTATACTTAATGAAACAATAGCAATTCCTGCTAGCACAGTCATAATAATATTTCGCATTGGTTCTGCAGTTGCCGAACTTCTTTTTAACCAAATACCGTAAAAAGCCCAGACAATAATCAGGGCATAAAAAATATCTCTACGAATAAGTAACATGGCAAGGGCAATAATAATAGCGACTATAATGACTGCAACTGTCCAGAATGGTTCACTTAGTCCTAATCGGTTCCAATTGATACCCACCAGCAAAGAAGTGATATTAGCAATCGTTGCTACTGTAATCCATCCCAGATAAATGCTAAAACATAGATGTACCAGATATTTTTCGATTCCGGATGCTGAGGATATTCCTATTTTAAGCCGCAAATAAATCGTGATAAGCGATATGAGTAATATCAACATAATCACGACCGAAAGAAGAACTATTTCATAATGCCAGGCAAATATCCAACCCATATTCATCAGAGAAGAAAGGATAAAGAGCAAGCCAATTTTCTCAAGAAATGTAGGGTGTTTTTCTCTACTCCTGAAGGCAAAGACCAACTGGTAAAAGATAAAAATCGCTAAGAGGAAGTAAATGACCCCCCAAATAGCAAAGGTTATGCCTGCGGGCACAAACAGGTTCGGATATGAATCAGATAATTCTCCGGTTGTTCGATTATTAATAGGTAGGGTTGTAGCTAGTGCATTGACAACAACTGTTCCGATAAAAAAAATTAAGTTAAAAATACTTAAAATTTTTCTTGATGTATAACTTTCCATCATATTTCTCCTTTCCATGCATTTAATATTTCTAAATTGAGCTACATCACGATCAACAAGCTCCTTCAATTCAACACTTCCGGATACCCCCCCGATAATCCGGGAACTGCCTTTTTTTCATTCTTCTGTTTTTATTCTTCCGATTCTTTAAATATTATTATAAAAAATGGAGAGACAGGAGAAATAGTATTTTCAAGGATATTTGCACAAAGGGACAACTTAAATATCTCCTGTCTTATAAACTTTGAGCATTTTAATCTTATCAAGAAATATTTTGCCCTATCACTTGATTTTCCTATTTTTTTACGGAAACATTTTATTTTGCTGTTTCATCCGACTGCATAATACCAAACACATTTCCCTGGGGATCTGCAAAATAAGCCAACCATCCTACATTGGGTACAGCCATCTTTGGTACAGTAATATTTCCACCGTTTTCAACAATTTTTTTTATGCACTTATCTATATCCGGCACATCCAATGTATTGACCGTATTGGTCCCCATTTCATCTCTAATCTTTAATCCTCCGTCAATGCCTGGCAGTTTTTCATCCCCAGTCATAATCATCCAGTATTCCATGGGACCTGCCCATTTTTCAAATCGCCAGTCAAATGCCTTTTTATAAAAGTCTATCAATTCTGTAGGCTTCTCTGCACTGATCTCAAAATGTGTTACGCGATTCATGATAGCACCTCCTGTTTTTATTTATTCTTTCATAAAAAAGGAAATTTTTAATCAATTTCATCATCAGGAAAATTTATCTAAAATCACATTTTTGGAATAGATTCTTTAAAACTAATCTAAAAAAAACACTTTATTCATATAAACAAAGTGTTTTTTTTGGATTTTCCCCAAAGCAGGGGAGATGCCGGTATTTTTTAAATTATCGTTAACATTAATTAAAAAGATAGTTAATTTGGAACAATTCATATTTTCTATCTCCCTCGTTTTACTTGATATAAAGTAAGGATAAAAGATAGATTGCTTATTTAACTTATCGTTTATTATACATTATATACTAAAATTGCAGAATAAAAAAATATTTTTACAAAATATTATACTGTCACCTTTCATTTTTAGTATAGCTTTATTCTGAAAAACAATCATGGTTAATGTGCCACTAAAGGTCTTCCAAGAAAATTTATTTATTTTTGAAATTATTTACGGCGATTTCAATTCTTTTTAAAGCTTTTTCGATGATAGAGCGGGAACAGGCAATATTCATTCTCATAAATCCCTCTCCTTCGGTTCCGAACCAGGATCCTTCGTCCAGAGCAATTCTGGCTTTTTGAAGCATGAATTGATTTAATTCCCGAACATCCAAACCCAATTTTCGACAATCCAACCAAATCAAATAGGTTCCTTCCGGTTTTATTACTTGAATCTCCGGAATTTTTTCTTCAAAATAGTGCATCAAGTATCGTAGATTTTCATTTAAGTAAGACAATAGCTGCTCAAGCCATTCTTCTCCTTCCCGATAAGCTGCTTCCAGTGCTACCAGACCAAATACATTGTTTCTGTTGAGATGTAAAGTATCTAGGGCATTATTATAGATTTTTAAATTTTTATTGTTGGGAACAATCAGAGCAGAAGTTTGCAATCCCGCCAAATTGAAGGTTTTACTGGGAGCAGTGCAGGTAATTGAATGTAGTGCAAATGCCGGTAAAATTGATGCAAAGGGTATATGTTTCACTCCTTCGAATAAAATATCAGCATGAATTTCATCGGATATAACCATTACATTATGCTCTATACATATCTCTCCCAGCATCATCAGCTCTTCTTTGTGCCACACCCTGCCCACTGGATTATGGGGACTGCATAAAATCAAAAGTTTAACCCTGGAATCATCCAACCGCTTTTCCAAATCTTCATAATCCATAAAATATTTTTTACTCATAAATTTCAAAGGATTCTTTACAACATGACAACCATTATTTTCAATGACCTGGAAAAACGGATAATACACCGGTGTTTGAACAATTACCTTATCACCGGGTTGCGTAAATGCCCTGATAATAATACTCAAAGCAGGAACCACACCAGGACTATAAGTCAGCCAATCTTTTTTGATTTTCCAATCATGTTTTTTCTCCATCCAATCAATGATTGCCTGGTGATAGGATTCGGGTCTTGAGGTATAGCCGAATATGCCGTGCTCAATAGCTTTTCTCAGAGCATCGATCACCGGTTTGGGAGACTTGAACTCCATATCTGCTACCCACATTGATATGATATCTTCCGACAATTCACCAAATATCTCTTTCAACGAATCCCATTTTGCCGAATGATAACCGGTCCGGTCAATTATTTCATCAAAATTATACTTCATACACTTCTCCTTTTTTCCTCTTTTTAGCAAAAGCCAATATAGTTCCCAAAGCAATCGATAGGAATGCTGCCATCAACACTCTATATTCCGGAGGAAGTAAAAACGTGATGGTATGTGCTGGTATCCAGAATAACGGAATGGTCTTCATGAGTACGAAGGATACAAATCCATCCCAATCGATATGCTTTACCACTTCGCTCAGGTTCACTTCTCCACTATTATTTTCATATCTTAAATCAATATAGGTATCAGTGATTCGATGAAAAGCCATCATGGTTGGTGCAAATGACAGGTTCATAATAGCACTAACAAAAAAAGCAAAGGCAAACTTCGAATTTCCACCAGGTAAAAACCCATTGGCTAACGCCTCTGCTGTGCCGGATGCAAATATATTAAATGTCAAGACGATGACTATTCCTAGAAATCCCCAGACAAGTGCTCTATAAAATAATCCTTTTGGTATTTGCCAATCCATGGTGACAATCCTGGTTGCCAACAATTCACCCATGGTTGCCAGGATAAAAAATTTAATAAAACCCCCCAGATAAGCATGTTCTGTGGTAAATGTAATAAATATACCACGCGTCACCGGGGTAATCAGCATAGCAATAAATGCCGATAAACCGGCCAACCATAAATAATCACCTTTTTTCAATTGAATAACTCCTTGCTATTAGGAATATTTTTATAATGAATACATCTTGATCTATATCAATGGAACAATCTATATCACATTTACATAGATTTCCCCAATGCCTCAAAGCCGGCAATAATATCCAGTAACTCCTCGGTAATGGCATTTTGGCGCTGTCGGTTAAATTGTGAATTCAAGTTGTCCAGCCGTTCCTCGATATTGTCTTCAGCTTTCTGCATGGCTGTGAGACGGCTGGCATTTTCGCTGGCCATGGTCTCGATAAATGCCCGATACAGGGAAATGTAAAAATATTGCTTGATAAAGGCATTTAAAAGCTGTTCCCGGGAAAGGGTATAGAGCGGGAGACTCTTAGAAGGCCACTTTCTCGCAGCCAATTCTTCCAACCAGGCTGCATCTAGTGGGAAAAGGTGGAATTGATAGGATTCAAAGATAATCCCTCTTTTCGGTTTATTATAAAATAAATAAATATCATCGATTTTTTCCTTAAACCGCCAACCATCAATAAACAGAAGCAATTCCTGTATGGCACTATCTAAATGGTATCTTGATTCAGGAAAGTCAATTTTAGCTCCCGGATGGTATCCCACTTCTTTTAACTGTTCTTCAACTCTATCACCGATAACCGCCATTTTCAATCGGGAATAATCAATCGTATTTGCCTTCTCCCAATCCATGAATGAATTGGCCACCATCACATTGAACTTACCCGCCATTCCTCTTTCCGAGCCAAAAACAATTACACCCATACTACCGCCATTTTTTACAGAGGGCTGCTTCAATATATCCGGACTATCCTTTAATAATATCTGGAATCCCAGCTCAATCGATTGATGATAGGCCTCGATAGCTTCCACGGCACGGTCATGGTAATGAATATTGACCGCAGCCAGGGCTTTCATGGTCTTGACCACAGAATATAAATCCTGTGCACTGTCAATCTTTCTTTGAATCGCTTCCAGCATCTGCATCTTTTATATCTTCCCTTATTTTTAAAATGTCAATCTTTACAAATTGAAGAATGTTTTTTATTTCCCCATCACTTAGCTTATGGTTATTCAATACTTTCTCTTCCAACTCGGGAAATTTATCTTTTAAAGTTCGCTGTAATATACTAATAGTCTTCTTGATATCTTCCAGGTTAATATTATCCCATAACCCTTCATTCACCATCAGAAGAATGACAATCTGCTCCATCACGGAATATGGATCATATTGATTTTGTTTTAAAACTTCCCTAATCCTCCTGCCTCTTTCCAAAATTTTACGGGTATCTTCATCCAGTTGTGTTCCGAAACGGGCAAAGATTTCCAATTCCTGAAACTGGGAATAGGTTAAACGCAGACTTCCGACTACTGCCTGATAGGAAGCCAGTTGTGTCTTGCCTCCCACACGGGAGACAGATTTTCCCACATCCACCGCCGGTAATAATCCGCCCTGGAACATTTGGGGTGATAAATAAATTTGGCCATCAGTAATGGAAATCAAATTTGTCGGAATATAAGCGGATAGATTCTGTGCCTGTGTCTCAATAATAGGAAGTGCGGTCAAAGAACCCCCACCCTTTTCTTCCTTTAGATGAGTAGCTCTTTCCAGCAACCGAGAATGAATATAAAAGATATCTCCGGGATAGGCTTCCCGGGCAGGCGGCCGCCTTAATAATAAGGATAATTCGCGATAAGACCTGGCATGATGGGTCAAATCATCATAGATAACCAGAACATCTTTTCCTCTCTCCATAAAGTATTCACCGATGCTGGTCGCCGCATAGGGAGCAATATAATTCAAACCGGGAGTATCTTCCCCGGATGCCACCATGACAATACTGTAGGCCATGGCTTCAGCTTTTTTTAATTGGGCAATCACCCTGGCCAGTGAGGACATCTTCTGGCCGACAGCACAATAAATACAGATAACATCCTTCTCTTTTTGGTTAATGATGGTATCAATGGCAATAGCAGTCTTTCCAGTTTGCCGGTCACCCAGAATCAATTCCCGCTGACCCCGGCCAATAGGCACCAGGGAATCGATAACTAAAATACCTGTCTGTAAAGGAATAAAGACCGGCTCCCTATCCATGATAGAAGGGGATTCACGCTCAACTGGAAACCTTTCTATCGCCCTTATTGCACCTAAATCATCCAGTGGGCGACTGACCGGGTCAATCACTCTACCCAACAAGGCTTCCCCAACAGGAATATCCATGACCTGTCCGGTTCGTCTCACTTCATCTCCGGAATTAATTCCCTTGGCATCATCCAGCAGGATAATATCAACTTTTTCCGGTTCCAGGTTGAAGACCATTCCTCGCTGGCGCCCTTTAAAAAGGACGATTTCTCCGGCTTTGACTTCCGGTAATCCCTTGGCAGTAACAATATCCTTACCGACCGCTGAGACGATGCCGATTTCTTCCACATGCAAAAAAATCTTTTGTTTTTTCACAACTTTATTGATACCGGAAAAAGTGGTCTTTAAATTATCTTTTAATGATAAATTATTGATTTCTTTTGTCGGATGATCCATTAAAAATCCTCATTATATTTATTATTCCATTTCATCAATACACTACCTGTAAAGATTATTTCTCTTTTCCCCCGGATTCCAATTCCTGAAAACTGAACTCGGTGAATGCTTTCTTGAGCTGTTCCTCCAACCCATCCAAATAGTTCTCTATATTCCAGGAAATCTTCTTACCTTCCGTACGGGCCTCAATTCCGCAAATCAATGAAGGTGATACCTCAAAATCGATTTTTACCTTATTGTCAATCATCTTTTCCAGGATTTTACGGATATCAGATTCTTTGTCCCTATTTAATTTAAAACTGCTATTCACCCAAAGCTTACCTTTGTCTTGATGGATAAAATTGATAAAATCTTCTTTTTCTTTTTTCTCCATCTTCGTAACCTGGCTTAAAAAACTTTCAATTAGCTGGTTTTCTAATTTTTCATCGGCTAAATCCATCAGGACCTTTCTGCTGATTTGACAGACCTGCTCACAGGACATATGCCTCAGGTCTCTTAAAAAGGCAGTGCGCTGTTTCAGCATCGCTTCTCTCCAGTTTTTCTGTTCTTCTTCGATTTTCTCCCGGGCATCCTTTACCAGGGATTCCCGTTTCTGTCGGGCATCTTTTTTGGCCTTGGCCAGCATATCATTCCATTTTTGCTCTAAATCCAGTCTTATCTTCTCCTGTTTTTCTACTTCCTTCAGGGCTTCCTCTTTGGCTGTTTCCGCCTTTTTCATCCGGCCGGTGATTTGATCTTCCCGTTCATCCATAATATTCATAATTCGTTGAAATAGAAACCGTTTCAAGAGATAAACCAGGATTAAAAAATTAACGATCTGGGCAATAACGGTAAATACATCGATTAACATATTATCCCACCTGACTTAAAACGTAATTCCAGAAAGGATTGGCAAAAATAAGAATGACTGAAATGACCAGACAATAAATTGCTGTCGATTCAACCATGGCCAAACCTACAAATAGTGTTCGGGTAATGGTATTGGCCTCATCCGGTTGCTGGGCAATCGCACCCAATGCCCGGGCTAAAGCCATCCCTTCACCGATGGCAGGTCCGATGGAGCCAAGCGCAATAGTGATTCCCGCCGTAATAATGGAAACCGCACCAATAATATCGATACTACTCATCTTCCTTACTCCCTTCCTTTTGTTCTATCTTTTCCAATTTATTTTCCACCCGTGTTGCCGAAGCAATATACACCGTCGCCAGCACGGTAAAGATGTAAGCCTGAATCTGTCCAATCAACAAACCCAGAACCTGCATTACGATGGGGACAAACAGTGGAGTGATAATCAATAAAACCGCGGCAATCAAAGAACCGCTCATCACATTTCCGAACAACCGGACAGCCAGTGCCAGGGTTCGGGAAAAATCGCCAATCACATTAAAAGGCGCCATAAAGATAGAAGGCTCCAGATAATGTTTAAAATAAGCCATCCCGCCCTTTTTGGCGATACCGAAAATAGGAATGGCAAAAAATACACATATTGCGAGCGCCCCGGTCGTAGATAATGAACCGGTTGGCGGCTGATAGCCGGGAATAATAGCCAGTAGGTTGGACACAGAAATAAATAAGAATAATGTCCCTAAAAATGGAATAAAGGGATCGGGATTCTGCTGGGTAATCTCTCTCACCTGCTGTTGAATATAGCCGACAATCACCTCCAGAAAATTCTGCCAACGGCTGATTTTCGGACCAATAGTTAAATTTCTGGTGGCCAGCCAGCTGATAAACAACAATAGTGCCATAACCAACCAGGTATAAAATATGGTGGCATTCACCTGAATGCCGTTCCATTGAAAGATAATTAAGGTATCCGGAGTAATTTGCATTATGCCTTTCTAACCTCTCTTGATTTATGATTTTAATCCTTTTTTCGGCTGTCCAAACCTTCTTGTTAAAATAAATCGCCCGACAATGAATCCAATCAGAAGTATGAGAATATTGATAAAGCTCCCCTGGCGTGCAACAAATATCAGTACCAGAAAAATGGCTGCCGTTCTCAAGACAAAACTGCCCAGGGATAATAAAACCGGTGAACGGGATTTATGTATATTCTTAATGGTCAGCCATAGACCGGTAAAATATAATAATCCGAGTATCAACCCAATAAAAAAAATCAATAGACTATATATATTGATATTCATTCCTTATTTTCCTCTTCAATCGATTTTCTTTCTTTCTCCACCCAATACCAGGCATTCAAACAACCCAAAATAATTCCCGCAAAAAGAAAGGTCAGTGTCCAAGAAATCTGTCCTGGCCATTTCCGGTCAGCCCAAATCCCCAAGGCAATACCAATCACCGTCGGTATCATCACCGACCAACCAATCACCCCGAACAAGCCCATACCGAACCATATAGCCTGGTACTTCTTTCCCCGGGCTCTTAATTTCCTTTTTTCCTTTTTCTCTATTTTTTTAATAAATCCTTTCTTGATATCTCTTGGTTCTTCTTTTTTATTCATGTGTCTCCAGATTTAAAAAACTTCTTACAAAATCTGCCTCTAATTTACTTAAGGCGACCATTGCGTCTTTCTCTTTTTCACTGGTTCTGACAAACATCTCTTCCAACCGTACTTTTAACTCTCCCAAATTATTCCCCTCTATGGTATTACGGGTAGAAATCACCACTTCCTTCCCGTGTTTGACCAGAATACCTTCATCAACAGCCAGATAATCATCTCTCCCACCCGCAGTGGTGATGATTAAAATTCCCGCTATCAAGGAAGTCGTAAAATCAACATGTTTAGGTTTTAGGCAGAACCAGCCGTTTTCTGCTTCTGCTGTTATTTTTTTCACTTCCTTTTTCAGAAAGGTTTTTTCCGGTAATAATATGGTTAAATCAATCATGTTTCGCTTCTTTAATTGAGCCAATCATGTAAAGTGATTGCTCGGAATAACTGGCGAACTCGTCATTTAATATTTTTTCGCAACCCTCCAGAGACTCCTCAAGGCTCACACGACGTCCTTTATTTCCAATAAACTGTTCTGTGGTTGCAAAGGGTTGAGTTAAAAATTTCTCCAAACGCCGAGCCCTGTTAACTGTCTTCTGATCCCCCTTGGATAATTCCTCCAGTCCCAACATGGCGATAATATCTTTTAGTTCCTCATATTCCGATAGATTCTGTTTAATCTCCCGGGCTATCTGGTAATGCCTCTTCCCAACTACCGTCGGTGACAACATATTCGAAGATGATTTCAGGGGATCTACCGCCGGATATAATCCCTGACTAGCGCGCTGCCGGGAAAGCACCACCGAAGAAGAAAGATGACTGAAAGTGTGAACCGCAGCAGGATCAGTAAAATCATCAGCAGGCACATAGACTGCCTGAATAGAGGTAATAGACCCCGTATGAGAATTACAAATCCTTTCTTCAAAATCAGCAATCTCACTGGCCATCGTCGGCTGATATCCTACCCGGGAAGGCAACTCTCCCAATAGACCTGATACTTCTGCCCCTGCCTGAACAAAACGAAAGATATTATCAATCAATAAAAGGACATCCTGTTTGACTTCATCACGGAAATACTCCGCCATGGTGAGTGCAGCGTGTCCAACCCGAAACCTTGCACCCGGTTGTTCATTCATCTGGGCAAACATCAGGACGGCTTGTTTTAAGACACCTGTTTTTTTCATTTCCCGGTACAATTCTTCCCCTTCCCTGGAACGCTCACCTATTCCACAGAAGAGGCTTACCCCTTCATGCTCCAGGGCCATATTATGAATCATTTCCATAATGAGCACGGTCTTGCCTACACCTGCACCGCCGAATAAGCCTGCCTTCCCACCTTTTTCAAGAGGAGCAAGAATATCAATTACCTTAATACCGGTCTCGTAAATGTCTGTTGTGGTAATCCTCTCAGACAAAGCCAGTGATTTTTTATAAATAGGTACTCTTTTATTTATATTCAAAGGTTTTTTTCGGTCTATGGTTTCTCCAAAAACATTGAACATCCGGCCTAATAAACCGCGTCCAACAGGAACCTGAAGAGGATTGCCGGTATCAATCACCTCATCACCTCTTTTCAATCCCTGGGTAGGAGTCAGCGCAATGCCTCTTACCGTCGTGGCATCCAGATGAAGAGTCACTTCGATGATCGCTTCTCCGGATTTTAACTGATGATTGATCTCGGGCAATAACTGCGGAAAATAAGCATCAACCACACTTCCCCGGATTGCTCTTATTTGGCCTGTATTCATTTTTTTATTCACTGGACCATCTCCAAAGGTTAAGACCTGAGCCACTTTTTTTCATTGCATGTTATATTACATTTTATTTATTATAACATATACAATAACTAGAAGTTACATTTTTAAAAAATGGTTTTTCAGTTGGCAGAATATTGGAAGAGAAAAAACTAAAGAACACAAATTCTAAATTGGGATGACTTTCTCCAGCAATATTCGAGTTATCTAATTATCCATATATAATTAAGAATCAGATATCCATATAAAATGATTAAGTTTAATCTTTGAAATAGTCCAGTATATTTTAAAATACCATTATCTACATTTTCTGATGTTATGAAGAGAATAAAGCTTAAAACAGCAAGAACGAATAACGTTATATTGACATATCTTAAATCACTAAATTCAGCAATCCAAATAGCCCATAGAGGATTTAGGATTTAAAAAATAAAACCTGTTCCAGATGCGATACCATGAATCTTACCTGAAACTGTCTCCAAGATATCTTTCGGGTCTTCAGGAAAAATCCCGGCTAAAATAGTTCCTATTCCGAATAGAACAATACTTAAAATAAAGAATACATGACACCATTTTATATGGGTAAATGCTAAGCTCTGCCCGACAGAAAATATAATAAACAAAATCCCAACAGCTATAAGATTGATACATTGGAATTTCTGTATTGGACTTTTATTGGTTCCCAGGGTACTGATTGTATCTATTAAATGATTATAACCCGGGTATTTGTTTCCAATAATAATTGGGACAAAAAGGTCGCCCATTGCAGTCAGTAGAAGTATCGCCAGAAATATGATTGATTGATATTTTACCATAAGCAAACCTTTCCTTTTTTAGTATCTTTTATATACTTTAATTCCTAAAATCTCAAATTTCTAACAATTTTTTCGTCCATCAGTATCTTTATATTTTAAAGTGCTTTTCCTTCAAATTCATTGCAGTCAGGACAAGTTCCATCATTTCTGAAGGCAATTGTTCACTTTGCCATTTTCTTTCTGCCTCTACTGATTTACCTACATTTTTTACGACTTTCAAAGCATACAACGCTGCTCCCAATGAATGGTCAGCCATATGGGCAGTTGCTACAGCATGTCCAATGGAACGGGCTACGGCTGTTACAATTGGTTTTGAAGATTCTCTGGCTACCGCATGTGCACTTACAGACGCTTTTCTTGCTTCACCTACAGTTACTTTTTCTTCTTCCCATTCTTTGGCAATTTTGAGCGCATCAGTTAACCGCTTGTTAATATTTTCGTGAATAAGTGATAATACGTGTTCCGAACATTCCCTTGCCCATCTAATTAATTGATGGTGGTGGTCTTTGGTGAGTGGTCCGCCGCGATGTATTGCAACAAATCGTTTATCTCTCATGATGATTACTCCAAAAGACTAACGAAGATATCTTCTAAATCATTATCTATAGTCTTGTATTTTGCTGAAGTCTAATTAATATAAGGAAAATTTAGGTGATACAATCCTTGACTGAGATTGCCACTGGGAGATTTCACAAAAATATGCTAATGATTATTCAGCAATAAGTACACTAATTGTATCATATTTAATAACGGATTAATCTAACACCCGGAGAAATTGATTTTATCATTATTGGAATTAAATATTTTATCTTTTCGATTCCCCAGGAATAAAAATCTCTTCCATAGAAAACTAAGCAACTTATATATCAAGGCTTTTAAATAAGAAGATTACCCATACTTATATCCTACAAAGTTTATTCTGATATATCGTTTATCAAAAGAACCCCCGGTTTCATAATTTCAAAATTTATCTTCTATTTTTTCTATACAATTTTACCCTTTTTGAACCTGTAAGACCTTCCCACATTTTCTGGTAATATTCAAGACTTGCTTCTTCCGAGGTAGCGTATCTGATATAATAAATGATGAATAGCGGAAGTTTTGAATTGAATAATTGTGAAAAAATTAGAAATAAGGAGAAACAATGAACAAAAAACTTGATAAAGCAAGAAAAGCCTATAAAAATCTTGATTTTTTAGATAGCAATGATGCCCGAATTATTCGTATTTTGTCAGAATTACTTGAACCGATGCAGAGGTTTCGTAAACATAAAATTAAAAATACAATTGTTTTTTTTGGGTCTGCCCGTACGAAATCCCCATTGGAAGCAAAAAAACATCTCACTGTTGTTAAAGAAGATATTGCCCGATCAATTGATAAGAGCGACCCTGCTTTACAGGAAAAATTGAAAATCGCACAAAACCAAGTTTTTCTCTCCCGTTATTATCAAGACGCGGTTGATTTGGCAAAACGTTTAACAAGCTGGTCAAAATCCTTAAATTCAGCTTCACGCTTTATTGTTTCTTCGGGAGGTGGATTTGGTATGATGGAAGCAGCAAACAAGGGTGCAATGAAGGCAAGAGGGAAATCAATTGGTTTAAACATCAGTCTTCCAATGGAACAGTTTCCGAATCAGTACATCACCCCTGAACTAAATTTCGAGTTTCACTACTTTTTTATGCGCAAGTTCTGGTTCGTTTACCTGGCCAAGGGCTTGGTTATATTTCCGGGTGGATTTGGAACACTGGATGAATTATTTGAAGTTCTTACCCTCATCCAGACAAAAAAACTCGATAAAAACCTTCCTATTGTTGTTTACGGTTCGGAATACTGGAATAAGGTCATCAATCTCAATGCTATGATGAAATACGGTACAATTAGCAAAGCCGACCTCAAGCTAATTAAGTTTTGCGACACAGTCGATGAGGCATTTATTTATCTCACAAAAGAACTCACAAAACTTTACCTGGCTTAGAAATAAACACTTGTTGGATTTAACTTTTTAACTTAACTTCTATCTATAGCTATTCTATCTAATCTGATGTAACCATGCTATGAATATATGATATCTTGTGTTAAAGGGAAAGACTAGCCCTGCATGGTATGCAAAAAATAGAAAAATATCTCTGAATATCCTTTTCAACCATTTCACATCACGGGTTTGGAAGGTAATATTTAAAGATCAAAGTAAATGAAAGAAAGAGGCTTGCACGGGCTGGCTCTTTTATTTATTTGAATTTGATTAAAAATCTAATTCCCTGAAAAACTGTTTTGCATCATCAAAAGTTTTTGATGTATGGACCATGCGTTTTATTTTTCTTACATGAGGTTTACCTAAAGCAAGATATTTTGTAAAAGCCTTTATCCTATGAAGCCTTAATTCAGGGGGATAATATTCTTCCACAAGAGTCATGATTCTTTCAAGAATCTCTTTTTTGTACCTGGAATTTGGTATCTCGCCCTGCATTTCAGAAAATATGAATGGATTAATGATTGCTCCTCTACCAATCATGATGCCATCTACTATATTCAATCTTTCCAATGCTTCATCGCAGGTCGAAATATTTCCATTCCCGATAATCTTCAAACCAGTCCATTTTTTTATTCTCTTTGCGTATTCCCATCTGACTTCCGAAGCATATTTATCAGTTCTTAATCTGAAATGAATAGTAACCCCGTCTACTCCCTCACTTTCAAGAACTTTCAGTATTTCAAATATATTCACTTCTTCATATCCAAGCCTTACTTTTACTGTAAAAGGAATATTGATCGCCTTTCTGACATTTCTACATATCTCTCCTATTTTTTTCGGATCTTTAAGCAAGGCTGCACCTGCTCTCTTTTTTATAATCTTCGGTACCGGACACCCCATATTTACATCTACTCCGGAAAAATCAGTTTCCTCTTCGATATATTTTACTGCTTCAGCAATTGGTGCTGGTTCACTTCCATAAAGCTGGATAAACTGTGGGGTTTTAGAATCAATAACCTG
>Ga0272441_10007376_pt1 | contig 17916 bp, 20 predicted proteins | sample SSMProp6N_FD_193582 | JGI IMG/M metagenome (GOLD analysis project Ga0272441, IMG submission 193582) | Marine sediment archaeal communities from Little Sippewissett salt marsh, Falmouth, MA, United States - SSM-Prop-6N | ecosystem: Environmental > Aquatic > Marine > Wetlands > Sediment ... | reverse complement strand
TCTCCCATCAACGTTATATTCAGGCCGTTGATTGTTCCTTTCTCCTTCAGGATAGTATACAGGTCCAACAATGCTTGGGTTGGATGCTCCTCAGCTCCTGAGCCAGCGTTTATAACAGGCACATCAGAGAATTCGGCTGCTAATCTGGCTGCGCCCTCTAGGGGATGCCGTAGCACAAGGACATCAGCGTAGTTTTCTACGACCCTGATTGTGTCTGCCAAGTTTTCGCCTTTTTTGATTGCAGCTACTTTGGGTTCTGCGAAGCCGATTGTTGTTCCTCCAAGTTTGTTCATTGCGGCTTCGAAGCTTAGGCGGGTTCGGGTGCTGGGTTCAAAAAATAGGGTTGCCAAGATTTTGCCGTGGAGCATGTTTGAGCCTTTTTTGGCTGTCTGTTCCATGGAGGCTGCGGTTTTCAGAATATAGTCGATTTCTTCTCGGGTGAAATCTTTGATGGATACTATGTCGCGTCCTTCAAACTGCAAACCTTACACCAGACACACTTTAGCAACTCACAAATAAATGCTTAATCTATTCTATCACCGATTCGGCAGTCATGTTTAGAACAACTTCTGCAATGTCCATAGAATACTCTGCTATTCTTCTTACACTCTCAATAACTAGTCTAATGTTTGCTGCTTCCTCTATGTCTGTTTCTTTTGACGAAAGTAGCGCTTCCTTTTCCAGAGAAGCTATCGTGTTCGCTTTTGCGATAACGCTATCTGCCAATCTAAAGTCTCGTTTGAACAAAGAGTCTATCGAAGTTTCAAAGGAGGAAATCGCTACCTTATTCATTTCTTGGATTGCTTGAAGAAACTCTTCATCTAACTTTCTTTTGAGGCGCTGAACATATTTTGCTATGTTGGTGGCGTGGTCTGCTGTTCTTTCCACCATTTTGGTTATGAGCCTATAGCCGAGGCAATCTTGGGGCACTTTCAACCCTATTTCCGTTATTATCCGAGGGTTCTGAATCGCTATCTTCAGCTGCCGTATTATGTAGAGATGGAATCTGTTAACCTCATAGTCGGTGGCTCTAACATCTTCTGCCAACTGATAATCGATGTTTCTGAGGGCAGTTATTGCATCTTTGTGCATAGATGCTGTTATAATGCTCATTCGCCGCAAAGCGCTCGGAACTGACAATTCAGGGTAACTTAACAAAACCTGCAAGGTCAACTCTTTAGATGTATCAGTTACTATCTCTGTTCCAACAAGCATGTTTCGGGCAAAAGTTTTGACTGCATTTCTTTGTGTTGACAAGATTTCTTGTTGCTGGTCTTTTGCTCTTATGTGAATTATGTTGTAGCCCAGTAGATATACTGAAACAGTTTTTCGTATAATCGCTTCAGAGCTGTCTTCCGGAGAAATTTTGATTAGTGCATCTTCCGTCTTTTCCAGTTTTCGAAGTTCTGGAGGCAAAATGGCTAAGGAGCCATCTTTTTCTTGTCTGACGAGCAATGGGCTGCCTTTTTCAAGCCCACTTTGGGTGACCCACCTTTTTGGTAATGAGAGTACGTAGGTGGAGCCCCCTGTTATCTGGAGTTTCCTTGTTTCTTCATTCTGTCTATGTTGAGAATGAGCCACTTCTAAAACCTTCATAGATGCAAAGTCCTTTGTACAGATGTACTTTTCCTATATAGATTATATATGTTATGTAGAAAAACTATATACTTTATGGACTGCGTTTTTGCTATCAGAATATAGAGGTAAAAGATTTGATTGGAAAATCAAACAAAGGCATATCAACAATAATTGCGCTCATCGGAATGGTAGCGCTTCTTGTAATTGGACTTGGTATTGGCTACATGATGAATTCGGGACAAACTGGTACAACATCGGAATTTCCTGAAGACAGCGAATGGAGAACAGGAAGCATCAATCTTGCTGGTTCAACAACTGTTCTGCCTGTCGCTAACAAAGCCGCTATAGCATTTATGAACCTATACACTGGCACTACAGTGACTGTTCAAGGCGGTGGCTCAGGAACAGGCTATGCACAAACAATAGACGGCACAGTTGACATCGGCATGGCTTCCCGTGGTCCTAAACAAACAGAAATTGACGCAGGAACTCTTTGGTTACATCCACTTGCATTGGACGCAGTATGTGTTGTAGTTAACCCTTCAGTAGGCAGCAATATTGAATTGACTCTGGAGGAGGTCGCAATGATTTTTGCTGGAGAATACACTAACTGGAACGACGTTGGCGCCAATCTACCTGACGCAGACATTTACGTTGTTGTAAGGGAATCTGGGTCAGGAACCAGAGGAACCTTCGAGGAGTACACAATCGATGAATATGATCTCGAAATCGACACCACAATCGTTCATGAACAATCAAGCAATCCTGCAGTAAGAACAGCAGTAAAAGACACTCAATACTCAATAGGCTACGTAGGCTTCGGATTCTTAACCAACGACATTGTTGCAGTATCTTTAGCTGCGGAAGAGGGCGGTCCCTACGTTCCAGCAACCATAGAAAACATCAACAACGGCAGTTACCCCATCTCTCGACTACTCTACTTCGTAACAAGCAGTCCCCTTGTAAGTGGTTCATTAGCTGACAGGTTTATCTCGTTTGTTCTCAGTCCAGACGGTCAAGCCATCGTAGAAGTAGAAGGATTCCTAACGCTTCCAGCTAGCTACAACTACCCATAGAAGAAGCCTATAATACCAAATGAAGCACAAGGACATTGAATAGAAATGAGCAACAAAACGCTCAACAAAATTTCTTCCTTTTTTGTTAGTTTAAAATCTCAACCTATGACTGTTGTTCTTTTTCTTTGTGCTTCATTTTCCATCATTATTCTGTTTTTGATGCTCTTTTTTGTAACCCGAGAAGGCGCTCTAGCCTTTTCTAAGTTTGGACCCGAACTACTTTTTGGCATGCAATGGAACCTCGAGAAAGAAATTTTCGGTGGGCTCCCTCTACTGTATGGCTCCCTAATGGTCACCTTCGGCGCCCTAGTCATTGCAATCCCCATAGGCGTCGCCACTGCAATATTTGTTTCAGAAGTTTTGCCCTTCCATATACGAGACCCAGTCAAATCTATCATAGAACTTTTAGCATCCATTCCCTCAGTAATCTACGGATTCATAGGATTACTGATTCTGGCGCCCTTCATCTCTTCCTTCTTTGGAATAGTTTCTGGACAAACTGCACTTACGGCTTCTCTGATACTTGCACTCATGACAATCCCCACAATCGTAAGCGTTTCAGGAGAAATAATCTCTGCTGTGCCCAAAAATTTCAAAGAGGCTGCTCTTGGTCTTGGGGCAACCAAATGGGAAACCATCAAAAGTGTTGTGTTGCCCATCTCAAAGTCTGGCATCTTAGCGAGCATAATGCTGGGTTTTGGTAGAGCCATTGGAGAAACAATCGCGGTGTCAATGATTGCAGGTAACCAAGCTCACATCGCAACAAGTTACTTGGAGGCGATTTATGCAATTCCATCCTTTATTGCAACACACATGGGCGAAGCTGCGGTGGGAAGCCTAGAATACAGTGCCCTTTTTGGGTTAGGGCTCATCTTGCTCATAATCACGTTCATAGTTAACACTCTGGCTGACATCGTTGTAAAGAGAGGTGTTCAACCTGGGTAGCCTAACTAAAGAACGAATCTTCTTCATTGCCCTAGGAGTACCCGTGATTATTTGCCTGTTGGCTTTCTTCTGGATTGCAGCCACCCTCTTCACGGGCGTTGGAACTCTAAATTTGGATTTGATAACCACAAGCGCCCTCAAGGGCGGATTGTTTGAAATGATTGTGGGAACAATATACCTGTTCTTGGGAGCAGCTGCAATTGCAGGTCCAATCGGAGTTTTTGCAGCCATCTACCTTGTGGAGTATGCGCCCGGCGGAAAAGTAACACGAATCATTGATCAGGCAATCAACAATTTGGCTGGAGTTCCATCAATTATTATTGGTTTGTTTGGGTACACTTTGTTCAGCAGACAACTTGGATTCAACATTTCGCTTTTGTCTGGTTGGTTAACTCTTTCTTTGATGATTCTGCCCATCGTCATAAGAGGTTCCGAAGAGGCCATACGGATTGTTCCCGCCTCCTTTAAGCAGGCTGCGTTGGCTTTGGGTGCAACAAAATGGAAGGCAGTTAGCCTGACAACTCTGATTGCTGCAGCGCCTGGAATAGTGACAAGCTTGATTTTGGGCATTGCCAGGGTTGCAGGAGAAACAGCGGCGATACTCTTCACTTCATGTGTGCTGATTACCCGAGGTTTGCCGTCTTCGCCTTTGGAGCCTGTAATGTCCCTTTCCTTCAATATGTACGTGAAGATAGTTGCTCAGGGAGAGGCACCAGAGCAAGTTTTTGGGATAGCCTTAATCCTCTTTTTTATAGTTGTCGCTTTTTCGCTTGTTGCGATAATTCTCAGAATATATTACAGGAGGAAACAACCATGGTTACATTAAACAAAAAGCAGGTGAACTGCCAATGAGCTACGACACCAAAATATGTGCAAAAAAACTGAACATATGGTTCGGAGATAAACACGTTATCAGAGACCTTGACCTAGAAATAAAGGCAAACACAGTAACAGCCATTATGGGACCTTCAGGCTGTGGCAAATCAACACTCCTCAGGTCATTCAACAGGATGAACGATGTCATCAAATCCAGCAGAACAACCGGTGAAGTCTTTATCGGAGATAAAAATGTCTACAGCAATGGTACCAACGTCTATGACCTGCGAAGACAGGTAGGAATGGTGTTCCAGAAACCAAACCCGCTACCCAAATCGATATACGAAAACATTGCTTTTGGTCCAAAAATCCACAAAACAGCAAGCGGCAAGACCCTTGACAAAATTGTGGAAAAAAGCTTGAAAGCTGCCGCCTTATGGGACGAAGTTCATGACCGCCTAAATGACAGTGCTTTTGACCTCTCTGGCGGACAGCAGCAACGATTGTGTATTGCCAGAGCCTTGGCGGTGGACCCTGAAGTCATTCTCATGGATGAACCTTGCAGTGCCTTGGACCCTGCTGCAACAGCAAAAATTGAGCAACTCATAAGAGTTCTGTCCACAGATTATACTGTTGTGATAGTCACGCATAACATGCAGCAGGCGTCACGGGTCTCTGACTACACGATCTTCCTGTATTTGGGGAAGGTAATCGAGGAAGGCAACACGAAGGTCATCTTTGAGAATCCGCAGCACGAGTTAACTGAACAATATATCACAGGAGAATTCGGTTAGGTGAACAAGAAATGAAGAGATTAATTGATGCAGGATTGGAACAGTTGGCAAGCATGCTCTTTCGTATGGGAGAGATTGCGCAAACAACAGTTTCTATATCTGTTATGAACTACGTTGAAGGAACCCACAATCCCAAACAAGTCGAAGAACTCTCAGATACGCTGTCTTCGATGGCGGAACCTATTGAGGACATGGCCTTCGAAATTATTGCTAGATTCCAACCTGTCGCTTCTGACCTTCGAATCGTGAAATCATACATGAAAATCTGTTACGACTTCAGACGATATGGAAGATACGCCCTTGACATCTCACAAATCTACGAACGAATCGGTGGGATGGGTGAGTGCGGCTTGTCTTTCAGGAAACTACTCAAAAAAATGGGAAGTGAAACCCTGAACATGGTTGGAACAAGCATTGAGGCGCTGAAGAACCATAATGCAGAACTTGCGAAAACATTGTCTGAAATGGAGAAATATGTAGACCAACTATACTACGATTATCTTGATGAATTGATTAAAACCAATGCTCCATCTGGATGCACAATTTCAAGTCTGCTTGTGGTGAGGTATCTTGAGAGGATTGCTGACCATGCTACATACATTGGCGAGTCAATTGTGTATCTTGCAACAGGAGAAAAAACAACACTGAGATAAGTTGAAAACTGTAAAGGAGGGAAAAAAATGGCTAAGAAAAGTTATGCTTGGTTTGAAAAAAGTCGCAGAACAAAACTGTTGGACCTTGCTCAGGAACAGATAGGCACAGCCCTTGACACCGTCACACTGCTGCATAAGGCAATGGAAAGCATCTCTAAAGCAAAATTAGATGAAGCAAAAAAGTATGTTGAGAAACTCTTCACTGTAGAAGAAGAAATCGATCACCTGCGAACCGAGGTCTTCAAAGAATTATCCAAAGGAGCCGCCCTGTTTGCGGACTACCGAGAAGATCTGCTCCACCTCGTGAAACGCCTTGACACATTCGCAGACCACGTGAAGGATGCAGCACGATGTATAATTATGCTTGGAGACACCAAAATTCCAGAACCCCTGTGGACAAAGACAGTTAAAATGACTTCAACTCTTGTAGATTGTGCAACTGCCCTACGAAGCAGCATACAAAACATTTCAGCAAATCCTGAAGATGCCATGAAAGGAGCCCACAAAGTTGAGGAAATTGAAGCTGGAATCGACAAAGGATATCTTGAAACCAAATCTCTCTTCATCAAATATGCAGAGCAGATTAACAATGGTGCCTTGATAATCTTTGATGACATGATCGAGTTCCTTGAAGAAGCTGCTGATATGTGCGCTGACACAGCCGACTACATCGTCACTCTAGCAAGTTCAGCGTAAACATAAACCACCCCACACCCTCTCTCTTTTAATAATTAAGAGACTTTAATGGATGGCAATTTAGGAGAGGAAAGAAAGCTTTTTTGCTATGCAAAAGTTTTCTTTATCCACTCTTTGATTTCTTCTCTTACCCGTCTGACGTCTTTCATGATTTCTTCTTCAGAGCCCATGAATTGATTAGGGTCATCAAATGCTTTGTGAATGACCTTTTCTCCGGGAAAGAATGGACAAACCTCTCTGGCGCTATCACACACGGTGACAACATAATTGAAGGTCGTTACACGGAACTCTTCAATGCTTTTTGAACGGTTCCCAGAAATGTCTATTCCGATTTCTGCCATAGCCTTAATCACATACGGATTGACTTTGGTGGGAGTAACTCCAGCACTGTAGCCTTCGTATAGCTCTCCAAAGAATGTGTTAAGGAGTCCCTCTGCCATTTGAGAACGGGCAGAATTGTGTGTACAAATAAAAAGAACTTTTTTCCTCATTCCATCACCAGCATTTAGTTAAAAATTTAGCGTGTGGCTGTTTATGTAAATGTTCCTGAAAAGGACGACAGGAACCAAGTTGACTTCATAATGAGAAAATGGAAAAGCCTTAATCGGCACCTTTTCCTTTTTATATTAACACAAGATTGTAGCATGGCTTGTTATTCAAAGGTGAAAAGGCTATGGAAAGATGGTTTTCTGAAAGACGAAAATCTAAGGCATTGGAAATGGCAGATAGGCAGATGACTTTAGCCATCGACACGGTAATCGAGCTTGAAAAGTCGATTAATGCTGCCCTACGTGGTAACAGGGAAAAGGCGGTTGCTTCTTTCAAGAAACTGTCTATCGTCGAACATGAAATCGATGAGCTTCGAAGAATTGTTTTTGAAGAGCTTACCCACGGAAGTCTTCTATCCAAAGACCGTGAAGACATTATGCACCTAGTTAAAAGACTCGATCAGATGGCGGACCACGTTAAAGATGGGTCAAGGGCAGTTATTGTACTTCTAGAGGCCGATGTCCCAAAGGAGATGTGGGAACAGTTTGCCCGAACGTCCAAAGACTTGGTTGTTTGTGCAAAAACTTTACGTAAAGCCATTGAAAATTTGGGCACAGACCCTGATGCGGCTATGGACCTCGCAAAAGAGGTTGACAAGATAGAGGGGCGAGTCGATGAGAAGTATGTGCAGTCGAAGGCTTTGCTTCTTAAACTGTGTAAGAACGTGGATGCCGCAACCGTATTGTTGCTTAAGGATCTCATAGAGGAGATGGAGCATGTTGCCGATGCTTGCGATGACACAGCCGACTACGTCAGAATCTTAACAGTTGCCAGAGAAGCCCCTTAACATCCCCTTTTTAGTATTTCATCCATTTTTTAAGCGAACTTGCATGCACATTTATTAATGTGAGTTTCGTCAAATTCTTTTTTTATGGAGCAATTGCATATTCATTCGGCGGTTACTGACACTGGAGTGGACATCCGTTTTCGCGGAAAATCCTATCCAATAGTGTATCCTGCAGATGTTTGGGAGGCAACGCCCAAAGAAACCCGGATAGCGCTGAAAGACAATCTTGCAGTCGCCACCACCATGCATCTGCCCCTTGTCCTTGATTTATCTAGCATCGTCTATCATTCAGGGTCACCGTTGCTGGAACCCTATTTTGTCCAAAACTTCCTGAAGGACATTCCCTCCTGCACAGAAGTTGACGGCACCAGCACTGACGAGATTGTAAGAAAATTTTTCAATACGGATTATCAGTTTCTGGACCCCGACATAATGTATCCCTCACGGCAGCCTGTGGATTCACCCCATGGCGCCCTTGTTGGAACAAGCTTCGGAAAGGACAGCCTCCTAGTATACGCGGTGGCAGACGAAATAGGGCTTGACCCTGAAATGGTTTACATTATAGAGCAGAGCATGACCTATGAGCAGAAACACAAAACCGAGCTGGCGCGGCACTTCAAAAAAGAGTTCAACAAACAGCTAAATATTTTGAGGCATGAAACAGGAAAATTCAGGGACTACCCGTATCTGGGGGTGCGCTTCACAGAGATGGGCTGGGGACTTCAAACAACAGAATATGCGCTGGAGATGATACCCTTCGCCTATGCCCTCAAATCTAAATATCTACTGTTTGGAAACGAGCAAACCGCAGCCTCAACATACATGGACGCCGAGGGCAGATGGACCGTTCATCCCTGCTATGACCAGTCTCACCGCTGGACTGTGCACATCAACCAGATTACGCGGACTTTTTCTGGGCGCTCAGTTAACACTGGAAGCCTCATAGAGCCTCTTATGGACATGATGATTCAGTATATTCTAGCGCACAGGTACCCCGAGTATGCCAAGTATCAGATGAGCTGCTTCACTGAAACCGAGGCAGGACGAGACTATCACTGGTGCCACAACTGTAGCATCTGCGCCAAAATGTATTTGATGTGTGCTGGAAGCGGAATTGACCCTAGGAAAATTGGGTTACGCGTGAACATGCTTGAACCAGAGTATAAAAAGTTCTTTACGTTGTTTGGCGGTACATCCATCACAATGACATATGCTCACACCAAGGTGGGTAGAGACGAGCAGCTTTTTGCCTTCTATCTTGCATCCAAAAAAGGCGTGCATGGTGGGCTTGTTGAGGAATTTAAGGCAAGTACACTATACCAAGAGGCGAAGGACAGGGAAGAGGAGCTGCAGAAAACCTTCTGTAGCTTGCACACTTCAATATCTGTACCCAAAGAACTGCGGGGCAGCGTGAATTCAATTTATAAAGAGGAACTTGATTCATTCCAGATTTAAAAGAACAAACTCAAAGAACGGGAGCATAATTATGTCAGATTCGTTTTTCAGGTGGGATAATATTCTACGCGGATAGCATTAGTTTTGAATACTCGCCATGCAGACAATGAATTCGAAGTCGAGTACGACCCTCCGCACACTATCGAACTGATAAAATACGGCATCGAAGCCACTGGACACGAATATGTCTTTGTTGAGGCAGACGAAAACTATGCTGAAAACATCAAAAAGGCAAAACCAGACATTGTCTTCAACAGGGCAGAGGGGCTACTAGGCGACAGCCGCGAATCTCATGTGCCCGCCATACTTGAAATGCTGAATATACCCTACGTTGGCTCTAACGTGCTGACCACCGCGATTGGCTTAAACAAGGCATGGACAAAAAAGGTTCTTGTCTATCACAATGTTTCGACGCCAAACTTTTTTGTATGCCAAGACCTTCAGGAGGCGGAAAAAATTAACAAAGGTTTCCCGTACATCCTGAAACCCAACGAAGAAGGCTCCTCCATCGGAATCACTGAAGAAAACCTTGTACACAACAAAACCCAATTATACAATAAATTGAAGCAGATGATAGAGGAGTATCAACAGCCAATACTGGTTGAACAGTTTATTGAGGGTAGAGAATTCAGCACAGGACTCCTTGGGCGACCAGGACAAGACCCTGAGGTTCTTTCGATTCTGGAGATTGACTTCTCCAAGTTCCCTGAAGTGGGTGGCGTGTATGGGCAACGAGCCAAGACCGTCCTTGATTCGCTGGACCACTACATTTGTCCCGCTCAAATTCCACAAGAAATGAAGAAAACGCTTGAAGAAGCTTCATTGAATATCTGGTATGCGTTGGAGGTTAAGGATTTTGCGAGAATTGACTTTCGTATGAACAACGAAGGCAAACTGTTTTTCTTGGAAATCAATCCGTTGCCGGGCATGGACTTCGACACTGAGGAAAACGACCTGTCATTCTATCCTTACATGGCAATGAAGTCAGGCTACAGCTACGATGAGCTTATCCGTAGGCTCCTTGAATCCGCATGCAGCCGCTATGGAATGAAACTATAGAAGAGCAAAAAAGCAGGTTAAGCAAAAGTCATCCTTGGAGAAAAAGATAGCTGTGACTAAAACTAAATTGGTTCAGCCAGAGCGAAGTAATCCGCTTTGGCAAGTTCTTGTAGATGAGTTAGCCGTCATCTTTGAAGGAGAACTGGAGCTGATTTTTCCTACAGAATGGAACAAACATTACTTCGAGTGGTTTCACAGCATGGAAAAAACTGGCTTCAGGCGGGAGCTACATTACTCCTTTGACGACTTAACTAAAGCTCTTCAAAATCCAGAACTTGTTTTCTGGTTTTTCAACGTGGATGGACAGCCCCAAATTCTTCTTTTTGGCTACTCAAGTCCGGATGAACCGAAAAAAGATTTCTATCTGGACACTTTTGCAGTGAAACGCAGAGGCGAAGGCATCGGAAACATCGTCATGAAGTTGCTAATCAGGTGGGCAAAAACAAAAAAGTTCCAGTCAATAGTTTTGGACACGGAAATAAAGGATGAGAAAGGTTTTCCGTTGCAGCACTTCTATACACAACATGGATTCGAGACAGTCTCCATTCCTAAAAAAGGCGACGTCCGCATGAAACGTGGACTATAAAAGATGTGCAGTTTAGTCGAAGTCTCTGCCAGTCAGAACAGCCACAAAGGTTCCTTTAACGATGAAGCCGTCTCTGCCAAGAGTTTGCATGACCGCTAGAGTGCTGGCGGCTGCAGGAAGAACACTTAGGCCCTCTTCTGAGCGGGTCAGCTTTGAGAACTCCATCATTTTTGTGTCTGAGGCGTATTCTGCGAAGCCTCCAGATTCATAAATTGCGTTTAAAGCAATTTGTCCATCGAATGAGTGCCAGTTGGTCAATGGCTCATTGATTTTGCTTTCTTTAATTTCTTCAGGTTTCAGGTCAACGATTGTCCGTTTGTTTTCTTTGAAGGATTTTATGATAGGGTTGCCTCGTCGTGTGCTTGTAGCAACCATCTTTGGAACAGTCGTGGTCTTTCCTGATAGATACAACTTTTTGAAACCCGCATAGATACCTGCAAGAGATGTGCCGTTTCCAACAGGAACAAAAACATAATTAGGAACCCGCCTTAACTCTCGGTAAATTTCAAAAGCAATTTCCCCATAAGCCCCTAAAGACAGCTCCGGAACCTCGTTTACTCCAGGATTGGCATCAAACCAGTTATTCTCTATTGCCTGTTGGCTAGAATAAGTCACTGCATCTTCATAGTAGCCGTCCACGAAATGCACTTTAGCCCCAAAACTTTCCATACGCTTCAGCCGATCCTTTGGCACCTCATATTTTTTGGGAATATAGATGTGTGCATCCAAATCGTAATGCCGCGTCGCGTAAGCCACAGCCACACCAAAATTGCCACATGTTGCGGAGGCAACAGCTTCTTGTCCTGCCGTAACTGCCTGATCAGCAAGCACCATGGCGATGCGATCTTTCTGTGTACCAGTGGGATTGCTGCCCTCAAACTTCAGGTAGACTCGTTCACACCCGAGAATTGGTGCCAAATTTCTGGCTTCAAGAAATATTGTGTTGCCCACCATGACTTGCCATGACTGACGTTTCAGTTTCAGTTGACGCTCGCGGGTATCACTCCAGTCGCTGGGTCGTAAATCTGACAGTCTAACTGTTAAATCCCTGCAAGTTCCGTTACTTCTGACTTTTGCCATGTTTCCGTTTTGACACCTCAAACTAGATTCAGCGAATTCTGCGGAATGATTTATACCGCCGCTATTTTAAATTTACTATGCAGAGGCTTAAAGGGGGGCAGATTTGAGAATATTTTTGTGTCTCGCAGGCTTTTGGGCGAGGTTTTTGCATTCCTTTTCTGTGTCTATCTTTTGAGACAAAAAGTGGTTAAAGTTTCGGTTGCATTTGTTGTGCCTAGGCAAAAACATTAAAGAATACTCACATGATAATATTACTTGAAGTGTTTTTTGTAGAAATTAACTTTCGGAGAATTGTGTATGGTTTCAAATATTGTAGAGGATGTTTTCTCAACCAGCTTTAAGAGCGTCAATCAAGACAATCCCCTTTCCACCTGCCTATCAATGCTTAACGAAGAGTCAACACCAGTTTTGGTTGTAGTAAACAACAAAGGAAAATACGTGGGTGTAATAGCTCACAGATGGATAGCCCGATCCCGAAACGACCCAGCGACAACCAAAGTGGAGACTTTGATGCGTTCAGCACCTACCGTGTCCCCTCAAGATTCCCTCAGCAAAGTAGCAAGATTGATGATAACCAGCGGAATTAGTCAGCTTCCTGTTTTCAAGAGAGGTAAACTGGCTGGAATAGTTACAGATGATGCCATTATTCAGGGAGCCGTAGTTGGAAAGTGGGGCAGGACAAAAGTTGAGGATGTGATGACCAAGAAACCTTTCCTTGTCGAAGAAGACGAATCAGTAGGAGCAATCCTAAGTCTCTTCAGGGAGCATGGCATCTCTCATGTGCCTGTAGTTAAAAACGGAAGCCTCGTGGGCATTGTAAGCACAAAAGATGTAATCACAGGCATCTTTCACCCAAAACAACGCCAAAAAGTGGGTGACATAGTTGGAGAAAAATCGCCAGTTCTCAGCATTAAAGCCAAGGGAATAATGACAAAGCCAGTCATTACCGTTTTGCCCGAAACCACACTACAAGACGCCGTAAAACAGATGCAGAAATACAAAATTTCGTCTCTGGTTGTTGTCAGCAAAGGAAGAACCGCAGGAATATTGACCAAAAGAGACCTTCTTGAGCCCCTAGCCGAAATGGATCTGCCAAAACAGCGGATAACTGTCGAGTTTTCGGTGAAGGGCGTAGAAATAGATGACTTTCAACGGGGATTAATTACAGAGGATTTCGAATCATTTGCCCGCAAATACCAAAAAACCCTAGAAGCAGGAGCCCTTTTTGTTTACATGAAAACTCATGGAACAAACTACAAGGGGCAGCGGCTGATTCACTGTCGACTCCAGTTCCGGACAAGAAAAGGTTCATTCTTCAGCTCAAGTGAAGGCTACGGTGTGGAAACAACATTTCACACAGCATTGGTTCGCCTTGAAAGACAGCTTCTGAGAAGCCAAGAGCTTGCCCATGAACCTAAATATGCCAAAAAGTATTTGCGGAGAATCAACTTTCCTTCAACAGAACTCTAGACCATACAGAAATGGGAGGTGGAAATGTGACACAACAAGGAGAAATGTACGCCTGTAAAATCTGTGGCAACGTGGTAGAAGTTGTCTCACCAGGTAGTGGAGTCCTCGTATGCTGCGGGCAACCCATGCAACTCGTGGAGGACAAAGACTAACAGCATCTATAAATAAACTTGCTGCACATAGTAATTCGGAATCTTGAAGGGGTGGATTAGCTTTGGGTGAAACCACATTACGTGTAACCAAGATCAAAGATGGAACAGTGATTGACCACATCACAGCTGGGCATGCTTTAGATGTGTTGAAAATTTTGGGGATCACGGGACGTGTTCACGGCGTAGTTACTGTTGGCATTAATGTGCCCAGCAAAACGTTGGGTTTCAAAGATATGGTTAAAATTGAGGGAAGAGAACTCAAGTCTGAGGAAGTGGATAAGATTGCCATGTTGGCTCCCCACGCCAGTATTAATATCATCCGAAACTATAAGGTTGTGGACAAACAACTGGTCCAGTTGCCTAACATAATACGGGAAGCAATCAAGTGCGCTAACCCCGCATGCATCTCAAACAGCAAAGAACCCGTTAAATCCACCTTCTATGTTGAAAGCAAGGAGCCTCTTCGTCTAAGGTGCCATTACTGTGGCTACATCATGGAAAACCAAGATATCCCCAAACAATTCTAACACTGCCTGAAACAACCCACGCCTTTTGGTCCAGTTTTTCGCATCTTTGTATGTGAATTTCTGCTTCACAACTATTATCAATCTACACTATAGAGTCTTTTTTGTGGTTTGATTGTCAATCTCAACAAAAGAAGAGCTGCAGTTTCTGCTTCACAGGGCTTGGGAGATTGAAAAGAAATTTGAATCTCTTTCAGCTTGGAAAGGTTTTGTTTCTGTCGGACAAACTTTCAGGTCAACTGTTCTGACTTTGGCTAGAGAATCATATACACATAGACTTAATCTAGAAAACCTGCTGAAAACCCTTAACCTTGAAATGCCCACAAACGAAATGTCTGACGGCGTTTTTGACTTTACTGGTATGCTTGGCATGGAGACAATCCAAAAAATCGTAGAAAATGATGAGATTGTCAAGGATTTATACACAAAATTAGTGGAGAACACCGACCCGAAGATTGTTTCAGATTTGTGTGGTGAGAAAAACGCTGACTGTCTATATCAAACACTGCAGCGATTGATTGAGGATGAAACACGGCACATCAGCATGGTCAAAAAGATTGCAGGTCGCATAGAACGGATTCAATAGCATATTGTGTCTTTGTACCGCTTTTGGTTAAGACACATTATGTATTTATTACTGAACAGTAATATTTATATGGAAAGAACCACACTTATTACTATACGGTAATAAAAGGGTGAGGCTACATGAGCCTAAAACTACAACTAGTAAGAGACGGAAAAATAATCTTCGAAATCCCTTTATCCCCCACAGACTGGCCAAAAGACCAACTTGAAACAGAATTAACAGCCTTCGAAGAAGACTTCCAAAAATTCTCCACCATGTTCGACGCCCTATCCAACCAAACCCGCCTAAAAATGATGCGCCGGCTAGTCCAAGAAGAAAACAGTACAATGAACTTTGCAGATTTCATGCGAGACCTAGATTTGAACCCAAAAACAGTATGGGAGAACTCAAAAAAGCTCAGTGATGGCGGATTTCTAACGAAAACAGGCAGAGGAACCTACAGCTGCTCAGAATCGAGTCAATCGGCGTTTCTAACCTTGAGCCTTGCCCTTCGCCGACTATTAGAATCTCTAGAAGAGATAGAGAATTTGAGGAGGTGAAAAGATCGTGTCAGAAGAAGACAGATGGTATAATAAAAGATGGCCCTTCTTTAGAAGCGGTCTAGGAGACATAGCGGAAGCTTTCAAAGAAATGGAAGAAATGATGACGAAACAGTTCGAGAACCTATCCAAGATTTCGCCCGAAGACTTGGTTCGTAAACAAACACTGCCTGACGGAACACAAGTAAAGAGCTGGGGACCATTCGTGTACGGCTACAGCGTAACCGTAGGTCCAGATGGAAAACCAAAAGTACCCGAGTTCGGAAATCTCAAGCCAGAAACCAGCACAGGAAAACCACAAATAGGTACTGAAGAGAAGCGTGAAGCGTTAGCAGACGTGATACCTGGAGAAAATGAAATCAGGATTATAGTTGAACTGCCTGGTGTAGAAAAGGAAGACATCAAACTCTCCGGAAAAGAGGATAAGCTAACGATTTCAGTTGATGCTCATGAACCCAAATACTACAAAGAAATTGAATTGCCCACCAAAGTGGACATAAAAAAGGCAACATCGAAATACAAGAACGGCGTACTAGACATCACCGTCCCCAAAAAGAAAAATGAGCAAACCAAAAGCGAGCCAATGAAAATCGAATAAACAAACCGTATAAGCCGCTAAACTCTTCTATTTCTATTCTTTTTTTGTTATAAAAAAAATTAACACAAAACTCATTAGAGACAGAACCAATTATACACACAAACGAATTCCATAATTCACAAAAAAGTCGGTAGATACCTTTAAATCATAAAGTTTAAACCTATTAACGATGCACAGCAAAATTTGACGAGATGAATCATATGAGCGAAATGGCCACCAAAATCTTGGAAGAAAGCCTCGGAAAAATAGTTCTTGTTAGGCTCAGAGGCGGAAAGAAACTGCGAGGAAGACTCAAAGGCTTCGACCAGCACCTCAATTTGGTGTTAGATGACACAGACGACACTACAGATGTAGAAAACGTAAGCAAACTAGGAGCAATAATCGTCCGCGGAGACAACGTGGTAATAATTTCTCCTCCTCCAAGGTGATATCAGGTGGGAAAAGTCAGCAAAGGCACCTCCTCATTTGGTAAACGTGCCCATAAAACTGTTCACATCAAATGCAGACGTTGCGGCAAAAGAGCATACAACGTACATAAGAAACAATGCGCCGCCTGCGGATACGGAAACACAACAAAACTAAAACGATTTTCGTGGCAAACCAAAACCCTGAATGGGGCAAGACTCGTCTAAACCACAAAACTGCGATTAACATACTGCTGCAGCTTTTTCACACTTTCTCAACCCTATTAAGAGCCTAATAGAAATATATTTGTTAGTTTACACTGCGCGCGCGCATTTTAACCCCAAACCCAAAATCCTATCAAGTTTAATCAATAGACTATCTACACACCTATTTCATTTGATAAAACACTATCTCAAGGAATTTGGTGAAACATGAAGTATCCAACTGAATGGGAAAGTGTAATCACAGCCAAGAACGGCATGAAAGTAAACTTTCGCCCGTGTAAATCTGAGGACACAGAGATGCTTTGGGAAATGTTCTCAACATTATCAGAAAATAGTGTATCAAACCTAATACCGCCATTCACCAGAGAGATGATAGAGGGTTGGACAAGTAATATTGACTATGAAAAAGTGTTAGCGATTGTTGCTTTGATAGAAGAAGATAGCAAGCAACGAATTGTTGGAGATGCCTCATTGGAATTCAATCCAAGTGCACAATCGAAACATAAAGCAGGGTTAGGAATTGCTGTACATGATAAATATCAAAACATAGGTATAGGCACAGCGTTATTGAGACATTTACTAAATATTGCAAAAATAAAAAAGCTGAGTAAAGTGTGGCTTGAAGTAAATACAAGCAATGACGTTGCTATACATATTTACAGGAAAGTGGGATTTCAAATCGAAGGCAAACTCATCAAGGAGCGATTTATAAACGGCAAATATAGAGACGAATATCGAATGGCAATTTTACTATAATATGACCCATCTAAATTGAGTTGGGGGTTATTAAACCAACCAACCCAAACTTTAAACGGTCTCCGCGACAGCATTCTCAAGAATCCCAATTCCTTCAATTTCGATGCGCACAACATCTCCCTTCTTCAAGAAAGATTTTGGCGTCATTGCAAATCCAACACCAGCAGGAGTACCTGTAGCTATCAAATCGCAAGGTTCTAGTGTCATAATACGGCTTAATTGGTGAACAACTTGACTAACATTAAAAACCATATTTCTCGTTGTGCCGTTCTGACGAAGGTCACCATTAACCCATGTACGAATAGCTAAATTATCTGTATTCTTGAGTTGACTTCTAGTGAGTATATATGGTCCTGTAGGGGCGAAGGTATCAAAGCTTTTTCCTCTAGTCCATTGTCCGTCTTTGAATTGAAAATCTCGTGCTGAAACATCGTTGAAAATCGTATAACCGAATATATGGTCCTTCGCTTTTTCAACTGGAATGTTTTTACCTTTTTTTCCTATCACAATACACAATTCGCCTTCATAGTCAAGCTCTCTCACAAATTTGGGCTTGATAATTTTCTGGTTAGGACCAATTAGTGTGGT
>Ga0272441_10007375_pt1 | contig 17919 bp, 8 predicted proteins | sample SSMProp6N_FD_193582 | JGI IMG/M metagenome (GOLD analysis project Ga0272441, IMG submission 193582) | Marine sediment archaeal communities from Little Sippewissett salt marsh, Falmouth, MA, United States - SSM-Prop-6N | ecosystem: Environmental > Aquatic > Marine > Wetlands > Sediment ... | reverse complement strand
GAGGAATAGGTGGATGGAGAGGACTGGGAGCATGAGGAGGGTTTGGACGGTGAGGAGGAATGGGTGGATGGAGAGGATTGGGAGCATGAGGAGGAATGGGTAGATGGAGAGGACTGGGAGCATGAGGAGGGTTTGGACGGTGAGGAGGAATGGGTAGATGGAGAGGATTGGGAGCATGAGGAGGGTTTGAACGGAGAGGAGGAATGGGTGAATGGAGAGGATTGGGAGAACGAGGAGGGTTTGAACGGAGAGGAGGAATGGGAGGATGGAGAGGATTGGGAAAAAGGTGAGGAATGGAAGAACGAGGATGAATGGGAGGATGGCGGGGATGATTGGGATGACGAATGGTATGAGGAGGAAAGTGAACATGGGGACGACTGGGAGGATGAGCCTTGGGATGAAGAGGATCTTTACTTTCCCATTACCGGTTGGGAACAGGGGTTCGATCTGAAAAGAGGGGTCCACAAGGTGTCGGTCATTCTCTCGGGGTTCGATATCCACGAGAGTGGAGTGGACGGACCATACTTTGTGGAGTTCTGGGTTGTTACCGTGGGAGAGAGACATCTCGACGAGGAATTGGATGATGGTGAGGGGTTCGAGACCTTCCTTATGGAACATGAAACCGAACCCTACTCATTCGAGGATTTCCAACCGGCCATCCCGGCTGTCACCTTCACGGGGAATACCACCCACGAGGGGTTGGACCGGGATGGGAACGACCTTTTCGAACACCTGCAGGTCACATGCCAGGTGGAGGTCCTGGTTGAAGGGAGGTATCTGCTTTTTGGAGAGCTGTCCGGTGAGGACGGGTGGGAGAGCACCTTTGTTGAAAGGGAAATCCGTCTTTCTGCAAAAACCGCCTGGATCGATCTGGGTTTTTGCGGCGGAGAGATAAGGGAACTGAATATCGACGGGCCGTTTTTCGTGTTCGTGCAGATCGAGCCCATGGATATTCCCCTCCCCCCCCTGAATGGTGGTGATGATATGAAAACCCGGCAGGACGAGCCTCCGGGAGAGCCCATACCCGGCCAGCCCCCGGGACATCCACCGACCGGGGACCCGGACATGATCATTGACCCGCCCATGCCTTACAAGGGAGATGCAATCGAATTTGAAGTGGAAGGGTATCAAAACCGGGATTTCGAGTTCGATGAAAACGTTGACATTGATGACAGTGCCGATGACAACCCTTTCCTAATTGAGCTGGGGGAGGAAAGCGACATGCTGCAGAACGGTAACCTCAGGGTGGTGTTGGAACATGACAGGCCGCACCTCCAGTTCTCATACGCCCAGGACAAGGAGCATTCCACAATCTTCGATCTGGTAATATCGCGGCTCCTCGTTTACAGGGACATCAACGGCAATGGAGTCATCAATGAGGGGGAGGCCACTCATTCGGTTGAACTGGGACGGATCAACTGGATGGTTGATAATGTGGCCACTGATAACGATCCCGAGCTGGGAAAGGTGGCCGTATACAGGATGGAGACGTCGGTTGACCTCAGAGCAGTTGGCGGACCAGAATCCCAGGACGGTCTTCCGGTCACCATATGGGACTGGGCGACCCTGACAATAGAGTTCATGGTATCTGCCAATGACCACCCGATAGACAATCCCCAGTCCTTTTCCATAGCAGGAGGGGAGGAGATGTCCATGCGTGTTTTACTGGATATAAATCGTCCAGTGGACGCGGACCATATTGCCATGGAATACAAAATGGATGTTAAGGGGGAGGTCCATGATTATGAATATTGCGCGGGTGGCGAGATTGGCAAGACCTACTCATCGTCCGTGCCCCAGTCGGCCATGATACTGCCCGATCCGGGCCAGAACAGGCCGATTCTAAAAATGGTATCCCGATCCACGGGTGACGAACACGGCTTCTTTGCCTGGGGGCCATTTGTCAATATCACGGAAATGGACGGTCGATACAAATACCATCAGGTGACCTCGAATCTGGAGATCACCCGGGAGGGGCTGAAACTTCAGCTGAACTATCCCATGCCCAGGGCCACCCGATCCATTGTCCATACCCCTTCGGTGGGAGTGGAAGAGGAAAACCCCATAATCACCGAAAAGACCCTGGCGGACTGGATCAGGTCCTTCAACCCACTGATCTATTTCCTCACCATCGTGCTGGTGGCAGTGATCATCATGATGGCGATCAAGTCCCAGAAAAGAGATCCCGAACTGGAACTGGACGCACCCCAACGACCTGGATCGCAACGGCCAGGTAACAACAACCGACCCAAAATACGCAGGCCCCCGACTCCACGGACCGGCAACCGCAACGTCCGGAGGGGGTGACCATGGACGACATTCAAAATATCATACGGGCCCTGATAACGGTACTGGCACTGGTTTTGTTCATCATATCCCTGACCGCCTACTGGCGCACCAAGAACCTTCGGGTGGGGTTCATCTGCGCTGCATTTTTCATCTTCTTCCTAAAGGGACTCCTGCTTAGCATGGGCCTTCTTTGGGAGGAGTGGGCAGAGTTCTACGCCGATGGCGGGGGAGAGCTGTTCGATCTTGGCATCGTCGCGATGCTGGCACTTGCGATCTTAAAGAAGTAAGGGGCCCTGCAACTTGGACAGCGGTGCCCTGGAACTGGACACCCGTAGAAGGGTTTTCGAATTCGTCAACCGGAACCCCGGTTGTCACCTTCGGGAGATCCAGCGGGGACTGGAAATGCCCATAGGTCTTCTCAACTTCCACCTGGGATACCTGGAGACCAACGAACTGCTCACCTCCAAGACCGACCGGTACTACAAACGGTACTACGCGGAGGGCAGGCTGTCCTCCCAGGAAAAGAGGATACTCTCCTCACTGCGCCAGGAGAATCCCAGAAGGATCATCCTTCACCTGCTGCTCCACCCCAGCTCGGGACACGGGGAAATGCTGGAGGTGCTGGGATTCAAGCCGTCCACCCTGTCGTTTTATTTGAAAGACCTTCTTTCCAAGGGTATAGTCTACCAGAGAAAGGAGGGTCGGCGCAGGTTCTACACCATACCGGAACCTGACATGGTTGTCCGGGTGCTGATCACCTACAGACCGTCTTTCCTGGATACGCTGGTGGACCGGTTTCTGGATGCATGGTTTGCAGGGGACGACGATTAGGAACTGGGCCGTTTGGCCCTCTTCTTCCCTTTCTTGCCGGTATTCCCATTCTCGATTTTGCCGGCCTTTCTCTTCCCCACTTTACCGTCCTTCCCATTTCCTGATTTCTTGGCCGGGACCTTGGAAGAATCACCGGTATTGTCCACAGTGCCAACGGGTTCAGTATCAGGCGCCTTCCTCTTCGACCCGAACTGGAGCCTGCCGCGTTTGGCCTGGTACTTGGCCCAGATCACCAAGAACGTCGGGATGACGAACACGCAGATGAGGAAACTGTATATGATGGTCAGGGCGGTTATCAACCCGAACTGCTGCAGGGGTGGCAGCAGGGAGAACACCAGAAGCCCGAAACCGGCCACGGTGGTTATGGCAGCGCCGAAGAGCGCACCACCGGTGTGTGTCACGGTGGCATAAGCGGCCTCGAACGCATTGGGCTTGACATCAATATCTTCCAAGAACCTGTGGGTGATGTGGATGCCGTAGGTTATGCCCAGTCCCACTGTGAGCGACGCCACCACCACGGTCATCACGTTGAGAGGGATGTCCATCATGTACATGGTCCCCAATATCCATGACACGCACAGCACTATGGGGGCCGTGGTTATGGTACCCAGGATCAGGGATTTCCTCTCCCGGTAATAAACGATTGTGAGAACTATCAGGGATATTATCACCGTGACTATCAGTGAGCGGACCTGGCTGGCATTCAGGGTGTCCAGTATGATATTTTGGAGAATGGGGCCGGACGTGATGACCGCCCTGTCAACTTGGTCATTGCCATCCAGGGGCGTCTTGGCATCCTCCAACGCGTCCAGTACCTCGTAGGTCTTCTCCCGATCCCCACCGGTGTTCATGCCGAGCTTCAACACTGCGGCGTCATAGTGACCGTCCTCGTCAACATGAAGAAGAGCCTTTGTTCCGTTGGTATCCATCCGCATCAGGAGCCCGAAGATATCTTCGATGTCTTCCCGGGTGGTATCTGTTGCCGGTGCCCTGTCCTCGAAAAGTGTTCCGTACAACCCCACATATTCCACTGTTGTATTGTCAACAGTTGCCCTAGGGTCGGCCATGCTCATCTGGGCGTTTCGGTTCTCGATGAACATGTAGGTCAGAATTGACGAGTGGTCCGCTTCACCTGGCAATTCTTCCGATTCCAGTTTGTAAGGAACACCATCCAGGTCCGACTCCACCCTGTGAAGGTCCCGCAACAGGTCAGGATCGGACAGATCACCCTCGATAAGGATGTTCACGGTCTCCTTGGAACCGCCGGGTATCTCGAACTCTTCCATGGTGAAGAACAGTTCCTGTGCAAACTCGTTCTCCTCGGGGATGAAGTCCGCCATGTCAAAGGTGGTGCTGAGTTTTGTGGAGTAATAAGTACCTCCCACGGACAGCAGAACGGTGACGATGACCACCAGCGCCGGGGCCTTCTCAGCCATGACGGCGCCGGCGCCCAGCCACCCGTTCATGAGTTTCTTTCCAGCGGACCGTTCTCCATCCTCCTTCTCCCTGCGATCCCATCCCCTGAAGAGGGGCTTGCCATATTGCATTCGTCTCCGGTCACGGAGCATCTTGGCGGCGGGAACGAAAGTGACCATGGTTATGAAACTCCCCAGTATTCCCACAGCAGCCAGTATGCCGAACTCCTGAAGCAGTCCCAACGGAGAGGTGAGATTGGACAGGAACGCCACCATGGTGGTGAAGGTTGCCAGCAGGAGGGCAACACCCACGGACATTATGGATATGGAGACGGCCTTGGATATCTTGTGGCCGTCCTTGATCTCTTCCCGGTAGCGGAGGGTAAGGTGAATGCCATAGTCTATACCCAAACCCACCAGAAGCACAGGTACAGCCAGGATGATGGGGTTGAATGAAAATCCCATCAGTGCCGCAAACCCGAAGGCCCATATTATGGCAAAGGTGAGAGCGAACAGGCTGATGAACAGGTCGAAGATGTTCCGGTAAACCACGGCAAGGATGACAATGATCGCCACCACCGCCAGGCCCAGGATGATATACATGGAATCCATCATGCCCCCGAATATCTCCCGGTTCATGACAGCTCCTGAGAGTGGGGTGTTTACGGTTTTGCGGGTATCCTCTTCATCAATGATGTCCGCCATCTTGAACTCCAGTTCCTCCTTGTTTGTTATTGGAGAATCTTCCACAACGGAGTTGCCCCTCTCATCGAACATGAAGGGGTTGTACTGCACCTGGAACAGGGTGCCCTCGGCCTTTCCGGATAGCAAAAAGAAATCGGATTCAGGTTTGAAATCCTTGGTGAAGGAATACTTGATGCCAGGTCCAAGCATCTGGGCGCCGAACCCCAGCCCGTTGGCCTGAAGCGATGTTCCCATCATCTCCACGGCGGTGGCGTTCAGCACTGGAAAGGTGGCTGAAAACCAGGCGGCATCCTCCGGGGAAAGCTCCCGGGATGAGAGTGCCATGTTGACGCTGGTGAGATACCCGGCGACCCGCTTCGCGTCCCTGGATATATCATCCAGCATGTCGGTGTCATATGTCAAAAGACCGTTGATCACGTATTTGAGGATCAGATCGTCCATTTCCGACATGTCCATCGGCTCACCGCCTTCTCCCGCCATGTCACCTGCAAAGAGGGAGCCGAGATCCGCCAGTTTGGAGTCGAAAAAATCGATCTTTGCGTCATAGGGAACCTCCTCCCCGGAGAAGAACATCTCGAACTCGCTCATGTTCACGTCGCCCATCCCGCCGGACGACTGATCCTGCATGGCCCCCAGCGCTCCCGTCAGGGCATCGACCCGCTGACGGATCACGGTCATGTTGGACCCGTCGCTGATCGATTCGTTCAGGTCCCTGGCCATACCGGATAGCATGTCGATCCCGTCGGCCATATCCTGGTTGAACATCTGCAGACCACCGTACATGACCACGGCCTGAAGCAGTATCTCCGCAGGTGTCATGCAATTGTCCTCCGATAGAGGGTTCTCCGGGTCCTGCAGGTAGGGCCGTATATCCGAATTGTTGACAATGGCCCTCTTCAGCTCCAGCATCTCCACCATGGCATCTGTGGTGAGTATGGACCCGTCCTCCTCCGGGGATCGGACAAGGACCATCACCGAATACGATGTGGTGAAATCATCGCTTATTCGATTGTCCGCCTTGGCTATCTCGATATCCGGAAGGAAACTGTCCTCATCGAAGTTCTCCTCCATGCCAAAGATCGGCATGCAGGCTGCAAAAAAGATAGTGGCGGCCAGCACCAGGGCTATTGTGGCTTTTGGAAAACCCCTGACAAAAGAATCCACTCGCTCAATTAACATCCATGACCCCCCGTGTTAATACCAATTCCGAAAAAAAAACCGGCCATCTCTAAATAACCCTGGTTGAGAGGGGGGGATTGCACGATTTCAAATATAACCTTTTGTAACCGGAATTGACAAAACGTGTGGGAGGCCCGGTCAGATCACTCCGGCTGGATCAACAGGGGATCACCCATCTTCCAGCTCGAACTCAGCGCCGCAGTTGTCGCACTTGAGATTGTCGGCGGCTATCATGGATCCGCACTCCGGGCATTCGTACCATTCCCCGCCGAAGGTTGCGCCGCAGTGGATACATTCGGTGGAATCCGAAGGTATAACATTACCGCAGCTGCCGCACTTGGCCATATCTTCAACAGGTGAACGTTCGTCTGAACCCTCCTGGGAAGGGGCTTGTTCAGACGCCGGGGTTCGAGCGTCGGACCGGGCCTGGACGGGCGGTGGTGACTGGGTGGGCGATTGTGGGGGAACCTGGTCGGGCGTTGGTACTTGTGAGATTGACTGAGGCGGTGATTGGTCTGGAACAGGTGCCTGAGGTTGTGCCTGGTCTGGAGCTGGAGCCGGTTGTGCCTGGTCTGGAGCTGGAGCCGGTTGTGCCTGGTCTGGAGCTGGAGCCGGTTGTGCCTGGTCTGGAGCTGGAGCCGGTTGTGCCTGAGGCGGTGATTTGGAGAAGGGTTTGGACGGGGCACCGGGGACCGCGGAATTGTCTATATTGAGCTTGCTTTTTAGCTTGGACAGCCTCTCCTCCAGTGAGGAATACTTGGCCTTTCTCTTGCCGGATTTGGGTTTGGCGGCCGTTTTCTCACCTTCATCCACCACATCCTTGATGATCTCATCCACCATGGGAACGGTGATATCCTCCCCGGTCAGGTTGCTCCTTGCTATCGCCTTGTTGAGGACCCCGTGAAGCTCCCGGATGTTGGATTTGATCTTGGTGGCTATCTGGTGGGTGACCTCATCGGGTAGCTCCATGTTCTGCCGTTTGGATTCCCGACGGAGAATGATTATCTTTGTCTCTAAACTGGGTGGATGGATGTCGGTTATGAGCCCTCCCTCGAAACGGGACCGGAGCCTCTCCTCCAGGGTATCGATGTCCTTTGGAGGTCGATCCGATGTGACCACGATCTGTTTGTGGGAGTTGTAAAGGGCGTTGAAGGTGTGGAAGAACTCCTCCTGGGTGGACTCCTTTCCGGCGATGAACTGCACGTCATCTATGAGAAGGATGTCGGCCTTCCGGTACTTGTGCCTGAAGTCGTCCAGCCTGTCGTAGCGGACGCAGTTTATCAGTTCATTGGTGAAATCCTCCGAGGTGACGTAGACCACGTTCAGATCAGCGTGCCGCTCGGCCACATGATTCCCGATGGCATGTAGCAGGTGTGATTTGCCCAGCCCCACGCCACCCCATACAAACAGAGGGTTGTAGGCCTCCGAGGGAGATTCCGCAACGGCCAGGGAAGCGGCGTGGGCGAAACGGTTGGACGTTCCCACGACGAAGGTGTCAAAGGTGAACTGATCGTTGAGGGAAACGGTGGATAGGAGCTCACTTAGCGGAGGTGACTTTCCCTTCTCGGACCCGGTATCGGCTCCTGCCGGCGGTTCTTTCCCGTCCACCTGTATCACTTTCCCGTCCACCTGTCCCTCCATACGGGATCCTTCCTTCTCCACGGGCGCTTCATCTTTCTTGGCCAATTTTCCAGACCCTTCATCCTCTTGCGCGGCGTTTTGATTAACAGTGCCGGGTGGTGCGGCCAGACCCAGTTTCTTTTGAAGTGCCAGGAGTTTTTCCAGATCCTCCTCAAACTCGGTGAATCGTTTTTCCATCTCCGGCAGTTCCAGATCGAACACATCTTCCAGGGATTCCAGGTTGTAACCCGACTCTTTCCATTCCTGGAACTTCTTCTCCAGCTCCGAAACGCGCTCCATCTCCTTTTCGCAGCCGGATTTGAACTCGTCAAAGGCCTTGACGGTATCATCTGTCTTTTCTGGTCTTTTCAGAAGGCCTTCCAGGTCCTTTAGCTCCTTTTCGCGGCCTATGGTGCGAAGCTGTGTCAGTTCCTCGGACATCGCCTTCAACCGGTTGACCTTCTCCTCGGTGTCAAGGATAGTCTCTCCCAGCCTTTCCAGGTCTCCTTCCATAAGGCCGTTCAGGAAGGCCACGTCGTAACCTTCCTCCTTCCAGGCCGTCACCTTGTCCATGGCTGCTTGCCTAAGGCCAAGTTGGGCATCCAGCTTCTTGTTGAACTCGTCAAGGAGCCCGTTGTTCTCCTCCAGTCGATCCAGGTCCTTGAGGCCTCCTTTAAGGGAATCCAAATCCGCTTTCAGCTCGCCCAGGTCGTTCTCGTCCACCTCTTCCAGGGCAGCAAGCAGGCTGTCCGCCCTCTCCCTTGTCTCCTTGAGGAATTTGAATGATTCCTCCAGCTCGTTTAGGGGAGAGTCGAACTTCTCCTCGAATGACTTGGAGCTGTAGCCGTCGTCCTTCCAACCGTTGAATTCCCTGGCGATCTCTTCCCTTCTGCCGTCGTCTTTCCCGATACGGCCCAGGAGCTTTTCGGTGATGTCCTCTATCTGCGTGGCATTGTCCGGGAACTCCATCATCTGTTTGATGGATTCAATATCCTCCTCGTAACCCCTCTTTTCGATGCCGTCCAGCTTTTTTCGGGAACCCGTGATCCTCTCGATCTGGTCCCGGGTCCGTTCGTAGGTGTCCCAGGCCTTTCCGACACCACCCTGTATCGAGTATTCCAGCGCCTCCATGTTGTATCCTTCATCCTTCCATTTCTCAATGGCCTCCTCTATGGTAGCCATGCGCTGCTTGTTGGTCTCGAGGCCCTGGGTGATGGGTTTGATCTTCTCTTCCAGCTCTGAGAGTTTCATGGGCTGGTTCATAAGCGGTTCCACCTCGGCCACCTCCTTGTCCAGACCGTCAGCCCGGGCCTTTTGAAGTACCTCCTGAAGATCATTAATACGCTGGATGCCCTGCTCCAGACTGGACACAGTGTTCTCCAGTTCACCCACGGGAACCTCTGCCATCTCCTCGGTGCTGGGAACCTTGTAGCCCTCGTTGCGCCATGCCGCCACTATACCAACCAGCTGGGCCCTTTTCTCCGATGCCTCCTGAACGGTCTTGATCAGATCATCCAGGCCTTTCTCGTAATCGTCGGCCTTCTCCACATCGGTAACGGAAGAGATGAACTCGTCGAACTCCTTTTCAAGCCCCGGGGCTCTCTCACCCTCGGCACGGGTCCGGATATCATCAAGACGGGCAACTGCGGTCTTGAAAATGCCAGCCGCCTCTTCAACGACCGATAAACGTTTGTCCATCAATCTGTCAACTGGATCGGTGGAATATCGATCGCCTGCAAGGCCCTTGATCTCCTGGGCAAGCTTCGACTTCTTCTCCTTTTCAGTTTCCAGTACCCCAACCATCACTTCCAGTTCCTTTTCGGCCTCTGCTGCCTTGTCGGGAACCTTCAGCTTTGAACCGATCGACTCGATCTCGGGTTCGAAACCATCCGCCTGGATATCTCCAAGCTTTTTCTCGATCTCTTTGAGCTTGGTGATCCCGTCCATGGTGGCGGTGAAACTTTCCCAGGCAGTAGCAGGGTTGGACCTCACCTGTTCCTCCAGTTGGTCCACCGCGTAACCCTCATCCTTCCAGCCCCTGATGCGTTTGAGGAACTCTTCCTTCTGCTGCCCCCTGAGCTGCTGTTGGTCCTTGATCTCATCAAGGTCCTTGCGTATCTCATCTATCTTGTCGGGATCGTTGAGTTTTGTTTCAATGGAGAGGACCAATTCCTCCATGTCCGGCGAACCCAGTTCAACCAGTTGCCTGTCCAGCTCCGCCAGTGTCTTGACGTCCTGATCGAAACGGTCGAACTCCTTTTCCAGCCGGTCCAGATCGGCGCTGTCCATCATCTTTTCAAGACTATCGACACGATAACCGCCTTTGACCCAGCTATCCAACCTTTCCTCCAACTGGGTACGGCGTTTCTCCTCCAGGGCCCGTTTTTTGGCATTCTGCTCCTCTTCTTCCTTCAGTTTTTCCAAGTTCCCGTAGAGCTTTGAAAAGTCATAGGATTCAGCAGGTACCTTGGCCTTTACGAAATAAAGGGACATCAGGTCCACGTCAATGGCTGTGTGAAGCACCAGCCGTGCACCATTGCTTTGTGAATCCTCCAGAACGAATCGGATGGACCCCTCTCCGGGGGTCTCCTCCTCGCCCACCATGTGGGACGAGAGGATGGGTGTGCCATCCCGGATGACCACCTGACCGATGCTGTCCCGACCGTCCCGGGAAGATCGGACCTCGATGTATCCGGAGACACCGTCCGACGCGCACTCTTTAATCATCTCTTCAAGTGCTTTCGGTCCCCCCGAAACTTCCTTTGCAACCTGGCCCTCAGGCAGTTTCAATTAAGCCTTACCCCCGCACTTGCAGGATAACCAATCTATGTATAAAAGAATTAGGGGATGGGCAGCTGCGGATTGCCTGGCCAGGTGTTCGGTGTGAACATCTTTCATAATGTGGACGACACCATCGGAATGTAAAAAGGAATGGAGGGGGAAAAAACGTTCGGGACCAAACCTTATATCCGGTAGGGTTTTGCATGTATCGTTGCTACTCAGACACTTCAGAGAATCGGACACACTGGAACTTTCAAAACTGGTGTATGATACCTTTTCCGAGGTTTATTCCAACGATTTCTACGGATGCTTTGCAGATGAATGGCCCAAGGGGTTCATCGTTGCGGAGGAAAGGAAAAGGGTGGTGGGTCTGATCGTGGGGACGATCGAGGAACCCCGGGTATCCAGGGTACTTCTTTTCGCGGTGCACTGGAGTCTGCGCGGGCGGGGTCTGGGCAGCAGGATGCTGGACAGGTTCAAACGTGCAAGCCTAAGCAGTGGGGCGGCGTTGATCCGCCTGGAGGTGAGGGAGGAGAACCAAGACGGCATCCGATTCTATGAGAACCACGGTTTCTGGTTGGTGGGGACGCTCAAGGATTATTACAAGGACGGTCGGCATGGAGTGCTAATGCAGACCGAGCTGTTCAAAAACGCTCTGTTCTCAGATACTCCCGGCTCACAAGCCCGTCCTCGACGCCGTGGGACTCGATGACCACTGGACCTGAGTAGTTCTCCAGTATGCGCCTGAGGACACCCGGGTAACCCACGGTCCCCTCGCCCAGGGGCAGGTGATCATCCTTCTTTCCAAGATTGTCGTGGATGTGCATGTTGGCAAAGCGGGAAGATAGGGGGATGAAATCTTCAATGGTCCCGGTCTGGTTGGCATGGCCTATGTCGAAGCAGATGTCCATATCCAGCCCTTCCAGCATGTCCAGGAGTTCCTGGGGCGTGGCACCCAGTATGAATCCCTCGAAGGGCATGTTCTCCAGGGCAGGACGGATGCCCAGGTCCCGGGCCTTGAGATCGATGCGTTCCAGAGACTCCCGGTTCAAACGGAATGCCCGATCAGGGTCGTACTTGCTGGCAGGTCCCCGGTAACCCGGGTGCAGGGTCACAACCTCCGCATCCAGCTCCACCGCAGTTTCCATGGTACTCTCCACCCTGGAAACAGCCAATCGCCTGGACACTTCAGTGAAGGCGGCGATGTTGATGTCAAGGAAAGGGGCGTGGACCGACAGTTCAAGGTCGTACGATGGCAGGAGTGCCTTAAGCTCGTCTTGATGGTCGGGCAGGTAGTGGTTCAAGTCCGAAACTATCTCCCACCTGTTGAAGTGCTCCGCCACCCGGGGGAGTACGTTCGAGATGCTGTCGAGACAAAAATTGGGGCTTGAAAGACCTACCAACATGAGCAGACACGACCTGTCACCTTTTCATATCAAAAAGTTGACAAAAAAATGAATGATGGTTCAACAGTTAAGTGTTTAGGGGAAGTCTTTAACGATCATCCGGTTGGTGGGCGGGTCTATCCTTTGGAACATGGACTTTTCTAATCCGTTCTTTGGCGGTCGAATCCTTCCTCGACCTGCCGTGGGATCCAGACGTCTTCCCTGAGCTGCCGTGGGGCCCAGACGTCTTCCCTGAGCTGCCGTGGGGCCCAGACACCTTCCTCGACCTGCCGTGGGATCCAGACACCTTCCTCGACCTGCCGTGGGATCCAGACGCCTTCCTCGACCTGCCGTGGGGCCCAGACGCCTTCCTCGACCTGCCGTGGGATCCAGACGTCTTCCCTGAGCTGCAGTAGGACGGTGAACCCTCTTTCAACCGATCCTTTGCCGAGGAGCTCGCGAGGTCGTCCGCCTTTTCATGTCCCCGGTCCCCGAACAGCCTCCTCACCGGGCCAATGACGCCGGGACCCACAAGGCGCACCCGGATCGGCATTGCAACGGCCAGGGCAACTGTGAGTATCATCAAGTAGAACACCTGGTCGGCCAGATCGTAGGCCAGTTCCTGGTTGTCCATCGTCCAAGATATCATTGCGCCAAAAAGCAGTATCAGTGTCGCCCCGGCCACGATCCGGTGGTCCAGTCCCATCACAAGTGCAAACAGGAAATACACAACTAAAAATGCCATTAGCATTGTTTGAATATCCATCACGTCCCACCCCCACCCGGTCGTTTACTCGATCTTGTGGTTTTCTTCCCCCTGGTCCTTTCACTTACCCAGGCCCCTCCGGTTGTGCCATTGTTGTGTTTTGTATCGGCCACCGGCCCGTCATTCCCAACCCCGCGGCCGGACCGGTTCTTTTCCTCACGTTCCATCAACTTGAGCAGTCTCTTTCCCCAGCTCCGTCGTGTGGTTAGAAGGAGGAATGCAAGAGATGCCAAGGACACCATAACGCTCACCGTCGCCCCGGTGATGAACAGTCTGTGGGGACGGTACTCCAGATGGATGGTCAGGTTCCCACTTTCCTCTATGAAAAACCCGTTAAGCATTCCATGGTACGGGATGGCCTTCACCGTATCCCCACCTTCCACCCGGGCAACCCAGAACCCGTCAAATGCCTCGGTCAGGCACAACATGAATGGTCCGTCCGAACGGACCCTGACGGTCAGGGACTCAACCTTCCTGTCGTCCACTTCCAGCAGCACCGGCGCCGGTCCCGTTGAAATATTCGCCGCCTGTTTAAGCTCAAGCATCACCGAGTCAACCTGCACCTGGGCCTCAACCAAATCCCTGTAGATGCGGATGTTGTCCAACTTGACAGCAGACTGCCCCATTTGGGAGTCCACCCTGCCGGAGCTGTCCACCCTCAATCTGATCTCTGATATGTTTTCTGCCAGGGAAAATCCCCCGCTGTATCCTGTCCATTCACTTTCCCCAGCAAACACATCCACAAGTGCTGTAATGTTCTCCCAGCTGCCGTTATCGGTGTTGAACCCCTGAAGGATGACCTTCATCTCTCTCAGGTTACGGGTGGCGATGTCCATGGACCATAGATAGTCCCCGCTCTTAACCGCCACGGCCCCGGACACCATACCGCTCAGGGGGAGGTTCCTGTCCATGCGGGATGTGATGTTCAGGCATGCGGAACCGTCGGTCGGATTGTTGAAGTCAAGGGATGCGTTGAAACGCCTGTGGGGTTGTGACCATCCCTTGGGAGAGGACAGGTTCTGGTCCATGCCATCCTCGAATGATTCGAAATAGATCAGCTCGTCATCACGTTTGGTGGAGAACTCCAACTGGTTGGGTCCCTCATCCAGCGCCACATCCGGGACAAGGACCCATGCAAACCCCTCATGTTCCTGAGAAGGGAGTGTTGTGGTGTCACCTCCAACGGTCAGACTCAGGTACCCGGCCTGATCACCCCGGGGCAGCCGTACCCACACGTTGTAGGACCCTTCCCGAAGGATCTCCACGGGAAGGGTGGCGTTGCTTGCCCTGTTTATCATGATGGTCTCCTTGAGACTTGCCAGGTTCCCATTGATGTCGCTTATGGTGTTGTTAGCGGGATGGAAAACGTCCTCTGCCTCCATTACGTAGGTGATGTCCTTGGTCTGGACAAGGGACCGGGCCAGCTCCAATTTCTGTTCCATCTCATCCCGGGGCACCACCGCAAACACGTTGACCAGGTTGAACTCCGCCACGTTGTCCAATGTCAACTGGTGACCACCCGATGACAGATCGTGCTGTCCCAGGTCGAACCATCTGTACGCGTTCAACCGCCCCTTGGTCATCAGTCTGTCCAGAACGTTACCGTCCAGGTATACCTGAAGCTCACCGCCCATGTCGTTTTCCAGGGCACGGACGTAGATACGGTGCTGCCCGGGATCGTCCACATCGAAATCGATGTCCAGGCGGTTGGGGACCGTATGGTTGCGGAGGGTGTAGAAACGGAAGTTGTCCAGCATCCACCGGCTGGAGGTTATGGGGTTCGGGTTGGACAGTATGAAAACCGAGTAGTATCGTGCTGTGGTGGGTATGAGCATGTCCGATTCGTACCTCCGGTAATCGAAGGTGCCGGTCTCGGTGAGCATGAACTCGGCCCCGGCTGGCTGCCGGTTTGCGTCGTAGAACTTGATCTTCATCTGCACGTTACCCACATCCTGGGCGGCCAGGTGGGTGACGAACCTTGCACGGTTGTCGCCCATGGGGATATCCCTGAGTCCGTTGGACACGGAGATGTCATTTCTGTAATCCGCCTGTTGCATGTAACCCATCAAACAACCGTCGCCTTCGTAGGAATTGTTACCCCGGTAGAGTACCATTCCATCCATCCAGGTGGAGAACGCCTGCTGATCGGTCTCGAAATCGAAGTAGTCCACCAGGTGGGTCTCTGAAGTGGTGAGATCTTCCTTGACGGTCCCGGGTGACCAGGTCTGAACGCTGTTGTGGTCGAAGTCCCATTCCCAGGCATCGTTGCGTCCCTGGCGCGAGCTCACCAAGAACCGGGTATCGGACGTGAGCTTCCTGGCCCACTCGTTCCCACCGGACTCGCTCTGTGTAAAATCAACGGGAGCCAAAAATCTGGACCCGTCCACCATGCTCAGGGCCACGTCATCCAGGGGAAGGCTGGCGGGGAACACCAACCGGTCCACCATTTTCGAAAGATCATCCCCGTTGTAATGTGTCTGGTGGGCAAACAGCACCCCGTTGTCCGCCGGACCGTTACCGGGGCTCAGTGCCAGGGTGCTCTGGAATGCCAGGCCTCCAAAAAGCAGGTCAGTTTTACCCGGGGCGCTCACCCGGAGACTTTCATGGGGGCCAAGATCGGTGAAGTTGGTGTTCTCGAACAGGTGGATGAAGCCGAAACTTCTAACGTACTCGATATCATCTTGCACAAAAAGGTTCTCATATATCCCCTGTCCCCGGTCCTTTTTTGTGGCGTTGTCATCATGGTAAACTATGTACTTCACCCCCAGCGGGGTCAACATCTCACCAAGGGATGACGTGGTGTTACCCAGTACCATGGAACTGTAGGTGTTGTCGCTGAAGAGGGATTCCAGGTAGTATATCCCGGTGTAATGGGCACGATGAGGGGTATCGAATATGTAGGTGGGTCTGGATGTGGTCAGGGCGGCCAGGTCCATGGTGGTGCGTCGGCCCGGGTTCCAGTCCACGTCCCTGCTGGCGTACTTGGGAAGCCAGAGCACCTTGAAATCCCCCTCCTGGTCGATCAACCAATGGTTGACCCGATCGAACTCGTCGGGCAGGTCCGTGGGTTCTAAAAGCCCGTTCATGTCCCCGGTCCCGATGGGCCAGTTGGGCAACATCAGGCAGGAAAGGACAAGGACCACTGTTCCGTGCCGGATCACCTTGGGCAACATTCTCCTCCAGCGGACCGATCCTCGCCGCGGCATCCCGTCAATGGTCCGGGATCTGTCCAGGCGGATCAACAGTTCGATCATGGTAAAACCGATCATGAATGAAAGGGACAGCAGTATCAACTGGGATATCTTGGGGGTTTTGAACACCCAACCGTACCAGTTGGCGAATGGGGCGTCCTGGATGATCCAGATGGAGAGGTCCGGCGCAAGGTCGATCATGGCGGAGAGGAAGATGCTCACCAGGGCCAGCAGTGAAAAGTAGATCACGTACCGGTTACGGGGTCGAAGAAAAAGGGACGAGAATGCCAGGATGAACAGGGTAAAGCCCATGACGAACAGAATATCCTGCATCAGGGGTGTGCCCAGAAACCCTTCGGCCAGGAACATGTCATCTGACATGTGATGAACGCCCTGTTTCCCCACCATGTCAAGCACCGTGGACTTTCCCACGTTCATGCGGGTGAGGGAATCCGATGTCAGCGAAACCCCGTAGAGTGAGGCGCCGCCCATCCCCACTCCTGGTATTATCCAGAAAGCGGCAAAGCCAAAAAAGATGAAAAGTAGCCCCAGAAAATGAAGTCCCCTGGCCATCATGATCCTGCCCAGGGACCTCAACCGACCCGGTTCCTCCTGATATGGTTTTTCATCCGTTGCCCTATCTGATCCTTTTCCCCCCTCCGTTCCCCAGTCCTGCCCCTTTTCCCTCTCTGCTTCCCAGTCCTGCCCCTTTTCCCTCTCTGCTTCCCAGTCCTGCCCCTTTTCCCTCTCTGCTTCCCAGTCCTGCCCCTTTTCCCTCTCTGCTCCCCAGTCCTGCCCCTTTTCCCTCTCTGCTCCCCAGTCCGGTTTTTTCCCTCCTCCCGCTCCCCTGCCGAAGATGTTTCTTGATGCCGGGACATCCCAGTGATAGATATCCAGGACCAGGTAAGCCAGAGACATGCTCAGCAGTAACAGGGCACCGAAGAACACCCAGTGAAGGTCGGCGCAGGCCACGCACCATAGGAACCCGGCGGCGATGAAGTACCGGGCCTTCTTCCTCTCCAAGGCAAGTATCAGGGCCAGGGCAACAAGCGGCCCCAGGGCAAGCCCCACCCGTATCATGGGATGGAAGGTCCTGAAAACCACGTACGGGCTCCACATGTAGGACACCGCGGCGACCAGGGCACCCCATAATATGTACCGGTTATCTTTACCGTATGTCCTGGACAGAACGTACCGGGATGCGTAGTACATGGAGGCCCCCGCCAGGAATTCCACGAACACGAACACCACCACCAGAAGCTGGGTGGTTGTAAGGTCCAGGGCAAATCCCAGGGCGAAGAACGGCAAATAGAAGGGCAGCTGGTAAATCCGTGATATGTTGGATATGGATTCGTAGGAACTCCACATGGGGTAGAAGAAGTTCCAGAAATGGTCCAGTTCCGGGGGTTTGGTGAGATCGGCGTTGAGGATGATCCCGTCTGTGCCTATGAGCTTTCGAAACGCAAATATCGCCAGAAAGAGAAAAAACGATAACGGGAGAAGGTGGTGTTTGACAAATCTCTGTCTTTTATCCCGGGTGCCCAGGAAGGTCGGCCAGGGAAAGGCATTCTTCCCCCGTGGCGGGTTTTTCTTGAGTCTTACACCCTGTCTTCCGGTGCGCCGGTTCCTGCCCCCGATCTCTCCGGTACTCTTTTCCCTCCCAATTCCTTCAGTCCCCCTTTTTCCCCCAATTCCTCCAGTCCTCTTTTCCCCCCCAATTCCTTCAGTCCCCTTTTCCCCCCCAATTCCTTCAGTCC
>Ga0272441_10007374_pt1 | contig 17920 bp, 14 predicted proteins | sample SSMProp6N_FD_193582 | JGI IMG/M metagenome (GOLD analysis project Ga0272441, IMG submission 193582) | Marine sediment archaeal communities from Little Sippewissett salt marsh, Falmouth, MA, United States - SSM-Prop-6N | ecosystem: Environmental > Aquatic > Marine > Wetlands > Sediment ... | reverse complement strand
CCTTCGAACCCGGCCGCCACCCCTCCGAAGAGCACACCAACGGCCAGCCCTTCCGGGATATTGTGGAGTGTAATGGCCAGGGTGAGCAATGTGGTTCGCCTCCAGGGCGTCGAGATCCCTTCACTTTCCTTGAAATTGATATGAAGGTGGGGCAGGACCTTGTCCAGGCCAAAGATGAAAAGGGCACCAAGCAAAAAGCCTACAGCTGCCGGGATTACTTTTACGAACCCTTCCCCCGGGCTCATTTCAATACCCGGGGCCAGCAGGCTCCAGAAACTGGCTGCTACCATCACCCCTCCGGTAAATCCCAGCATCCCGTCCAGGACGGCGCGGTTCATGGTCTTAAAAAAGAAAACCAGCCCGGCCCCTGCGGCTGTCAATCCCCATGTAAACAAGGTGGCATACAGGGCCGCCAGCACAGGATTGATGGTCTCCATATAATCGATTACCGCTTGCATGGCTTAAGTGTTGTTTGGTTTGATATAAAGGTTGGACGCGATCTGGTGGGAAATCTGCAGGCGCCGCTCCCCAATCAGGATTTCCATGGATTGGTCGTAGGCTTCCTTATCCAGCACCTCCACCCGCTTGCCCAGTTCGATATGGTGTTTGTCCAGGAATTTCAGAAAGGAGGAAGAGGAATCCACAACCCCTACGCAAATCCCGTGGCTCGATACCGGCATAGTGCTCAGGAGTTTCTTCTCACGGGTCTTGAACCGGCCCTGCTTGTCCGGAATGGGATCCCCGTGCGGGTCGAAATCCGGATTGTCGAGCAGGTCATCCAGGCGGTCGATCAGTTTTTCGCTTTCGATATGCTCAAGCTGTTCAGCAACTTCGTGCACCTCGTCCCAGGAAAAATCGAGTTTCTCCACCAGGAAAACCTCCCACAGCCGGTGTTTCCGGATAACCTTGAGCGCCTGCTGTGCACCCTTTTCAGTCAGGTGCACACCCTGATATTTCTTGTAGTGGACCAACCCTTTTTCAGACAGTCGCTTGATCATGTCCGTAACCGAGGAAGGCTTCGTATCCATCTGCCCGGCCAGTGCATTGGTGGAAATCGAGGTCTTGCCGCCCTGGCTCAGGTGGTAAATGCCTTTAATATAGTTTTCTTCAGAGTGTGTCATTCCAGTGAAAACAGACCCAAAAATACATTTTTATTTATAAAAACATATTTTTAGATTTGTCTAAATTTTTGAGATCCCTTAAACGCTTGCATGTTTCACCATCCATATTTACTGCTTCTGGCCTTCTGGCTTGGGGTTCATCTTGTCCCCGCCCAGGATCAAAAAGCCATCATCTCCGGAACGGTGAACACAGCGAATGGTCCGATTCCCTTCGCCACAGTGTTTATAAAGGATGCCCCTGGAGGAACCACCACCGATGAAAACGGCACTTACAACTTGTCGGTTTCAGCGGGCCAATGGGTGGTGGTGGTCCGTTCCCAGGGATATCGGACAGCATCGCAAACCGTCCGGGTTGCTGCCGGGCAAAACCTGACCCTTGATTTCTCCCTTATGGAAGACGCCCTGGGCCTGGATGAAGTGGTTATCAGTGCCACGCGAAACCGGGTAGAGCGAAAAAGCGCCCCTGTGGTGGTTTCCACGATCAAACCCCGTTTGCTTACGGCCACCCAGTCCATCAGCCTGGCGGACGGGCTTAGTTTTGCCCCCGGGGTCCGGGTGGAGACCAACTGCCAGAACTGCGGTTTTACCCAGGTACGGCTCAACGGCCTGGAAGGAGCCTATACCCAGATCCTGCTGAACAGCCGGCCGGTATTTAGCTCCCTGCTTGGGGTATATGGGTTGGAGCAGATACCCACCAACACCATCGAACGGGTTGAAGTGGTAAGAAGCGGCGGCTCGGCCCTCTATGGGTCCAATGCCATTGCAGGGACGGTAAATGTCATCACCAGGGACCCCATCCTGAATACGTGGGAAATCGGAACCAACCTGGCCCTGATAGGCGGGGAACAACCGGACCGGGTCTTAAACTTCAATACCTCTGTGGTAGCTGACGACCTCAAAAGCGGCATGACCCTCTTTGGGACCTACCGCAACAGGGATCCCTTTGACGCCAATAAGGACGGGTTTACAGAAATAGTTGCGCTTCGCAACCTCACCGTGGGTGCCAAAGCCTTTTTGCGCCCCACCAACCACAGCCGGATTTCCATCAACCTGAATGCCATAAATGAATACCGCCGGGGTGGGGATCGGCTGGACCTGGCCCCCCAATTCACCGATATCACCGAGGAATTGGACCACGACACCTTTATCGGTGGAGTTGACTATGACATCACCAGCAAAGACGGCACAGGGCGGACCCAGGTCTACTCCTCCGCTTCATATACCCGACGGAAGAGCTTCTACGGGGGCCTGGGTGGCGGCCGCACCCCCCAGGACAGCGCTCTGGCAAACAATGCTTTTGGAAATACCAGGGATCTGGCCTGGGTAAGCGGGCTGCAATACACCAAAAATGTAAATACCCGGGACATCCTTACCCTGGGGGTAGAATACAACCTTTCCGAAACCGAGGACCAGATCCCCGGATACAACCGGCTTATTGACCAGGTGGTCAATTCCATGGGCGGGTATGGCCAGTACGAATGGAAACCCACCGAAGCTTTTACAGCCCTGCTGGGTGCCCGCCTGGATCACGTGCAGGTAGACGGACAGTACGCCGTTGGGGGGATTGAAAGGGCCTCCGACATCCGGCAGACCGTGCTCTCCCCAAGGCTGACACTCTCCTATAAGCTATCTGAGTATCTGCGGATGCGCGGGGGGTATGCGCGGGGATTCAGGGCCCCGCAGGCCTTCAACGAGGATTTACATATTGCCAACGTAGGGGGAGAACCTCAATTCGTTATCCTGTCTGAAGACCTAAAAACAGAGTATTCCAATGCATACACGGCATCCCTGAACTATTCGCGCTCCAAAGACCTGCTTCAACTCGACATCCTGCTGGAGGGCTTTTATACGGCCCTGAAAGATCCCTTTACCCAGGTGAGCACCGGGGCCGTTCTGCCCAACGGATCTATTCTCGAAGAGGTGCGAAATGGGTCCGGGGCACAGGTTTATGGGACCAATTTCGAAGTTGGGGTATCCCCAGACCTGCAGTGGCAGTTCCAGATGGGCGGCACCCTGCAAAGGTCCCGGTATGAAAAGCCCCAGCTGTTATTTGAATCTGATGGGACGCCAGGGGAATCCGATGTGGTGATCGATGAATTCGTAAGGGTGCCCAACCTTTACGGCTATCTGAATGCCTCATGGATCCCCGGCGAAGCCTTCAACGTGGATCTGACCGGGACTTATACGGGTCCCATGACGGTGCCCCGGGTAATCAGTGAGACCGGTTTTCTGGAACTCAATGAGGTAAATCCGTTCTTTGACCTGAATATCAAACTGGAATCGCACATCGATTTCAGCGAGGAGTTCATGGCTACTTTCACGGTTGGCGTAAAGAACCTGTTCAACAGCTATCAGGACGATTTTGAGGTGGGCCCTACCCGGGATTCCAACTATATATATGGCCCAGCTGCCCCAAGGACCTATTTCTTCGGCGTCAAATTTGGTAAATTGCACTAACGAGCTGACGGCACCTGTTTCGCCTATGAAAAAAGCCCTCAAATATCCGCTGCTCCTGGGAATGATCTTTTCCTCCTTAGCCTCCCTCCCTGCGCAGGAATCGGGCATCCGCTGGTTGAGCTTCGAACAGCTTGAAGACTCCCTGGCCATGGCTCCTAAAAAAGTATTTGTGGATTTCTATGCGGACTGGTGCGAATACTGCAAGAAAATGGACCGGGTAACGTTCAGGGACCCTGAAGTGATCGCCAGTTTGAACAGGGATTACTATGCAGTGCGGATGAACGCGGAGACTGCCGATACCATCTTTTTTGACGGACAGGCGTATATCAACCGGGAATTTGGTAGAAAACGCAATCCGGTGCATGAGATCCCCCTCCTGCTCGCCTCAAGGGAAGGGCTGCCCTTTTCCCTTCCGGCCATTGTAATCCTGGACGAGTCCTTCCGGATACGTAACCGCTGTTTCGAATACATGCCCCCCAACGCAATGCGAGAGCTGCTGCTAAAATGACCCTTTGATCAATGCGGGTAGTTGAAATGGGAAAGTACATCCCACCTTCGGGACCTCTACTCGGGTTGAATTTGTACATTTAGGCCATTGCCCTGAATGCATGAAGGAATTCGATTATATCATTGTGGGTGGCGGCGCCTCGGGTTTGCAACTGGCTGATGCCCTGGGTAGCGATCCATATTTCGCGGACAAACGTATCGCCCTCTTTGAGCGGGAAAGCCAGAAAGGCAATGACCGTACCTGGTGTTTCTGGGAAGAGGGAAGGGGTAAATTCGATGCGATGCTGACCAAATCCTGGGACCATCTCCAGTTTCGGGGACCGGAATTCGAGCGTAAAGTTGGCCTGGATCCTTACCGGTACAAGATGCTCCGGGGAGAAGATTTTTACAGGGAATACCATAAACGCATAGCACAATATCCAAACATAGCACTGCATTTTGAAGAAGTGCGCTCAGTGGAGGAAAACGATGGAAAGGCCCTCGTGCAAACTGAGAATGGCACTTTCAGGGCCGGGCTGGTTTTCAGCAGCGTCTCCTTCGAGCCCGTGGAAAAACTCATGAAACCGTTCCCTGTGCTTCAGCAACATTTCCTGGGTTGGTTTGTGCGATGCAAAGCGCCGGTGTTCGACGCTCAGGCACCTACCTTTATGGATTTTTCGATCCCCCAGCAGGGCAATACGCGCTTTATGTATGTCCTTCCTCAGACCCCCACAGAAGCTTTGGTGGAATACACACTATTCTCGGAATCCTTCCTGGAAACACGGCAGTACGAAGCAGCCCTGGAGGACTATATGAAATATGACCTGGGAAACCCGGATTTTGAGATCCTGGAAAAGGAACAGGGCAGCATCCCCATGACGGTCAACGACTTTACAGCCGCGGACCGGCCCTATCTGGTTCATATCGGAATTGCCGGGGGCTGGGCAAAGGCCAGTACGGGCTATACTTTCTGGAGCACGAGTCAGAAAGTGCCCCAATTGGTGGAGGCCGTCAAATCAGGAAAGCCCCTTAAGATGGCGAAAAAATCAAAATTCTGGTACTACGACCGCCTGATGCTCGATGTGCTGGCCCGGGAGAATGCCCGGGGGAGTCGCATTTTCTCCAGTTTATTCAGCAGCCTCCCTCCCCAACTGATCTTTAAATTCCTTCACGAAGAAACCAGCCTGGCAGAAGATTTCCAAATCATTAATTCCTGCCCAAAGGCCATGTTTATCCGGGCCTTTTGGAAGGCCCTTATCAGAAGTTCCTATTGAGGAGCCATTGGCCGAAATCGCGGAGATCTCCTTTCTTGGCCTCAGACAGCTCGAGGCCTTCGAGGTGATTGAAGGCTTTTTGTGTATAGTCGAGTATGTTCGTTTTGGCTGCTTCCGCCGCCCCGCTGGACTCAAAAAGCTGTGAAACCCTTTTTATTTTGGAGTCCGGATTTCGGGGCTTTATGGAATACAGGTCCCGGAGTTCCCGGACTTCGTCTTCTCTGGCCAGTTCGAGGGATTTCAGGTAAAGGAAGGTCTTCTTGTTTTCGATGATATCTCCTCCTACCTGTTTTCCAAAGGTTTCAGGGTCCCCGAATACATCCAGATAATCATCCTGCAGCTGGAAGGCGAGCCCCAGGTTGATGCCAAAAGCATAAAGTGCATGCTGATCAGCCAAGGAAGCCCCCCCGACCACGGCGCCCATCTTCAGGGCACAACCGAGCAGGACCGCGGTCTTGTACTCGATCATGTGCAGGTACTGGTCGATCTTCACCTGGTCCATGGTCTCAAAGTCCATATCATACCGCTGCCCTTCGCAGACTTCCAGGGCTGTTTTGGAAAAGATCATCAGCAATTCTTTGAAAACAGCCGGTGGATAGGCCTCCAGCTGGCGGTAGGCCTCGATAAGCATGGCATCCCCGGAAAGGATAGCCGTATTGATATCCCATTTATGATGGACCGTTTGCCTGCCCCGACGCAAGGGGGCAGCATCCATAATATCGTCATGGACCAGTGAAAAGTTGTGGAATACTTCGACCGCCATGGCAGCCGGCATGGCCGACTGCGGGTCGGCCCCGTAAAGGTCTGCACTCAGCAACACAAGCACCGGGCGTATCCGTTTACCTCCCAGCTCCATGATGTAGCGAATGGGCTCGTAGAGCTCTGCCGGGTCCTCCGGGTAGTTTTGGTCTTTCAAATAGGTGAGGAATTCCTCCCTGTGTCTGGCAATGGACTCGATCATACCTCAAAAGTAGGACAATGGAAGTTCGAAACACAATCGAACCCCTCAAAAATTAAGAATGCGGGAAGGGGATGTTAATAAATTGTAAAACCATGGAAACTTTTTTGGTATTTAAAGTTTCCGTCCTATGTTTGCCCCCCATGAAAGACAAGATCCTGGATACCGCCACAGAGCTATTCCTGAACCTCGGGTTCAAAAGCGTGACCATGGACGACCTGGCCGAAGAGATGGGTATCTCCAAGAAAACCATCTATTCGCACTTTGGCAACAAGACAGACCTGGTGAGGCAGTGCACCATGAATCTTTTTCACAAGATCTCCGACGGGATCAACTGTATTTGTGAACAGGGAGAAAACCCCATCGTGGAACTCTACGAAATCAAGCGGTTTGCGCTGATGAACCTGAAGAATGAAAAAGCATCCCCCCTCTACCAGCTTAAGAAGTACTATCCACAGATCCACAGTACCCTGCATAAAAAACAATATGAGGTAGTCAAGGATTGCGTCAAAACGAACATCCTGAGAGGGATAGAACTGGGAATCTACAGAAAAGAGCTTAGCGTGGAATTCATTTCACGCATCTATTTCGCCGGAATGACAAGCCTTAAGGATGATGCCCTTTTCCCCCGTCACGAATTTCCCATGGTAGAGCTCATGGATCACTATCTGGAGTATCACCTGCGGGCCATTGTAACGCCGGAAGGCAGGAAAATATTGAACAACTTAATCAACTCAAATCAGGATTAATGCAACCACTCAGACTTTTTGTATTAGCCTTGCTGCTGGTTTCCATGGGTCGGGCCCAGGAGGAACTCCCTACGAATTTCAGCCTGGAAGAGGCTATCCAGTTTGCCCTGGAAAACAACTACAGCGCCATCAATGCAGATCGGGACCTGATCGATGCCCAGAAACAGAAATGGGAGGTCATTGCCGATGGTCTTCCGCAGATCAATGGTAACATCAACTACCAGGACCAATTGATACAGCCGGTTTCCCTGATCCCAGGTGATTTTTTCCCAGGCGGCGAACCGGGGACCTTTGTGCCCATCATCTTTGGTCCGCCACGGTCCACTGCCGCTACGGCGACCTTGCGGCAGCAAATCTTTGATGGGTCTTATATCGTGGGGGTACAGGCCACAAAAGCCTTTCTCAGCTATAGCGCGAACAACAAGGAAAAGACCCAGCAGGAAGTGCGGAAGGCCATCGTGGAGTCCTATGGGAATGCCCTGCTTTCCAGGGAAAGTACAGAAATCCTGAAGCGGAATATCGCTGCGGTGGAAAAGAACCTTTATGAAACCGAAAAGCTATACGAAAATGGCCTGGGAGAAGAGGAAAACGTGGAACAGCTTCAAATTACCCTGGCCACCTTAAAGAATGCCCTAAACAGCAACGAGCGCTTGCAGACCATCACCCTGCAGATGTTCAATGTGGTTATGGGCCTTCCCCTGGACCACCCCACTGAGCTTACCCAAAACCTCGATGATCTGGTAGCCCAGGAAACACAGCCCCAGTTGTTGGAAACCGAATTCCTTTTGGAAAACAATACGGATTACAAACTGGTGATAAACCTGAATGAACAACGGTATTACGAATGGAAGCTGGCCCGCAGCCGTGCCCTCCCCACCCTGGACGCCTTTATCAATTACGGGTGGACCGAGTTCGGGGATCCTATTACCATCCTGGGGTCCGATCAACAGGGATTTGACGCCTCCATTCTGGGATTCGACCTGAACATTCCCATTTTCAGCTCCCTAAAACGGAGTGCTTCCACCCAACGGGCCAAAATTGCACTGGAAAAGGCCAAAACGGAATTGCAGGAAGCCGAGCAAATGCTAAAACTCAGACACAAACAGGCCCGAAGCGACTACATCCTGGCCATCGAGAGCTACGAGACCAGCAAGGAAAACCTTTCGCTGGCCGAACGCATTGAAAAGAAAAATGAAATTAAATATGCCGAGGGAATTGCCTCCAGCTTTGATCTGAGGCAGGCACAATCCCAGCTCTATACCGCCCAGGGCGAATACCTCCAGGCCATGATCGATGTAATCAACAGGAAAACCGAGTTGGAAAACATCCTCAACCCGTCAGAAGACTAAAAACACTATCAATCCAACAACCATGAAAAATATTCTTTTCTCACTCACGATATTCCTCTTGCTCCTCGCCAGTTGCGGTGGTGGCCAGGAAACCACCCTCGACGACCTTATCGCTGGTGGGAGCCTGGAGGAAATCAAGCAGCGGCAGCAGGCCCTGACGGAACAACAAAGAACACTGGATGCCTCGCTGCGCAGGCTGGACTCTGTGATCGCCTCCCGCGAAAGCAAGCGGAATGTCCCTCTGGTAACTACCATGGTAATTCAGCCTCAGGAATTTGAACACTTCCTGGATCTTCAGGGCGATGTGCAGACCAAGCAAAACGTCTTGCTGTACCCGGAAATGGGCGGAACGCTGCTAAAGGTCAATGTCAAGGAAGGCGATGCCGTCCGCAAAGGACAGGTCCTCGCCAGGATCGATGATGGAGGGATGGCATCCGGTCTCGAACAACTAAGGACACAGGCCTCCCTCGCGCAAACCACCTACGAACGCCAGAAAAGACTTTGGGAACAGAACATCGGATCCGAGATCCAGTACCTGCAGGCAAAAACGAACTATGAAGCTACGGTGAATTCCGTAAAGCAGGCTGAAGCCCAACTTGCCAAGTCTGTCATTGTAGCCCCATTCAGCGGCATTGTGGACGATGTTATGCAGGAAGAGGGAAGCACAGTGAATCCGGCTACCGGCATGGCCGTGTTCCGCCTGGTCAACCTGTCCGACATGTACGTGGAAGTCGATGTGCCTGAGAGTTATCTGCAGGGGGTTACCCCGGGAAAACGGGTGCAGATCTATATCCCGGTACTGGGGGATAGTATCGACACCAAGGTGCGTCAAACCGGGAATTTCATCAACCCCGCCAACCGTACCTTCAGTGTCGAGATCCCCGTGCCCAACCGTGGCGGAAATATCAAACCCAACCTTACGGCCCGGGTACGTATCAACGATTACTCAGAGGACAAAGCACTGCTGATCCCACCCAGTGCGATCTCCGAGAATTCCGTTGGAGCCCAATACGTCTATATCGCTACAGCGGTAGACGCAGACGGTATTGGGAAGGCCGAAAAAAGATTCATTACCACGGGGCTCTCCCAGGGCGATCTTATTGAGGTGCGAAGCGGCCTTGAGCCCGGAGAACAAATAATCATGGAAGGTGCCCGACGCATTCGCGAAGGACAGGAAATTGAAATAATCAACCCGTTATGAGCAGACAGAAAAAAAATGCGGACAAGGAATTTCGCCTTTCATCATGGGCCATCGACAACCCTTCGGTCGTCTATGTGATGATCGGTATTTTCTTCCTGATAGGACTTTCCTCTTATTTCTCAATGCCCCGGGAAGATTTCCCGGAGGTAAAGGAGACCAAGATCTATATCAGCACGATCTACCCCGGGAATACAGCAGAAGATATCGAAAGGCTTATTACGGACCCCCTGGAGGACCGCCTTAAGAATGTCAGCAACGTGGTGGAGCTCACATCCACTTCCCAGGAGGACTATTCCATGATCATCGTGGAATTTGACGAGGATATATCGGTTGAGAATGCCAAGCAAAAAGTAAAGGACGAGGTAGACGGCGAGAAAGCCGGGGAAGACTGGCCGGTATTCAACAGCGCGAAGGTAGAACCGAATGTTTTCGACCTGAACCTCTCGGAATCCTTTCCCATCATGAACGTCAACTTTACCGGGGACTATCCGGTGGAGCAGCTCAAAGAATACGCCGAGCTCCTGGAGGATGAAATCGAAGACCTCCCCGAGATCAAGGAGGTGGATATTCGCGGCGCCCAGGAAAAAGAGGTGGAAGTGGCCGTGGACATCTACAAAATGATGGCCGCCAAGGTCAGTTTCCAGGATGTACTCAACGCCATAGCCAATGGGAATATGACCATGTCTGCCGGCAACCTGAAAACCAGTGGCCAAAGGCGTACCATCCGGATCCTGGGAGAGATCGAAAACCCTTCCGACCTGGAGAATTTCGTGGTGAAATCAGAAAATGCATCGGCCATTTACCTGAAGGATATCGCCGAGGTGAAATTCCGGGAGGAAGACAAGACCACCTATGCCCGGGAACACGGGGAAAGCGTGGTAATGCTCGACATTAAAAAACGGGCTGGGAAAAATGCTATCACAGCAGCGGACAAGATCCGGGGCCTGATCGGGGAAGCCAAGATAAATTACCTGCCGGCGGACCTCAACATCAGCATTGCCAATGATTCCTCCAGCCGCACCCTGAACCAGGTGGACGACCTGGTCAACAATATCATTTTCGGGATCATTCTCGTGGTCACCGTGCTGATGTTCTTCCTGGGGTTCCGCAACGCCCTTTTCGTGGGCTTTGCCATTCCCATGTCCATGTTTATGTCCTTTATGATCCTATCCGCCATGGGCTATACCCTTAATACTATGATCCTCTTCGGACTGATCATGGGTCTGGGTATGCTCGTGGACAATGGGGTGGTCGTAGTGGAGAACGTCTATCGCCTAATGGAGGAGGAAGGCATGCCCCGCATACAGGCAGCTAAGAAAGGGATTGGTGAGATCGCGGTACCCATTATTATCTCCACCGCCACAACGGTTGCGGCATTTGTGCCCCTTGGTATGTGGCCCGGGATCATGGGTGAATTCATGATCTTTTTCCCCATAACCCTGTCCGTGGTCCTGGGGTCTTCCCTCTTCGTCGCAATCTTCATGAACTCCATGCTTGTCTCCAATTTCATGGAGATCGGGGAAAAGGAACTGACCCTCAAACAGCTTATCCGCCTCAGCATTTTCCTGGTAGGCATTGGGCTCTTTATCCTGATCCTGGGGGGACCCTTACGGGGCCTTGGATCGCTGATGATCGTGACTGCTGCCCTGTTCTGGATGTACAAGTACGTGATCAAGAAATCAGCCAACCGCTTCCAGCAAAAAACCCTCAGAAAGCTGGAAAACCTTTATGAGAAGCAACTCAAGCAGGCCCTGCGGGGAAGGAATGTCTACATCTACTTCGGGGCCATGGTGATCCTGCTGATCCTCGCATTTATGACCTTCGGGGCCTCTTTGGGCAGTGGGCGAACCAAGGTGGAGTTCTTTCCGGACAACACGCCCAACGAGATCTACGTCTATATCGAATATCCCCAGGGAACCGCCATCGACAAGACCAATGAAATTACCAGGGCCATCGAAAGCCGGGTCTATTCCATTGCCGAGGAGGATATGTATATGAAAGGGGACCTGAACCTGCTTGTGGAATCTTCGGTCTCCCAGGTGGGAAAAGGTGCAGAGAATCCCTTTACAGAAGGGGGGTCTGCCGCTGAAATGCCGCATCGGGGCAAGATCACGCTCTCCATGCGGGAATTCAAGTATCGCGAGAAACGCGACAGTGAAACCCTGCGTTTGAAAATTCAGGACGGCCTTAAAGGGATCTATCCCGGGGTAACGATCAGCGTGGAGAAAGACGCCGTGGGACCCCCGGCGGGATACCCGATCAACATCGAGCTGGAAGGCCAGAACTACGACACCCTGATCAACCTTGCCGAGCGGATGCGAACCTTTATCAACACTAAGAACATTGCGGGGATCGAAGAGCTTAAGATCGATGTCAACAAGAGCAAACCCTCTATGGAAGTGGTGGTAGACCGCAAAAAAGCAGGCGAGCTCGGGGTGACCGTCGGGCAGGTCGGCCAACAGCTCAGGCGTTCCCTTTTCGGGGACAAGGCCGGGATCTATAAAAAGGACGGGGAGGATTACAACATCAATGTGCGGTTCAATGAGGACCTGCGTTACAATACCAGCGCCCTGTTCAACCAGAAGATCATATTCCGTGACCCGTCCAACGGGCAGATCAAGGAAGTGCCTGTGTCTGCCGTAGCCAGCCAGCAAAACACATCTTCCTTTAGCGCCATCAAACACCGGGATGCCAAACGGGTGGTCACCGTATACTCGGCCCTGAGGCCGGGATTTACTGATGCCGGTGCCGTGGTTTCCGAGATCCAGGAAGCCATGCAGGAGTTTGACGGGGTTCCAAATGGGGTCAAGATTGACTACACCGGGCAGATCGAAGAGCAGAACAAGCAGATGGAATTTCTGATGGGTGCCTTTTTCTCCGGATTGGGCCTCATTATGCTGATCCTGATCTTCCAGTTTGGGGGCATCTCCAAGCCCGCCATCATCATGACGGCCATCTTCCTGAGCTTTATTGGGGTCTTTGGCGGCCTGATGCTCACTGGCTGGCCCTTTGTCATCATGATGACCATGATGGGCATCATCGCACTTGCGGGGATCGTGGTGAACAACGGGGTGGTATTGCTGGATTACACCCAGATCCTTATCGACCGGAAGAAGGTCGCGCTTGGCCTTGATGACAGGGACCTGCTGACCATGGAAGAAGTGACCGAAGCCATTGTAAGAGGCGGGAAGGCACGTCTGCGGCCGGTATTGCTTACCGCGATTACCACCGTTCTGGGGTTGATCCCGCTGGCGATCGGGTTGAACATCAATTTCTTTTCCCTGTTCTCATCCTTTGACCCACAGCTCTACATAGGCGGGGATAACGTCATTTTCTGGGGACCCCTGGCCTGGACGGTTATTTTTGGCCTGATCGTAGCCACCTTCCTGACGCTGATCATCGTACCGGTGCTCTTCAACATTACCTACCGGATAAAGATCCGGATCCGCGGAAAGCGAAAAGAGGAACCCGAAGTCCCTCAAAAGCTGGGAAGGGCTGCCTGAGGAACATTATCAATACGTGCAAATCAAGGAGGGGGAAGTTTACGCAAACGCTTGTAAGCTTCCCCCTTTCCATCGTACCTTTGCGGGCATAATTCAAGCGCATATGTACAGATCGCACACCTGCGGAGAACTCAATGAATCCCATATCGGGAAGCACGTACAACTGGCCGGATGGGTACAAAAGTTACGGGACAAAGGATTTGTAGTCTGGATCGACCTGAGGGACCGGTACGGGATCACCCAGCTGGTCTTTGACCAGGAAAGGTCTCCAAAAGCCCTGCTCGAAAAAGCCCGGGAAGCCGGAAGGGAATTTGTGCTGCAGGTGAGCGGAGAGGTCATTGAGCGTGCATCCAAGAACCCCCGGATCCCCACGGGGAACATCGAGGTGCTGGTCACTGAACTGACCGTGCTGAACCCCTCCCTGGTGCCTCCCTTTACCATTGAGGACCAAACGGATGGAGGGGAGGAGCTACGGATGAAGTACCGGTACCTGGATATCCGGCGCAACCCGGTTAAAGAGAAGCTCATCTTCCGTTCCCGAGTGACTATGGAGGTGCGTAAATATCTTTCAGGGCAGGGGTTTGTAGAAGTTGAAACCCCCTACCTGATCAAGTCCACCCCGGAGGGCGCCCGGGATTTTGTGGTGCCCAGCCGGATGAACGAAGGGCAGTTCTACGCCCTGCCCCAGTCTCCTCAGACCTTCAAGCAACTCCTTATGGTAGGCGGCATGGACAAATACTTCCAGATCGTCAAATGCTTCCGTGATGAGGATCTCCGGGCAGACCGGCAACCGGAATTCACCCAGATCGACTGTGAAATGGCCTTTGTGGAGCAGGAGGATATCCTCAACACCTTTGGAGGCCTTACGCTGCATTTGCTGGAGGCCATCTGTGGAATCCAGATGGAGTCCATTCCACGCATGACTTACGATGAAGCCATCCGGCGTTATGGTTCGGACAAGCCGGATATTCGATTCGGGATGGAATTCGGCGAGCTGAACGAGGTGGCCCAACAGGGGGAGTTCAGGGTCTTCAACGAGGCAGAGCTCGTTGTGGGCATAGCCGTCCCCGGCGGGAACAGCTACAGCCGCAAAGAGATCGATGCCCTGACCGACTGGGTAAAACGACCCCAGGTAGGGGCCAGGGGAATGGTGTATGTTCGCTGCAACGAAGACGGCAGTTTTAAATCCTCCATAGACAAGTTCTACGCCCAGGAGGACCTCGCCAAATGGGCAGACCGCACAGGGGCTTCCAATGGGGACCTGATCCTGGTGCTCTCCGGTGAGGCAGGGGCAACCCGCACCCAGTTGAGCATGTTGCGCATGGAGCTGGCTGAACGGCTGGGCCTGAGGAATCCCGAAGAATTCGCCCCCTTGTGGGTGCTTGATTTTCCCCTTCTGGAATTCGACCCGGAGACCAATCGTTACCACGCCATGCACCACCCGTTTACCGCACCCAAACCAGGGCAGCTGGAACTTTTGGACAGCGACCCTTCAGCGGTCAGGGCGAATGCCTACGACCTGGTGCTCAACGGCAATGAGATCGGGGGTGGTTCCATACGGATCCACGACCGGGATACCCAGGAGGTCATGTTCCGCCATCTGGGCTTCAGCCCTGAAGAAGCCCGGCAGCAGTTCGGCTTTCTCATGGATGCCTTTCAATATGGGGCGCCTCCCCATGGGGGAATCGCCTTTGGCCTGGACAGGTTGGTTGCCATCCTGGGCGGGCAGGAATCCATCCGGGACTTTATCGCCTTTCCCAAGAACAACAGCGGCAGGGATATCATGATCGACGCCCCGGCGCCTATCGACAACGACCAGCTGGACGAACTGCACCTGAAACTCAAAAAATAATCCCCGCCTGCCAAAAGACGGGGTTTGTTAAAAGGAATCGTAACTTGGGGGTATGGACCGGTTCCCACATCTGAACATCCTGCTGGCCAGGTTCCATAAATGGCGGTACCGTCATATTTCCCACAGGACCTTTACCCAACTCATGAGCGTGGTAGTGGGGTTCCTGGCGGGGCTTGCCTCGGTAACGCTTAAAAACACTACCTATTTCATCGAAGCCGCCCTGGATAAAGGTGTGCTTTTTCTGAGCAATGAGCTGTACTTTATACTGCCGGTACTCGGCCTGACCGGGGTATTCCTTTATGTGAAATACGTCCATAAAGAAAAGCTGGAGCACGCGATTTCTTCCATCCTGTATGCCCTGTCCCGGAAGAAAGGCATTATCGAGGCAAAAAAAATCGTAACCCCATTGGTGACCGCCCCCCTGACTGTCGGGTTTGGAGGATCGGTGGGATTGCTTGGGCCCGCTGTGGCCACGGGTGCGGCCCTGAGCTCGAATGTCTCCCGCCTCCTGCACGTAAGCTCCAAGGATCGTTCCCTGCTGATCGCCTGTGCCTCCGCCGGCGCCATTGCCTCCATTTTCCAGGCGCCCATTGCCGCAATTATCTTTGCTGTGGAGGTATTCAGCCTGGATTTGACCATGCTTTCCATGCTTCCCCTGCTGCTGGCCTCCATTTCCGGTGTGCTGACCTCCTATTTTTTCCTGGGGGATGAGACCCTCTTCAACTTTGCTCTGGTGGATTCCTTTGAGGTCAAGGACACGGTCTATTACATCATCCTTGGGGTGGGTACGGCAGTTGCCTCGGTCTACTTTACCAAAATGTACTTCCGGATCATGGATCTTTTCAAACCCCTGCGAAGCCCGAAATACCGATTGCTGGCCGGGGGGCTGGCCATCGGGATCATGCTATATTTCATCCCGCCCCTCTACGGGGAAGGTTTTGGGTTTATCAACAGCCTTTTGGAGGGCAATCACCTGGAAGCCCTGGGGAAGACGCCGTTTGATGCCTATACGGATCAGATCTGGGTCGTGATCGGGCTGCTGTTCGGGATTACCATTTTCAAGGCCATCGCCATGACCACCACTTTTGCCGCCGGCGGGGCCGGGGGGATCTTTATCCCGGCCATGGTGATGGGGAGTGCCTTCGGGAATGTGGTGGCCAAGGTCCTCAACAACCTGGGGCTGGGGATTTCCGTAAGCGAGGCGAATTTCACCCTTGTCGGGATGGCGGGGCTTATCGCCGGGGTATTGCATGCGCCCCTTACAGCCATTTTCCTTATCGCTGAAATCACAGGGGGCTATGAGCTCTTCGTTCCCCTGATGATCTCAGCGGCCATTTCCTATCTGATCACAAAGAACACCCTGGACCACAACATCTACACCCGGCAGCTGGCGGCCATCGGGGCCCTGATCTCCCACGACAGGGACCAGACCGTGCTGAGCATGATGGAACTGGACGAAGTGGTGGAGCGGGATTTCAAGCAGTTAAGACTGGATATGACCCTTGGGGAAATGCTGCATCAGTCCGTGGCCAAATCGGGCCGGAACATCTTCCCGGTAACCGATGCTGAGGGGAAGCTAAAGGGCATCGTTCTCCTGGATGATATCCGGGAATTCATGTTCGATGTAAGCATGTACGACAAGATCCTCGTGGAATCCTTTATGCAGGCCCCGCCTGAACTGATTTTTTACGGCAGGGATACCATGCGGCAAATCATGGACAAATTCCAGAACAGCTCCGCCTGGAACCTTCCGGTAGTCCGGGACGGGAAGTACCTTGGTTTTGTCTCCAAATCCAAGTTGCTGACGGCCTACAGACGAAAGTTGATTACTTTTGCCCCCTGAAGATGCGCACAAAACTTCGATACCTGGTCCTGTTGATCGTCCTGGCCTCCCTGGGAAGTATTATTTATGGGTTTACCCTCCTCGAGGACATTCCGGTAACCGCCAACAAATGCATAGGGTTTGGCGTGGTGGGTCTTTTCCTGCTGGCCATGCCCCTTTTTCTGATCGTTGAGAGCCGGGGCAAGAAAATGAAGGACTATATGCTTACCGATGAAAACGTCCGGAAAATGAGGCAGCGACGGGAACAGAACAAATAGGAATATCTCGTTTTTAGCTATTTATCACATTTTCTGTTAAAGCTTCTGCCCAAAAAAGCATACCTTCGTATCCTATTAATTTCATTATTTTTTTTACAATGACTGGTACAGTAAAATTTTTCAACGAATCCAAAGGATACGGATTCATTACCAACGATGAGACCGGAGAAGATATCTTCGTTCACGTTACGGCCCTGGATGGAGTACAACTCAACCAGGGAGACAAAGTAGAATATTCAGAGACCGAAGGCAGAAAAGGGATGGTTGCAGCAGATGTGCATGTAATCGGATAACCATATTTTATTTTGAAGATGCAGAAACACCGCGCACGTCGCGGTGTTTTTTTTTAGTTCAGATTTCGCTTCTGAATAAAAAACGCTTTCAGCAGGACCGAAGCTTCATTCTCCATTATACCGCCTACCAACTCGGTCTTGGGATGGAGCTTGCCCCCGGCCACTGTAAAACCCCGCTCGGGGTCATAGGCACCAAATACCACTTTTGAGATCTGGCTCCAGTACAGGGCCCCGGCACACATCTGGCAGGGCTCCAGGGTTACATAGAGGGTACAATGGTGCAGGTACTTGCCCCCCAGGAAATTCGAGGCAGCGGTGATGGCCTGCATTTCGGCATGGGCGGTTACATCCCCCAGGCGTTCGATAAGGTTATGGGCCCTGGCAATGATGCGATCGTTTACCGTAATCACCGCCCCAATGGGTACTTCGCCCTTTTCAAAGGCGGCCTCGGCCTCCTGCAGGGCCATTTTCATAAAATAGGTGTCGTCCAGTTGGAATTCCATGGCTTAAAAATACAATTTCCGCCAAAGTCCGCATGGGGGCCGAATTTTCAAATTGAGGTATCTTTACCCCCGAT
>Ga0272441_10007372_pt1 | contig 17921 bp, 14 predicted proteins | sample SSMProp6N_FD_193582 | JGI IMG/M metagenome (GOLD analysis project Ga0272441, IMG submission 193582) | Marine sediment archaeal communities from Little Sippewissett salt marsh, Falmouth, MA, United States - SSM-Prop-6N | ecosystem: Environmental > Aquatic > Marine > Wetlands > Sediment ... | reverse complement strand
GCGATGCGCCGTTCGATCTGCTGAAGGGCCCGCACCTCGTCGGAAAAGATCCGTTCGCTCACCTCGACGCGCAGTTCGAGTGAATCGAGTTTGTCGACGCGGTTCACGATGATCTGATAGTGGGGTTCCAGCCCTTCGATACCGAGGAGTACGCTCTCGATCTGTGACGGGAATACGTTCACGCCCCGGATCACGAGCATGTCATCGCTGCGGCCGAAGACGCGGGCCATTCTCGTCATGGTTCTGCCGCACCGGCAGGGCTCGCGCATCAACCGCGACATATCGCGCGTGCGGTAGCGGATGAGCGGAAAGGCCTCCTTGGTCAGGGTCGTAAATACGAGCTCTCCTTCCTCTCCCGGAGGGACAACCTCTCCCGTGACCGGGTCGACCGTTTCCACGATAAAGTGATCCTCGAAGACATGCAGCCCGTTTCGTCCCTCCGTGCATTCAATCGCCACGCCGGGGCCGATGACCTCGGAGAGACCGTAAATATCGAGGGCCATGATATCGAGCCGGTTTTCTATTTCCTGCCGCATCTTTTCGCTCCAGGGTTCAGCGCCGAAGATGCCGGTCCGCAGCTTCAGGCCTTTCATGTCCACACCCATCTCTTCGCCCTGTTCGGCGAGGTAGAGGGCGTAGGAGGGGGTGGCGCAGATTGCCGTGGGGCCGAAATCCTGCAGCAGCATAATCTGTTTCTTGGTGCTGCCGCCCGACATGGGAATCACGCTTGCCCCCAGCCGCTCGGCGCCGTAATGGGCCCCCAGGCCGCCGGTGAAGAGGCCGTATCCGTAAGCATTGTGGATGATATCGTTCTTCGTCAGTCCCGCGGCCACAAAGGAACGCGCCATGAGCCGTGACCATGTTTCGATGTCACGTTGCGTGTATCCCACGACGGTCGGTTTGCCCGTCGTCCCCGATGAGGCGTGGAGGCGTACCACGTTGCTCATGGGCATCGCGAAGAGTCCGAAGGGATAATTGTCCTTTAAATCCTGTTTCGAGGTAAAGGGAATCTTCCGGATGTCTTCAAGCGTGTTGATATCATCGGGGGTGATGCCGGCGTTGTCCAGCAGCCGCCGGTAAAACCCGACGGTGTGGTACACGCGCTCGACTACCTGTTTCAGCCGCTTCAACTGAAGAGCCTCCAGTGCTTCGCGAGGCAGCGTTTCGAATTCCTCGTTGAAAATCATGATGTCATCTCCTTGTGGTCCGCTTTTTTAACGATTATATCAGACCATTACTGTTTTTGATATTGTGTGTCTATCAGTTCCTGGTATTTCTTGACCACCGCCCGTCGTTTCAGCTTCAACGTCTGGGTCAGCATACCGTTTTCCAGCGTGAAGTTATCCTTTATATAGATGAATTTCTTCGGGATTTCGTACCCGCCGTATTTGCCTGTCAGGGACGCCACGATTTCGGACGTAATCATGTCCGTTACCTCTTTGTTCCCTATCAGCGTATCGGGGTCGGTGGGCAGACCGTTCTTCTCGGCATATTTCTTCAATACCAGGAAATCGGGAATAACCAGGCAGATGTTGTAGGGCTTGTTTTCACCGAACACCATGGCATTCTCCACGAGGGGGATCAGCCGGATGTCTTCCTCAAGAGAGGCGGGAAAGACGAATTTGCCGTTTTCGAGCTTGTATTGTTCCTTGATGCGGCCGGTTATGTAGAGAAAGCCATCCTTGTCGAGTCTGCCGCGGTCTCCCGTCCTCACGCCGCCGTCAGGGGTCATGACCGCCTTCGTCTCCAGCGGCTTGTTGTTGTATCCCTTCATGACGTTGGGCCCGTAAGCGATGATTTCACCATCCTCGGCACCCTCTTCGACTACCGATTTGTCGATGACTACCCGCACCTTGTCGATGACCTTTCCCACGCTGCCGATCCTGTAGTCAAAGGAACAGTTCATGGTGATTGCCGGTGAGGTTTCGGTCATCCCGTAGCAATCGTAGATGGGAATGCCGATATCGAAGAAAAACCGGGAAATTTCGGGGTTCATGGCCGCACTCGCCGTCATGACGCCCCGGAGGTTCCCGCCGAGGCGGTCACGAATTTTCTTGAAGACGATTCTGTCGGCAATCCGGAACTTGAGATTGGTCATGAAATCGGACCGGCCCTTTTCGGCAAGCTCCCGCTTCTTTTTTGCCGCCTCTACCCCCATAACGAAGAGTTTCCGGGGCAATCCGCCGTCCTCGTTCATTTTTGCCCAGAGTCCGTCGTAGATCTTGTTAAAGACGCGGGGCACCGCGACCAGCCAGAGAGGTTTGATCTTGGCAATGTCGGCGCCCAGCGTGCTCACGCTTTCCATGAATCCAATAGCCCCCCCCAGGTAGATGACGGTGTAGAGCTCCGCCGTCTGGCCGTAGGAATGGGCCCAGGGGAGTATCGAGAGGACCTTCCCGTCGTCTAAGTTGTTTATTTCAGGGTAACTTTTTCGCCCCCCGTGGGAGTTGCTGGTCATGTTGCCATGGGACAGGAGGACGCCCTTCGGGTCGCCCGTAGTGCCCGAGGTGTAAATGAGGACGGCGATATCGTCGGCATCGGGATGAATGGCGGGAAGGGGGTTCGCTTCACCGATTTTCTCCAGTGCCGTCATACAGTTATCCCCGTCGCCCTCGACGAGATAGATCCTTTCCAGAGTGGGTATCTCATCAACAAAATATCTGATTCGTTCGTATATCTCCGGTTTCGATACCAGCAGCACTTTCACGGCACCATCCCCGACGATATATTTCCATATCTGTTCAAGCTCCGCTTCGTACATGGGAATGAAGCGGGCGCCCAGGCCGAAGGTTGCGAAGGCGGCAATCGCCCACTCGGTCCGGTTGTTGGCGATCATGCCCACCGCATCACCCTTCTGCACGCCGATCTGTGCCAGTCCCGCACGAAGGTTGTCCACCCTCCGTCCCACTTCTCCGTAGGTGACCCATTCGTATTCACCCTGGGCATTCTTCGTGCCGAACAGGGGACGGTCAGGATACTTCTTGACACTCTCTTCAAGAAATTCAACCAGGTTGTCAGGTTTATCAAGTTGATACATATGATCCTCCACACATCGAAGTTTTTACGTGCAGACCGGGATGAAGCCGTCATCAATCACCGGCGCCGACGTTTTTTTTCGGGCGAGAAAAACGGACGAACCACACAGAAACATGCAGACACTCAGGATGTCACATCCCCCGATAGCGTGTTATTAAAGGTGCGCTTATAATACGAAATACGAAAAGAGGCAAATATTTTCTTGCCTTATATCTGCCGTGCACGTGGGTTTTCGCCGGGGGGGACTGTGCCATCCCTTCGCGGTCACGGCTGCGGCAGAAGGAATTACCGTTTAACGACGAGCACGGGACTTTTTGACTTCCGGATTACCTTCTCCGAAACGGAACCGATGAGCATCTCCTCGAGGTTGCTGACCCCGTGGGAACCGATGACGATGGCCGTCACATTCTCTTCCTCTTCCACCTGTAATATTTTCGTGAAGGGCATGCCCGATTCGATCCGTACCTTGACGTTCATCTCCAGGTCGGTCAGTTCCTTCTTCATCAACGCTATCTCTTCCGAGACCTCATCGATGATTTCTTTCTCGAGTTTGCGGGGATCTTTCGTGGGATGCCATGCCATGGCTTCATAGAAACGCCGGTCGATGACATGCAGGATTATCACTTCCTCGGTACCGGCGCCCTTGAGCTGCTTGATCGATTCAAAGGCTTTCTTCGCCACGTCTGAAAAGTCGGTAGGATACAGGATCTTCCGGAACATAGCCACCCTCCTTGCCATAGTATGTGCAATCGTGCTCCGCTAACCGCTTTTGCGCTCACTATATTTGCCCGTATCGCCTTTACGGTCAAGGAAAAACTTCTGAGGGGCGGATATTTGGGTTCCTCAGGAGTTCCGCGTGCCTTCGATGAATTCCTCGGTCATCCGGAAGGCCTCGTCATCGGTATATTGACGGGGGGGATGCTTCATGAAACAGGCCGAAGGCGAGTAGAGGACTCCCGCCGCTCCGCGGTCGAGGGCAAGCTTCGCACATCTGATTGCATCGATGACGACCCCTCCTGAATTGGGGGAATCTTCAACGGAAAGACGCATTTCCAGATTCATGGGGACATCGCCGAAGAGCCTGCCCTCCATTCTCAGGAAACAGATCTTATTGTCCTTTTGCCATGCCACCCAGTCGCTGGGTCCGATATGAATATTCTCATCGTCCAGCGGTGTGTTGGCCTGCGACTGCACGGACTCGGTCTTCGATACCTGCTTCGATTTCAGGCGGTGGCGATCGAGCATATTCAGGAAGTCCGTGTTGCCGCCCGTGTTGAGCTGGTAGGTCCGGTCCAGTTTCACCCCCCGTTTTTTAAAGAGGTTGGTCAGGATCCGATGGACGATCGTCGCCCCGAGCTGGGACTTGACGTCATCGCCGATCAGGGGGATGCCTGCCTTCCTGAATCGTTCGGCCCACCCGGGATCGCTGGCGATAAAGACGGGAATATTGTTGATGAGGGCCACCCCCGCTTCCAGGGCGCACTCGGCGTAAAAGGCGGCGGCCTTTTCCGACCCGACGGGGAGGTAATTAAGCAGTATCTCCGTCCCCGATTTTCTGAGCACCGAGACGATGTCTTCCCGGGCAGCTTCGTTTTGGTCGGACAGGAGAAAGGTGTAGCGCGGATCGTATGCCTTCATGTGATCGGCCACGCCGTCGAGTGCCCGTCCCATGGTGACCGGTGTGCCCCGGTGCGGAATGTCCGGGCAGAGGGTCGTCGTGCAGTTGGGAAGCGCAAAAATCGCGTCGGCCACGTCTCGCCCCACCTTCCGGGCGTCGATGTCAAAGGCCGACACCACCTCGATGTCGCGGGGTGTATAGCCCCCGATATCCCGATGCAGCAGTCCGATTGCGTCGGCATCCGGGTTCACCCGGTAGTATTCGATGCCCTGGATCAGCGACGAGGCGCAGTTGCCGATTCCCACGATTCCAATTTTTATTCCTGCCATGTGCAGTCATTCCTTTCCCGCGGCGGCACCTTTAGAAGGGCGATCGCCGGAGAGCGAAGAGGCCGTGCCCTGCAGAGGAGCATACTGAAATGAACCGTTAAGCAAGGTGGCGTTCCGTATAATCGACGTGAGCGGGAGGCTGTGGAGTCGGGGAAACCGCTGGAGGTGAGAATGAAACAGGATCGGGGAACATCCGTCGGCCGGAAAGTCGCACCGGACCCCGGCCCAATCCTATCTATGCTGAGAACGATATTACTATTGTAAATCAATGAAAAATATTGTCAATACTCCTTTTCGGCAAACCACTTCTTTTCACCGATTTCCGGGACGTGCCAGGGTGCCTTAATAGGCGGTGCACCATCATGACCCTTACCCCGTCAGGTCACTCCTGCCCGCCAGGATCCGGTGAATCACCGTGATGTTGGTGAGGAGCGCCAGGAGAATGAGGGTGACAATAAGGGCACCGTCGGGGCATCCGGGTAGATACGACGCGACGGGCCGGTTCAGGATCGACCCCGCCGCCAGGATGATCAGCCGCTCGGGACGCTGCATCAGGCCGATGATCCGGACCTGGCCCAGCGCCTCGGCGCGAGCCCGGACATAGCTGACCATGATCGATCCCATCATCGCCGCCATGACCACGTAGAGCATCCATCCCTCCCGGAAGTAGAGCAGGAGGCCGAAAAAGACGAAAAACTCCGCATACCGGTCGAGGGAGGAGTCGAGGAGCGCGCCGAACCGGCTCGCCTTGCCGGAAAGGCGTGCGATGGAACCGTCGAGCGTGTCGATAAAACCCGAAAGGAGCATCAGGATTCCTCCCGCCAGGATGGCGCCGACGGCGTAACAGATACCCGCAACGAAGGAAACGGCCATGGAGAGGACCGTGACCAGGTTGGGAGAGACGCCCCTCCGCGCGAGCGGCTCCAGGAGTCTTTCCAGGACCCGGTAGTACCATTTCACCAGGAGCGTGCGTGATTCCCTAAAGGTCATGGGCACCTTCTCTGCCGGCAGGGCGGCAAAATATAAGAATTTGATCTAATTGAGAAAACTATAGAGAAAAGAGGGAGTCCTGTCAACGGCAAAGAAGGGTGCCGGGACCCGGGAGAAGCGGGAGCAGGGTACGGGACGGGACCGTCGATCGGAGAAACCTGCAAAGAAAGGGCGATAAAATGCGGCTCGGTACTTTCTTCACCGGGGAAAAAATGTCATAATGCGCACCCGAAAACATATCAGAGGAGACCGTCGAATGGGATTTATGAAACTCTTTACCGGGAAGGACCCCGAAGATTACGAAAAACAGGGTGACCGCTATTTCGATGCCGGGGAATTCGGCGCGGCAAAGATCGAATACGAGAACGCACTGCATAAACTCGAGAAAAAACGTCCCGATGACGGTGACGCCGCACGGGTCCTGCAGGGGAAAATCATCCGCAGCAGGGAGTCACTGGCGGCGGCGCATAGGAAGAATGCGGTGGAACTCATCGAGAACGGAAATGATGAAGATGCCGAAGATATACTGCTGCTTGCCCTTGAGCTGACGGAGAACCGGGAGTTGCGTGACGAGATCGAGGCCATGCTGCAGGAACTCAGGACCCGGCATGGGCGGAAGATGATAGGCGATGACCCCGTTGCGGAGGGGGAAGAAGACTTCCTTGAAGAGCCGGAATATCATGAGGAGGGAGACGACTATTTCAACGCCCTGCTCAGTCCGCTCCCCGAAGAAATCCGCCGCGCCTATCTCGATTACGGCGATACCTTCAGAGAAGGATACGAGACCCTGAACCGGGGAGACTATGAAGCGGCGATCGCACTCCTGTCACAGGCCATGGATGCTCAGCCACCCGGCATACAGCACATTTCATATGAACTGGGGACGGCATACCTGCTCGCCGGAAACCCGGAAAAAGCCCGAAGCCTGCTAAAAGAGTACATCAGGGATTTCCCGGACATGTTTCGGGGGTACCATCTCCTCTGTGAAATATTCTGGGAACTGAAAGACTTCGATAATGCCCATGCAGTCATTCAGTCGGCTCCGCAGGAACTTGGCGGGACACTCCACATGCAGCTCTTGCGCGGCGAAGCGCTCTTTCGCGCGGGGAACTTCGAAGAAGCGGAATCCTTTTATCAGGACTGCATGGAAAGATTCGGCTGGGACGAAAGCCTTGCACGGGCCCGTGCCCTTACCTGCGAAGCGCTCGGCAACACGAAACGGGCCAATGAACTCTATGGCGAAATCATGAACGAGTGCCAGCAGAACCGTATCCGCATCGATCCCTTTATCAAAGCACGTTATGCCGATACGGCCTTTGACCTGGGGGATCTCTCCCACAGGACCCTTGAACTCTATCTCTCCCTGGCCGAGGAAGTGCCCGAAGGACGGGCGCACTGTTTCCGCCGGATAAGCCGGATCTACGAAGCCCAGGGGCACGAAGAAGAGACCCTGCGCTATCAGGCCCTGGCGGAACGGCTGGAAGGAAAGAAGGAGCAGTAAGCCCAGCCGTCCGGCCTGCTGATGACCTCGTAAGAATTCAATATTCGATGGCAAAGTAAAAAGTCTTCCCGTCTGTCACTCCCGCGAAGGCGGGAGTCCATAACTGCTCAAAATTACTGGATGACCTGTCAAGCACGGAATGGCAAAACAGGGTTAAATGTACTGTTTACGAAGCCATCAAACTTGATGGTTCATCCAATGAAGTCGCTCCTCCCTTTGTAAAGGGAGGCCGAGAGGGATTTGAAAGATAAAATCCCCCTTAATCCCCCTTTGCAAAGGGGGAAACGGAGAGTGGGCATCAGCCGGTAAGAATTGAAATTTCATAAAAAATAACAGCTGTCAGTAAAAACTACAAAAACCATACATGTTTATCTCACGGTGAAAATGTCATTCCGGAATCCGCGTCAGCGGATGTCCGGAATCCAGTTTTTGCATTTCTCTTTTTCGCAGTATCTTTTCCTTTAATCCCTCAATCCTTACTCCATTAATCCATAATGCAGCACTCAGCCGTCAGCGGTAAAACAAAAAAAAAGATTGCTGCGCCGCCTGTGGCGGCTTGTAATGACAGATATTCACTGTTTTACTCCTCCCTTTGTAAAGGGAGGTTGGGAGGGATTTATCAGGCGAAATTTTCCTTAATACCCCTTTGCAACGGGGGACAGAAAGAAGACATCGGATGGCGGGAAAATTTAAGTTTCATACAAGCCCCGCCGCCGGCTTATGGCCGGTTTAATCGAGGATGAAACTTGAAGTTTCATATAAGAATGATAGCTTTCAGCTCTCAGCCGTCAGCTATCAGTAAAAAAAAATGATTTATGCGCCGCCTGTGGCGGCTCGAAATGACAGGTGTTCACTGTTTTGCTCCTCCCTTTGTAAAAGGGAGGTTGGGAGGGATTTAAAAGAGAAAATTCTCCTTAATCCCCCTTTGCAAAGGGGGAAACTGAAAGCGGGAATCAGCCAATAGGATTTAAAGTTTCATACAAGCCGCCTCGTCCAAAAGGGTCCTGTCCTTTTTCAGCAACGAATGCCCCCCGATCACCGCCCCCGTTTTTCTTCGATGAGTGCCAACAGCTTTGCCCGATCCCTTCTCCGCGTCCAGAGCGGTTCCCCGTCGGTACGGTAGACCGGAAGGTTCTCCTCGAAGGTCGTCTTCGGGGGACTCCGGTAGAGCACCCCCAGGGCGAGCCGTTCCTGGTCCACGGACCGCCGGAAGGCCGCCATCCGGTCCGTCGGGTCGAAGGATTCCTCCAGGTACACGGTGTGGTCTTTGAACCACTGGAAGGTGTTGACACGGTTGAAGGAGACGCAGGGTTGCAGGATGTCCACCAGCGCGTATCCCCGGTGTGCGATGGCCGCTTTCAGGATATCCTTCGTTCTGTCGACGTCGCCTGCGAAGGCCCGTGCCACGAAGGAGGCATTGAGGGCGATCGCCACCGCGAGGGGGTTGAAGGGTTCCGAAATAACGCCGTCCACCTGGACGGGCGTGGCGAAGCCCCGCAGACTGGTGGGAGAGGCCTGTCCCTTGGTGAGGCCGTAGACCATATTGTTATGGACGATGTTGGTGATGTCGGGGTTCCGCCTGATGGCGTGGATGAAATGATTTCCTCCCTCGCCGTACATGTCGCCGTCGCCGCTCTCGGCGATTACGGTCAGGCGGGGATTGACGGCCTTGATGGCCGTGGCGGGAGGCAGAGTCCGGCCGTGCAGGCCGTTGAAGATATTCGTCTTCAGGTAGTGGGGAATCTTGGCCGCCTGCCCGATTCCGGAAACGAGTACGAGCGTTTCAGGTTGTATCCCCAGTTCCGCCAGTGCCTTCTTCAGGGCCGCCAGGATGGAAAAATTACCGCACCCCGGGCACCAGGCGATGTCGATGGGGGACATATCGAAGGGGTTTTCGTTCATGGCCTATTCTCCTCCGTCGATGACGGCGCCGAGCCGCTCGACCAGTTCTTCCACGGAAAACTGCATGCCGTTGTATTTCAGGATATTGTGGGGAACCGGGCAGCACGCCTTCAGGGTGAGGAGCCGGGCGAACTGCGCCGTGGCATTTCCCTCGACCACAATGATCCGTCCCGCCTGTTTCAGGTAGTCTTTCGTCTCGGCGGGCAGCGGATAGACCTGGCTGAAATGGAGAAAGGAGACGTCTTCCCTTCCGAGAATCGAAAGCGCTTCGGCGATGACGTGGTAGGTGGACCCCCAGCCGAGCACCAGCGTGGTGTAATCCTCCCGTCCCACCAGGGTCGGCGGGAGGGCCTCGTTCTCGATTTTCCGCAATTTCCGGAGCCGCTTCTCCATCATGGCGACCCGCACATGGAGATCCTCCGTGATGTGTCCCGCCTCGTCGTGCTCGTCGCTGTCCATGGCCACGAGGCCGCTGCCGTATCCGGGGATGCCGCGGGGCGAGATGCCCGTGTCGGTGATGCGGTACCGGGCATACTCCGCTCCGGTTTCGACAACGTGGGTCACCGGATTCCCCCGGGGAATTTCGATGTCGGGGAGGGTGTAGTAGGAATCGATGAAGTACTGGTCCGTCAGGACGAAGACGGGGACCTGGAAGCGGTCGGCGAGATCGAAGGCCCTGCGGGTCAGTTCGACGGCCTCCTCGAGCCGTCCGGGCGCCAGGATAATCCGGGGAAATTCGCCGTGCCCCGCGTAGAGGACGAGATTGAGATCGCCCTGTTCCGTCCGCGTGGGGAGTCCCGTGGCCGGACCGGGCCGCTGGGCGAGGTGGATCACGGCGGGGTTTTCGATGATCCCGGCGAGGCTGATTCCTTCCTCCATGAGGGCGAATCCGCCCCCCGAGGTGGTCACCATGGCGCGGCCGCCGGCATACCATGCACCGAGGGTCATGTTGACGGCCCCGATCTCATCTTCCGCCTGTTCCGCCACGATGCCGAAGGTCTCGGCCTGCTGTGAAAGAAAGGTGAGGACCCCCGTGGCGGGGGACATGGGATAGGCGGCAATGAAATCGCACCCGCCGGCGAGGGCCCCGATCCCCACCGCCTCGGCGCCGTTGAGCAGGATATCCTTTCCGTGGCGGGAATCCCGGGCCACCTCGACGGCGATACGGCCCGACGTGCGCAGCTCTCCGGCGAGTTCGAGCCCCTTGGCCGCCGCCTGTGTATTCCTTTTCCGGACCGTCTCGTTACTCTGGGAGAAGAAGGCCTCGACGAAGGGAAGCACCTCGTCTTCGGCAATGTCGAAGAGACCCGCCACGAGGCCGGCGGCGATGATGTTGGAGTAGACGGCACCGCCGATCTCCGCCGCCAGTTCCGAAAGGGGAATTGCGACGGTCCGGGGTGTTACCGCGCCTTCATCGACGGCGAGGTTTTCCCGGTCGCCGATCATCACCGTTTCCGGGGACAGGCGCTTCCGGACATGATCGACGGCCCCGGGGTCGAAGGGGATAAGGAGGTCGATCCGGTCGACCAGGGCGGGCCGCCGCTCCGAGGAGACGCGGATCGCCGTGGAGTTGCTCCCCCCGCGGATTCGCGACATGTACTCCTTCGTGCCGAAGATATGGTATCCCGCCCGTTTCAGGAGCCGCATCAGGATCTGCTCCACCGTCTGGATACCCAGACCCGCCTCGCCGCAGAGGACGATCGACACATCATCCTTGAAGGCAATCGAAGACCCTTCCATGATCCTTTTCCTCCCGCCGGGGATGCCCGTGGACGCAGGCAGACGTGCGATGGAGACAGGAGACGGTGGTGTGGAATTCAGGAAATGAGGAAATAACGGACCTGATGTGCAGAGTTCGCAATGAATGTGGACACGAAGGGAACGCCGGGAGCTCCCTCGATAGTTGTAGAACACATTAGTTTGATATGCAGGCAGTATACCTGAATCGAAGGGAAAAGTTCAAGGTTGATGGTTTCTTAGTGTAGGGGAATAACCGCCCTATCCCGTGCTGTCGACGTAACAAAGGGTGATATATGCGCGCTGTGTTTTTCTGTGTGCTGAAAGGTTGAAGAATTCGCAAGAAAAATCAAGAAACAGTCATTGCGAACGGAGTGAAGCAATCTCGTCGGTTGTAAGAACTTGAAAAACTTAGATTGCCGCGTCGCGTTACTCCTCGCAATGACAAGCCCCTCGACTTTTTGCGAAGCCATTAAAACTATTACAGGCATGTTTCACTGAAAAGCGGTTCCGTAATTGGCATAAGCCACTCGTGTGCGGCTATCTCGAGTCTGTGTTCTGCAGTGCTGTCCGAAGAGGCGGTTTGGGAAAGCTTCAGTCTTTGCAGAAAGCGGATGCCTTCATGCAGGACTCTACCGAATTTTTCTTCCGCATTCAGCACATATAAGAGGCGTAACTGCTTGTCATAGACAGGGGAGATCCTGTTGTGAGAATTTTCCCATTTTGAGTAGGCCTGAGGCGTTACCGATAAATATTCCGCCATGTCGCGCGCCTTCAGACCAAGCTCCTTTCGCAGGAATCTTATCTCTGCACCTGTTAATGACTCTTCCTGGCATACAATGTATTTTCCGATCATGAGATGAAGTTCTTTTATTCTGGGTATTTCCGCGCCGGTTTCTCCGCAGGCTGAGCATTCGTATTGTATTATTCCGTGGAGGTATACATTCTCCAGGCCGCACTCCGTGTAATGATAGGGTTTGTCTTTGATTATGGTAAGGGTGCTTCCGCATTCCCAGCAAAAATTCATGATATCCTCCGATTATACTCCTCCCAGGACGGTAACAATTGCCAATTTGTCCCGACGTATTATTGCGACGATTACTATTCCTTTATGTCCCTCAAGATCGTCTCCATGCACATGATATCGGTATTGTCTGTTCTGACCTTCCTCTCTCTTTGTGACAGCTCCATGCTCCAGAATGAAGAGCACATCCCCCAGTGTGTAGCCTCTTTCCCGCATCATTTCTTTCGCATGCCTCGACACAAGGACATGCCCCGATTGCAGAATTTCCCTGATTGTTCTCTCTGCCGCTTCAACGGTCAATGGGTTCATGTGTCCGTAATCATTCCATGGGGGGGCTGATTTGTCAAGGCAATTAATTGATTCAGGTTTAACATATTAATTGAATTAAACCTGCAGAGCATATTTATGTTAATCTGGGATTATCTATAGGCAAGGTGAAAGTATGGATTACGTCTGTGTCAGAATTTTTTGTATGAAACTTAATGTTAACGAATCCGCAATAAATCAAAAATATCAGTCATTGCGAACGAAGTGAAGCAATCTCTGTGTTTGTAAGAACATGGAATGCTTGGATTGCCGCGTCGCAGACCGCCACGCTTCGCTCGCGGCTTTGGCTCACCTTCGCAATGACAACCTCCACGAATTATTTACATGAATACCAAAGTTTCATCCTTGATTAAACATCCCACTGGCCGGCGGCGGTGCTTGTATGAAACTTCAATTCCTCCTGGCCCATGCCCGCTCTCAGTTTTCCCCTTTGCAACGGGGGATTAAGGGGGATTTTGTTTTTAAATCCCTCCCGCCTCTCGTTACAAAGGGAGAAGCAAAACAGTGAATTGAACAGCGAGCACATTCCCCGCTCCTTGCGGCGGGGTTAGCGAGTGAATAAAAAAGCATTTTCCTTAACAATCGAAGACTCCCCGCAACTTGTTGCGGGGAGCTTCAATACCTGTCATTACGAGCCACCACAGGCGGCGCAGCAATTTTTTTTGTTTTACTGATCGCTGACGGCTGAGAGCTGACAGCTATTATATCAAGTTTCATTTTCGATTACACCGGCCGCAGACCGGCCGCAGACCGGCGGCAGACCGGCGGCTGGGCTTAGAGCAATATCTCCAGATCCTTCAGCGGGTATGCCATGCAGGCATGGATATAACCGAACTGACGGTCCGATTTCCGCACCTTTGCGCCCCGTGGCTGGAAGACTTCTCCCGACAGAAGTTTCGTTCTGCAGAGGCTGCATTCTCCGGACCGGCAGGAGGTGGGGATCGTAATTCCGGCGCGTTCCAGGGATATCATGAGCGGTTCGTCGGCCCGTGCGGGAATCGATGCGCCGCCGCGTATCGCGACCGTGAAGGTGGCATCACCCCGTACCTCCGTGGGCCAGCCCGGTTCTTCCGTCACGTTTGTGGGCGGTCCGAAGACCTCCTGCCGTATCTTCTTTCTCGGCACCCCGAGTTTTTCCAGTTCGGACAGGCAGAACGTGTACATCTCCTCGGGCCCGCAGAGGTAGAACATCTTATTCTGTATGTCGCCCAGCACTTCCCGCATGAGATCGGCCGTAATGAATCCGGTATGTCCGCGGTAGGAGGGCGCGGGTTCTGAGATCACCGGCCGGAAAGTGAAATTGTCGTGCCTCTGCGCGCAATCTTCCAGCTCCTCCCTGAAGATGATGTCGTCGGCGTCGCGGCTCCCGTAAATCAGGGTGATCTTTCGTGCGAGCCCCCGGTCGGTGACCTCGCGAATCATGCTCATAAAGGGCGTGATGCCGCTTCCCCCTGCAAGGAAGACGAGATCCTTCCCGTGGAAGAGGGGGTTATAATAGAAGAGGCCAGCCGGCGAGGTGCTGGTGAAGGTGTCGCCAATCTTTACCTCGTCAAGGAGATAATTCGAGACGAATCCGTCTTCCACGCGCCGGACCGTCACGTCATAGTATGCCGTCTGCGCGGGTGACGAGGCGATGCTGTAGGGCCTGCTGGACCTGATCCCGGCAAGATTCACGAAGATATTGATATACTGCCCCGCCTGGAAGGGGGGCAGAATGCCGTTTGCGGAGATGAGTCGCAGCGTCCTGGAGCTCGCTGTCTCCTCGATGATCTCCGATACCGTGAGCTGCAGCTCCTTCGGGTGGAGGGCGTTGATGACACGATCCACCGTCCCCTTATCGGCCCTGCGGTCGTGGGCATATTTCCTCAGGACTGCTATTTCCGCCTGAATATCTTCGTAACCGTCTATCTGCTGTCGTATGTTCTGTTTTGTCATGGCGCCACCTCACCTGTTCATTTTCCGGTAAATTGCCTTGGCTGCGGAAACTCCCGATTCCAGCGTGGGTTGAAACCCGGCCATGCCGGCCCAGGCCCCGGCGAAATAGAGGCCGTCGATGCCGGATGTCGGGGCGATAAAGAGGTTTGAATCCTTTGCGTACTTCTCAAAGCCGTAGAAACCCCCGCCGGGATGTCCGAGATACCTGAGATGGGTCACCGGTGTCGAGGCCTCGACCTCTTCCAGTGCGTCGCTGAATCCGGGATAGACTTTTTCGACGAGACTGATCATCTCCCGGGCGTAGCGGTATTTTGCATCGGCGTACTGCGCAGGGGGGATCGTCAGCCAGTGATCGGCGAACTGGAGGTTGATGAGGGCAACCTGGCAGGCCCCGGGAGGCGAGAAATCGGGGTCGGCCACATCGTAGCAGGACATCCCGCACATTTCAGGCGTGTCGAAGGTGCGCCATGCGGCGAACTGGCGTTCTATGTCGGTATTCAGGCAGATAAACTGCGTACTCACATCTATCCCGAGATCCTGGGGTTCGCAGTCGAGGCCGCAATAGACGGCGAAGCCTGACGGCCCCACTGACCGTGAGCCGAGCATTCTCAGTTTATCGTCGGGGATGTGTTCTTCACCCACCATCTCCACATAGGTGGTGATGATGCTCGCGTTTGAGACGACGTAGTCACAGGTGATTTCCTCACCCGTCTCCGTCACGACACCCCGTACCCTGTTGTCTGAGATGATGATCTTTTTTGCGCCGCAGTTGAAGCGGGGATGACCCCCGGCCTGAATGAATGCATCCAGGATGGCGTTCGACATTGCCTGGGAACCGCCCTTGATATGGAAGGGTTTGAATTCGATGTAGACCCAGAGCAGCATCGCCAGATCCATGAAGGTGAGGCGTGATGGGGGGAGGCCGACGTAGCCCCAGTATGACGCCAGCGCCAGTTTCAGCAGAGGGCTTGTGAAAAAGCCGTCAAGGACTTCCTGTGAGGGTTTGAGGGCGTATTTACAGTAGGTGGGATATTTGTCCCTCGATGCCTCGGGGTCCCTCATGTAAAAGATGGAGACCATCTGCATGCAGAATTCCCAGACCAAATCGAAAAATCTATCGATCGCGCCGGCCTCGTCGGGAAACTTCTCTTTCAGGGCGGCGATCGCCTCTGCCCTGTCCGCCTTGAGCGTGACCTCGAATTCACCCGGAATAATTGTTCGGTAGAGCGTATCCTCCTCGGTAAATTCGATCTTGTCGAGCACGTCGAGCTGGCCCAGAAGCCCCCGCAACGGTCCCGGCTGTTCCGGGGTTCCCAGTCCGCTCAGCTGGTGCAGGGCCACCTCGAATTCAAAGCGGCCGCGAATAAAACTTGTGGCGCACCCACCGGGCAGATTGTGGCGTTCCAGCAGCAGGACCTTGGCACCGCGCTTTGCCAGACTGGCAGACGCGGTCAGCCCACCATTGCCCGCACCGATAACAATGACATCATAATCCGGCATGTATTACCCCCTTTTAATCGTATTAACGAGAGTCGTTACGGTTTCCACTATTCATTCTGTATAATCGTGATTCAGGTACTCATACCCCGTGAAATGATAAAACGCAAGGCGATAAAAGAATGTTTTGTGCGGTGTGATGCTGTTTTTTGTTGTAAAAAGAAATGGTCAATTTTTGCAATGGAGTGGTTTGTTTTTACTTGATATTACCTTGAATAGGTGACACTCATGTTTTGCAGTGTTTTCTTTTGGTGTTATGCGATTAAAAAAGTTAGTCATCAATATTCAGCAACAGATTAAGTTTTTGTAATACCTCGAAAACAACAGTCTCAGGAATTTTAATGAGGAATTCAGCATTCCTTCCTTTCCAATCAAGGCTTTTAACCTGATCTGTTAAAATAGCACCTGATACATTGAGACCTTCCGGAATGACAACTTCAAAAGGATAGCCTTTGATTTGATTTGTGACTGGGCAGAGTAACGCAAGACCAACTTTACCATTATACGCAGCTGGAGATAAAACGACAGCAGGGCGTCTTCCTGCTTGTTCATGTCCTATCCGGGGGTTCATATTTATCCAAACGACGTCGCCTCTCTCAGGAATGTATTTACACATGATTACCAGATTTCCTTTCCAATCGGGCTTCCGGTATCAATCTCACCATGCAGATTATGCTTCGTAACCCCTTTTAAAAGTTCATCAAGCGAATATTTTTCCCCCCCCATTGGAGTGATGATAATTTTGCTCTCATCAACCGATAAATAGACCAAATCATCTTGTTTTAGATTAATCTCCAAAGCAAATGATTTTGGGATTCTTATGGCTAAGCTATTGCCCCATTTTTGAATTTTAGTCTGCATATCGCACCTCTTTTAAAATCAATTTAGTTACGTTGTATCTACAATGAATATACATTTCCTGGAACAAAATTACAATTTTTATTTCAGGGCGTATTGGGGGACGTTCTTGAATTTGATGAATTATTATGTTAGTGAAAAAGTCATTTCTCAGGGGGGGAACCATATCATGCCGAGGCAAGCGAGACTTGACTCACCCGGAACTTTACATCATGTAATCATTCGAGGGATCGAAAAGAAGCGGATTGTCGAAGATGCTCACGACAAAAGGGAATTTGTTTCCCGGATGGGTGACCTGTCACTACAAGAGAAAACGGTCATTTATGCCTGGGCCTTAATGACCAATCATGCCCATATCCTTTTGCGAAGTGGTCCGCGTGGTCTTTCAAAGTTCATGAAAAGATTTCTGACAGGATATGCGATCTATTATAACCACCGTCACAGGCGTCATGGTCATCTTTTTCAAAACCGGTATAAATCCATTGTCTGTGAGGAAGATGCCTATTTTCAGGAACTGATCCGTTATATTCATCTGAATCCCCTAAGAGCCAACATGGTCCAAAACATGTCAACGCTTGATGAATATCCCTGGTGCGGTCATGCGGTCATTATGGGGCGCAAGAGACATGAATGGCAGGATCGAGAATATGTATTAAGATGGTTTGGAAAGAAAGAGAAGGAGGCCAAGAAAAACTATTGCCAATATGTGCAAGAGGGGATTTCATTAGGAAATCGCCCCGATTTAGTCGGTGGTGGCTTGATCCGTTCTCTCGGTGGTTGGTCCCAGGTGCGTTCCATTAGAAGACACGGGGATCGAGATTTATCGGATGAAAGGATCTTGGGAAGTGGTATTTTTGTAGAGCAAATAATCGAAGAGGCGGACGATCGGATAAAACACCAGTTACCAAAGAACGGTCGATGGAAAATAATACAGAAGTTGATTCAAGAGATATGTGACGAAAGAGATCTGAATATCGAAGAGCTTCGAAACGGAAGTCGACGGCAGATTGTTTCTGATGCAAGGAAGTCCATAGCTGTTATGCTGGTAACCTGGATTCCCGCCACCTCATAACGATGAAGGGGAAACGACACTGAGGATTTCGTAGAGTTTCTGTTGCTTCTTGGTGATTTCGCCGAAACGCAAGTCTTTTCCGGGTCTGCCAAAGC
>Ga0272441_10007369_pt1 | contig 17925 bp, 20 predicted proteins | sample SSMProp6N_FD_193582 | JGI IMG/M metagenome (GOLD analysis project Ga0272441, IMG submission 193582) | Marine sediment archaeal communities from Little Sippewissett salt marsh, Falmouth, MA, United States - SSM-Prop-6N | ecosystem: Environmental > Aquatic > Marine > Wetlands > Sediment ... | reverse complement strand
GGGGGCGACGGCTGTGATTCGTATGCCAGGGTTGCAGGGCGAAGATTATCCATACGATGGCGCTGTGGATCCTGATCCTGATGGATGGTGGGTGGGAACCGTCCGTTAAATATGGTAGAGTTCTTTGCCCATTACCTTCATCCAGTTGTCGTTCAGGACTTTCAGGGCCTCCTTGATCTGGCTGACGCCGACGATCAACACGGTAATATCACCGGTCCCGATGCACGGGTAGACATAATCGACATTGATACAGGATTCTTTCAAGAGGCGCAGCACCACATTCAGGCCACCCGGATGATGGGGAACTTCACAGGCGATGACGTCTCTCAGTTCCATGTCATAGTTGGCTGCCTTGAGGACATTAATGGCTTTTTCAGGGTCATCGGCCACAAAGTGAAGCCGTCCCTCGCTTGCGTTTGTCGTCACATAAAAGGCAACGATATTGACCCTGTTTTCACCCAGAAGGGTACTTATATCGGAGAGAACGCCAGGTTCGTTTTTCATTCTGACATCAATCTGTTGTATCGTTTTCATACTCAGGCTCCTTGTGAGATACAGCCAGCGCCCTGTTCGAGCCCTTTGCGGTTCTGTTTCATGATACTGGCTTTTTTCCCTTTTGTGATTTCCGCGAGTGCGTTCAGTATGGACTCATGGGACGTCAGCTTGGTCTCTTCGACAAACGCCCCGAGCATAATCATGTTGCTGATTCTCTCGTTCTTCAGCTTTTTGGCAATATCGTTGACCGGTATCTTGATGACGGTCAAGTCGTCCCGGCTTATTTCCTTTGTGACGAGGTTCGAGTTCAGAAAAACGGTACCGCCCTTTCTGATCATGCTTTCATATTTGATAAGTGAGGGGTTGTTCATGATGACGGCATAATCGGGAGACGACGCAACGGGTGAAAAGATCTCTTCGTCGGATACGGCAACCGTACAATTTGCCGTGCCGCCCCGCATTTCCGCCCCATACGCAGGCAGATAGGTGATTTCTTTTCCATCGTTCATAGCTGCCATTGCAAATGTATAGCCCATCATGAGTACGCCCTGGCCGCCGAATCCTGCAAAAACTGTTTTTTTCATGACATGTGCAATCCTTTACTCGTAACTTTCAATCGTAACGGCTTCGCAAAAAGGCCAACCTCTCTGTGTCGCGGCATTCGTCGTCACGGGCTTCCATTCCCGGCCGAGTGTAACACGAAACTATCGGGAAGTCGGGCCATGAGCGACGGGAGTATTATCGTCTTATGCGATCTTTCCGATGTTGTCTTTTATGACCTTAATCGGAAAATAGTTTGTGATTTCCTCTTCGATCCTCTTGGCCGCTTCAACAGGAGACAACTTCCAGTTTACCGGGCAGGGTGAGAGAATTTCGATAAGCGAGAATCCCTTTTCAGCCATCTGAATCTTGAAGGCTTTTGTGATCGCTTTTTTGGTCCGTCTGATATTTTTGGGTGAGTTGACGGCCGTGCGTTCGATATATGTGCTGCCCTTGGCAATTGCCAGCATCTCGCTCAGGTCAATCGGGGCGGCGTCACGGGATACGTCGCGTCCCCCCGGCGTCGTCGTAGAGTTCTGGCCGGGCAGCGTTGTCGGGGCCATCTGCCCCCCCGTCATGCCGTAACAGCCATTATTGACAAATATGACGGAAATATTTTCACCCCTGTTGGCGGCATGAATCGTTTCGGCGGTGCCGATGGCGGCGATATCTCCGTCGCCCTGGTAGCTGAATACGATTCTGTCGGGCAACACGCGTTTAATGCCCGTTGCCAGGGCCGTTCCGCGACCATGCGGTGATTCACCCATATCGACATCGATATAGTCATAGGCCAACACGGCGCAGCCCGCCGGCGGGACACAAATCGTCCTGTCTCCGATTTCCAGCTCTTCGAGTACTTCTGCAATCAGCCGATGAATAATGCTGTGTCCGCATCCCGGACAATAATGAAATACGCGGTCTTTGAGATACCGGGGCCTCGTGAACACTTTTTTCAACATTGCTCAAACCTCTTCAAGTTGTTGACGGTGATAGAGACTGTTGATGATCTTGGCAATCTCGTCGGGTGTGGAGATGACTCCACCGGGACGCCCGTAGAACTGGACGTGTGCCCGTCCTTCCACGGCAAGTTTGACGTCATCTACCATCTGTCCCGTGTTCATTTCAAATACGAGGAAGTTTCTGACATGCCTTGTCATCTCGCACAGCATTTTCGAAGGAAACGGCCAGAGGGTAATCGGCCGTAAGAGACCGACCTTGAGGCCCATTTCACGGACCCTTTTCACGGCACCTTTGGCGATTCGTGCTGCCGTTCCGTACGCAATGATGACGAGATTGGCGTCCTCGGTCAGGTGCGACTCGGCGCGGGGAATTTCCCGTTTGATAATTTCGTATTTTCGGCCGAGCTTCCAGTTTCGTTCTTCTTCTATAGAGGGATCCAGGAGCAATGAAAATATTGCACGACTGGGACGGTTTTTGGCCCCGTCGAGGATATATGATTTTTGCGGCAGGTCTTCGAGCCGGATGGGGTCGGGAAAGGTGACCGGTTCCATCATCTGACCCATCATGCCGTCTCCCAGGATAAGGACGGGCGATCGATATGTGTCTGCGTAATCGAAGGCCGTGCGCGTGAGGTCGGCCAGTTCCTGACCCGATGCGGGGGCCAGAACGATGGTGCGATAATCGCCATGACCGCCTCCCCGGGTGGCCTGATAATAATCACCCTGGGAAGGGGCGATGTTTCCCATGCCGGGTCCGCCTCGCATGGTGTTTATAATCACTGCGGGCAGTTCCTGGGATGCCAGGAACGAAATTCCTTCCTGCTTGAGGCTTATCCCGGGACTGGAGGAACTTGTCATGGCCCGTGCCCCCGCCATAGATGCGCCGATTACCATATTGATTGCTGCAATTTCGCTTTCAGCCTGAACAAAGGTTCGGTTATCGAATGCGTTCATGGCATCCGCCATGTACTCGGTTAACTCGTTCTGAGGCGTAATAGGGTAGCCTGCGTAAAAACGGCATCCGGCCCGGACGGCAGCTTCTCCTATTACCTGGCTTCCCCTCAATAGAAATTTTTTACTCACGGTACACCTCAATCGCGACATCAGGACAGACGAGTGCGCATGTCGTGCAGCCGGTGCATTCATGTTGGTCCAGTTCCAGGTCTGTCTCGGTGAATTCTGCGGGATAATATCCCATCTGGTTCAGTTCAGTCGATATACTGATCAATTGGTTCGGGCACACGGATATGCATAAGTAACAGCCCTTGCAGAGTTCCCGGTCGATCGTTATCGTACCCCTTTTTTTTGCCATAATAGTGATCCGCCTGTGTGTTATGACTTATAAATTCCGTACGCGCTTTATCAAAGCAAAAGGCATCGCTCTATTACCAACTCGTACCAAAGAAACAAATTCTGATGACACTAGTATCAGGGTTTCTGTTTGTCAAGATATTTATCCGCTGTAACCGCAAAAAAATGAGTTCCGATGGGTAGTGCGGAGAGGAATGGCATATACACGGTCGCAAGCGGAGGGAGCGGTGATCAATGATGCCGGTGGATTTCGTACGGGGGATGTTGTTGGACAACCGTTCGGTTACGTTCCGATTACATGACTGCGTTGAGGATACCCCCGACCACGAGGGCCGACAGGAGCATGATGCTCGCGGACTTAAGAAAATCCTTCAGCCCCAGTTCACGGAGCAGAACGACAAATGTAGCAATGCAGGGGAAAAACATGGTCAGGACAACACTTCCGATGACCATCTGTTTGGCAGTGAGCGGTGAAAGGGCAAGCATGCCGAGCGCGGCGTCTTTACGGAGAAATCCGATCACAATGGCGGTTACGGATTCCTTGGGCAACCCCAGGATGCCTGTCACAACAGGAGCCGAGAAATTTGCAATGTAATCAAAGACCCCGATAATGAACAGGATATTGATTACCAGCACTGCCGCAAGGATGATGGGAAGTGCCTCGCGTAGAAAGTGCTGGGTTCTCATCCAGAGTTTTTCGAGCAGGGGACGCACCGGTGGCACACGGTAGGGGGGGATTTCGATAAGCAGCTCGGGACTCAGACCTTTTAAGATACGATGCAGGATCGTACCGAGAATCACCCACACCAGAAAGAGGGTGCCATACACGACGACCACATAGTGACCGCCTGCCTTTCCGACCAGGCCGAAGATCATGGCCTGTGCCGATGCGCAGGGGATTGCGATGCTGATCAGTGTCGCGGCGATGAACCGCTCCCGCTTGCTCTCCAGGACCCGGGTCGCCAGTACTGCCGGTACGTTGCATCCGAACCCGAGCAGTGTCGGGACGATTGCATACCCGTGCAGGCCGATACGATGTAATGTCGTGTCAAGCAAAATGGCAAGCCGGGGCAGGTATCCGACATCTTCGAGGAGACCGAGTACTAAATAAAACGAGATGATATAGGGTAACACCATGGCGATCGGCACATAAAATCCACTGCTCAGAAGGCCGAACGATTCGACAAAGTGAATCTGACCTGCAATGAGTTTCCCGACTACCACATCGTGCAGAAAACCACTGCCACCCATGAATACACTGAGTTTCATGAGCACGGGAGTCCACAGCTTCTCGAATATGGGATCAAAAAGATAGGTGATCAGGCCTTCTCCGATGAAGCGGATAACGATGAATGATAGTGCCAGGACAGTAATGGCTATGAATCCGCCGTAAACGGGTTTAACGCTGGCATCTTCCAAGCGCTCGTACCATGTATGATGGCGGTGCCGGATCTGCTGGACCTGTCTGATAATGTTGCCGACAATCGCCCAGCGCTCATCGAGTGTCTTGACACGGTTGTCGGTTGCCACGGCATGCGGGATAGCGCGGACGAGATCCTTGATGCCCTGTCCCGTTAATGCGGAGGTGGGGATTACGGGAACTCCCAGTAAGGTACTCAATTTTTCAACATCGATTTCGATGCCCCGATGTTTGGTATCGTCCCACAGGTTGAGCGCGAGGATGAGGGGCACATTCTTTTCCAGAAGCTGAATGGTCAGATAAAGGTTGCGTTCCAGGTTGGTTGCATCAAGCACATTGATGACGACATCTCCGTCTTCGAGCATCCGGGCGGCTACTTTTTCCGCTTCACAGGTTGGTTCCAGCGTGTAGGTTCCCGGTACATCGATTACCTCGGCCACCTGACCTTCGATATTCATGAATCCCCGGGTGTAGCCGACAGTTGTCCCCGGATAATTTGAGGAAATCACTCGGACACCGGTGAGGCGCGAAAAAATCACACTTTTCCCCACATTGGGATTCCCCATAAGCAGGATTTTCATTATTCTGTCCGATCTACTTCAACGAGAATCTTGGCAGCCATCCCGAATCCGAGTGCAACTTGACTTCTGTTGACCTGAACTGTCACAGGACCACGCATGAACATGGCGCTTCTTTTGATTATTCGCTTGCCGGGAATGATGCCCAGTGCTCCAAGCCGGTTTAGAAGACCTTCACCACCGCGAATTGCACACACCACCCCGCTTTCATCTACTCTCAGTTCGTTGAGCGGTTTTACCACAGTAACCTCATGCTATATCGAAAAAATATTTTATGCCGTCTGAAGCGTATACATTCCCTGCCGCCTTTCTTTCCGACAGAATGAATGTCTACTGTAACAAACTCGTAAAGCTATCTCTAAGCGGCTGCCATGTCAAGCATTTTAACCACTACAATGTATTATTGGCAGCAACGCATGTGTTTTTTTGCTCCTGTACGTGCACCAGTGACGTCGCTGAATGGCTTTCCTCCGAACGACGCCTTTCATTCGTCATGGTATCGGGCAGATACAAACACCGTGTGAACACACCGTACATGTGAATCGCCGTACAGAACCTCCCGCAAATTGACTTTGTACAATTTTAACTAATATTATACTATAATGTATCCATAGTTTTGAAGAAGTAAACAGGATGGCTTCATAAAAGTTAACTTTCGTGGTTCCGCTGCATTGCTCATTACTGCAGTGTTATCTGAATATTGATTTTAGGTACCTGTCGCAGGTGGGAGAGAATATGAAAATAGCCATTTCTTCAACGGGCGCAATGCTCGACGATCTTGTCGATCCCCGGTTCGGTCGCTGTTCATATTATATCGTCGTCAATCCGGAGACGCTGGAATTCGATGCAGTCAAAAATACCGGCGCACACATGCAATGAATTACCCGCGGGACGGCTACCGGGAACCTTGTAGCCGGGAAGAATGTGGATGCGGTGCTTACGGGTACTATCGGCAGGAACGCGACGAAGGCTTTGCGGAGCGGCGGGGTAACAATTTACCTGGGTGCCAAGGGCAAGGTCCGGAATGTGATCGGGTTTTTTAAGGAAGGCCGATATCACGCGCTGTGACCCGAGACAGTGTCGTAACGCATTCAACAGCGTTGCGTGTTGCGACTGCCTGCGTGTCACTTTTTTTCGGGCTTTATGTCTTGAGTTTAAACGCACTACAGTGCCGTCCGGAAGGTGGCATAGTGCAGCTGCGGCATGTCCATGCCATCAAAAAAGAGGGGGCATGTGCCCCCTCGGGATGCATACAGGGCTCGGCGAGACGACCCGCGTTACTTGAATGAGTGCTCCGGCCCCGGAAACGTTCCTTCCTGCACTTCCTCGATATACTGTCCGATCGCTTCTTTCATGCCGACATTCAGATTGGCGAATTTCTTTACGAACTTGGGTGTGAATTTTTCAAACATGCCCAGCATGTCGTTCACTACCAATACCTGGCCGTCGCAGTTGATACCCGCTCCGATACCGATGGTGGGAATGGATAACGCTGCGCTGATGTCGGCCCCGAGTGCCGTGGGTACGCATTCCAGGACAACGGCAAATGCTCCTGCCTCCTCGAGAATTATGGCGTCTTCCTTAATGCGTTCGGCGGCTGCATCATTTTTCCCCTGAACCTTGTATCCACCCAGCTGGTGCACAGACTGAGGCGTGAGCCCCAGGTGGGCAACAACGGGGATGCCAGCGGCCGTAATACGCCTGACGACTTCGGCAAATTCCCGGCCCCCTTCCAGTTTTACCCCATGTGCACCGGCCTCCTGCATCAGGCGGCCGGCATTTCTGACCGCATCGGAAACAGAGGCCTGGTATGACATGAAAGGCATATCACCGATGACCATGGCACGTTTTGCGGCCCGTGCAACCGCTTTTGTGTGATGTATCATATCGTCCATGGTGACCGGCAGCGTGCTGTCGTACCCGAGTACGACCATGCCAAGTGAGTCCCCGACGAGGATCATATCGATTCCCGCTTCATCCATAACGGCGGCCGTCGAGAAATCATATGCCGTCAGCATAGTTATTTTTTCGCCCTGTTCTTTCATTGCACGAATCACGGATGTGGTAACCTTGTTCATCCTGCCGGCTTTACTCATCTAAATGTCCTCCTAACAATAATAATTTGATTTGTTCTGCTTTTTCTTTTGCGAGGGATTGCTTTTGAAGACCGACGTCGACGGTGAATATGCCCAGTTGGCAGTATATGTCCAGTATTTCCGGGAGGGAAGTTTCAAATGCCCGGATGTGCTTCCCGATCGTTCCGACATCGCCGCGTGCGATGGGTCCTGTCAGCGCGGTCACCGGTCCGTGATCTTCCATGTTTTTTACGGTACCCTTTACGAGGGGCCAGAACGCGTTCGTGGCTTCATCGGGACTCAGCCCGAGGGCCTGATACACGGTGACTACGATATTCATAAGGGTCACAAGATAGTTGGAAGCAATGCAAGCCGCCGCGTGATAAAGCGGTTTATCGGCCTCCGAGACAAAAAACGGGGTGCCGTCAAGATCCCTGACAAACTGCACAGCCCACGAACGCATCTCATCCTGGGCGGTAATACCGAAGGTGCTGCCGGGAATGTTTTCGATTGCGCTGGTGACGTCGGCGAATGCCTGAATCGGATGGATGCTCGCCGTTGCGGCTCCCCGCTCCCGCGCAGATTCGAGAAGATCGAGTCCGCCCGCTCCGCTCATGTGAACTACCTGCATGCCGGGTGTGATGGCGTTGTCCGTGGCAAGCCTGTCGCAGGCCGGCTTGATGGCATCGTCGTGTGTGGTGATGATGATGGTCTCGGCCAGTGCGGCGGCATGTGACGGATCGGAACACGCAGTGCCTTTTGTGTACTTCACGCCCCGCGCGAGCGCCTCCGCGGAGGTATCGCTCACGGCAATAACGTCGTAGCCGGAGGCATTGAGCAGAAAGCCGACAGCCGTGCCGACCTTGCCAAGACCGATAATAGCGATGGAACCCCTGTCGTATTTCATAGTCGAGCCCTCTGTATTGTGTGCGGACCCGGGCCGAAAACAAAAAACCCTTCGGACTGATGTCAGAAGGGCCGCGTAATTACACGTAGCTGTCTACTTGATATTGACCATTCCGTCTCAGTCCATGCATGTGGATCCAAGCGTTGCAGGTGCCGTACCACACAATAAAAGCCGTTGTCAATAAATATATGCCGGAACGGTTCCGCCAGACCGCGATCTGTGATACATAGCCCCGTATGACCGATGGTGCCGGAATCGATATGCCGTGCCCGGGATGCTCTTGTCAGTGTCATCCGAACATTGATGGTTTCATAAAGTCCAACATCTCTGTTACGCTGCTCCACTCGTCGTTGCGGCGTACATATGCATGCGATTCATTCCGCTCGAGGCTTTGTACCTTGCCATCTGAAAATTGTCTTTGTTACGGCTGCGTCAATAGTGACTTTGCGGCGAGGCGGTGTGTTATGGTGTATGTCAGACTCCTGGCAATGATGACGTGTGTGGGCGGTTTTCCGTTCCGCCCATCAGGACTTTGACTTTTCTCCTTGGTGTCATTAGTATTAATTATTGTGAAGTATGCAAAAAGATAAGCGAGCAGTGACTCGCACAGAGAAAGGAGTTGCCCTCATCTATGACAAAGGTTGACCTGATGATCTTTGACCTTGACGGAACGCTCATACGGTCCGGACGTGACCTTGCAGCGTCCGTGAATTACACGCTGCACGCACTGGGGATTGAGACCTTGGATGAAAAACGAATTATAGGCTATATCGGTGACGGCGTAAAAAAATTGATAGAACGAGCCCTCGGTAACGCCTTTCCCACACAGTTCGATGCCGCCATGGAACTTTTTACCGAATACTACGGGGACCACCTGCTCGATACGACGGATCTCTATCCGGGGGTCATCGACATGCTGCAACACTTTCAAGATAAAAAAAAGCTGATAGTGACGAATAAAACGCACAATTTTGTTCGGCAGATCGCTTCAGAATTGAAACTGGACGATTATTTTGAGGATATTGTCGGTATCGACAGTGCTCCCTACCAGAAACCCGACCAGCGTCTTGTGAGATTCTACATGCACAAATACGTTGTGCAGAGGGAACGTATCGTCGTAATCGGCGACGGACGAAACGATATACTGCTTGCCAGGAATGCAGGGGCAATCAGTTGCGGGTACCTGAATGGCCTGGGAGACAGGGACATGCTGCTCGAGCTTGAACCCGACTGCACCTGTGAAGACCTGTCGGAATTAAAAACGATGTTCTATTAAACTGCGAGACGGTGCCTGATGCAGAAGCAAGTACGACACACAATCGACATGTACGGCATGCTGGAAAAAGGTGATCGCGTCGGCATCGGAGTTTCCGGCGGGCCCGATTCGGTGGCCCTCGTACAGTGTTTTGCGGCACTGAGGCTTGAATACGACCTGTGGATGATGATCATTCATTTCAATCATGGAATACGGGGTGATGAATCCGATCGTGATGAAGCATTCGTCATGAACCTTGCCGAGAATTACGGAATCCCGGTTGTGTCTGAAAAAGTTTCAATTCCGGCAATCAGAAGGCGCTCTGGGGGGTCTCTGGAGGAACTGTGTCGCAGTGAACGGTACAGATATTTTGAAAGAATTGTTCGGGAATGGGCCCTCGATAAAATCGTATTGGGGCACACCCTGGAGGATCAGGCGGAAACGGTAGTAATGAATTTTTTACGTGGCAGTGGTTCCCGGGGGTTGCGGGGAATCATGCCCGTTCGCGATAAAATGTACATCCGGCCCCTCATAGAGACATCGAAACACGACATTATGGACTTTCTGGAGGCGACAGGCGCCGCCTACGTAACCGACAGTTCCAACAGTGACGACTCATACCTCAGAAACAGGATACGCCATCAATTGATTCCGGAATTGAAAGCCCGCTACAATCCACGGGTGGTCGAGCACGCAGCCCGGACGGCGTCGATCATGAAGAGCGAAAACGACTTTATCCAGCACGCGGTGAATGAAGTCATTGCCCAATGGAACCTGGACCGTCACAGCGAGGAAATCAGCATCAGCATACCGGCACTCACGGTGCTGCACGATGCATTGCAGATGAGAATTATAAAGGAACTTCTCGAAAGCCGCACGGATATCCAGGGAGGTATTACACACCGGCACGTCATGGCGGTGATGGGCCTTGTGAAAGGGGATCGTCCGAATGCAATGTTGAATCTTCCCTTGGGCATCGTTGTCAGACGGGGATATCATGAACTGTCAATGACCCGGGGAACGCCCCGCACCCAAAATATTTTGAGGCAAAAAGGTGACAAATGGAAAATTAATGATTATCATTACGAAGTGAGCATACCCGGCACCGTCTATGTCGAAGAAATCGGCGTTGGTATGTCGTTCGAATTTGTTGATAAGGCTGGAATTAAAGAGGAAAACAGTAACGCGGCGTACATTGATTTTGAAACCGTAGCGTTGCCCCTGATAGTACGGAACATGCGACCGGGTGACACGATACGTCCTCTGGGGCTGCGAGGAACGAAAAAGGTAAAATCTGTTTTTATTGATGCAAAAATCCCGCGAATCGAAAGAAGTAAAATCCCTCTGCTGGTTGATGCCGAATCGGTTTTGTGGATAGCCGGGATGCGGGTGCACGAGAAATCCGAAGTCACCGACAGGACGCGGAAAGTATTGAAAGCAGAAATTGTTTGATTCTAGCTGCTTATTATTATACATGGTTAACATTAAGCTTTTAAATGCTGATCTAAACGTTCATCTGCAATATTTCTACGTACCAAAGGAGATACATATCACTAAAAGGAGAAAGTAAGGAGAATATAAGGTGAATCCCATACATAAAAATATAGCCCTCTGGCTGGTCATAAGTCTGGTGTTTATTCTTCTGTTTCATATGTTCAGTCAGCCGCAGAAATCCAATGATGAGATTATCTTCAGCGACATGGTTGACTATGTCCAGCGTGGCCAGGTTGACGAAGTGACGATTCAAGGCGAAAATATCCAGGGCAAGCTGGTCGACGGTCGGTCATTCAAGACTTACGCACCCAAAGATTCGGGCCTGGTTGAGCTCCTGAAGGAAAAGAAAGTCAGAATCAAGGCAAAGCCGGCCGAGGGATCGACATGGTACATGACGATACTTATTTCGTGGCTGCCGATTATTCTGCTCATCGGCGTATGGATTTTCTTTATGCGGCAGATGCAGTCGGGTGGCGGCAAGGCAATGTCATTCGGGAAGAGCAAAGCACGGCTCATGACCGACAAGTCAATCAAGGTAACCTTTGACGACGTTGCCGGTATTGACGAGGCAAAGAATGAACTCGAGGAAGTGGTTGAATTTCTGAGAGATCCCAAAAAATTTACCAGGCTGGGCGGACGGATTCCGAAAGGCGTACTGCTCGTCGGTCCTCCCGGGACGGGTAAGACCCTCTTGGGGCGTGCCATCGCCGGGGAAGCGGGCGTTCCGTTTCTCAGCATAAGCGGGTCCGATTTTGTAGAAATGTTTGTCGGTGTCGGGGCCTCTCGCGTCAGGGATCTCTTCAATCAGGGGAAGAAACATGCCCCCTGCATCATCTTTATCGATGAATTGGATGCAGTCGGACGCCACAGAGGCGCCGGTCTGGGTGGCGGCCATGATGAACGGGAGCAGACATTGAATCAACTCCTGGTAGAAATGGATGGCTTCGAGTCCAACGAGGGCGTCATTATTATGTCGGCCACAAACCGTCCCGACGTACTTGATCCGGCACTGTTGAGACCCGGGAGATTCGACAGACAGGTCGTGGTGCCCCTGCCCGATATCAAGGGCAGGGAAAAGATCTTCGCCGTCCACGTACATAAAGTACCCACCGATAATAACGTTGATCTCGCCGTCCTGGCACGGGGAACGCCGGGGTTCTCAGGAGCTGATATCGAAAATCTGGTGAACGAGGCAGCCCTGCATGCGGCACGGTCCGATAAATCAGCCGTCGGGATGGGTGATTTCGAATATGCCAAGGATAAGGTCCTCATGGGAGCGGAACGCAAGAGCATGGTAATCAGTGATAATGAAAAGCGCGTAACCGCCTACCACGAAGCCGGTCATGCACTGATTGCAAAGCTGTTGCCGGGTACCGATCCCCTGCACAAGGTTACCATCATCCCGAGAGGAAGAGCCCTTGGGCTCACACAGCAACTGCCGACGGATGAGAAACACACATATCCCCGCCAGTATCTCCTCAACAGCATTGTAATACTTCTTGGGGGGAGAGCGGCGGAAGCGCTGGTCCTGAACGATTTTACGACAGGGGCCGGTAATGATATCGAACGTGCCACCGACCTTGCGCGAAAAATGGTCTGTGAATGGGGCATGAGCGATGAGATGGGACCGCTTGCCTACGGCAAGAAGGAGGAACAAATCTTTCTCGGCCGGGAATTTGCCCAACATAAAGACTATAGTGAAGAAACGGCAGAGCGCATAGATAAGGAAGTTTCCAGAATCGTAGAGGAAGGCTACGACAAGGCCAAACAGCTTCTCGGCGATAATATCGACATCCTTCATGGCATCGCAAATGAGTTGCTTGTCAAGGAATCGTTGAACGCGGACGAAGTTGATGCGATTATGGGTATTGCGTCGGCACCGCAAGACGAGCCGAAATCCGAAAGTGCGGCAGACCCCGGACCAGAAACGACATCGACGGAAGAAGAACACGTGGAAGAAAGCGTATGATCAAAAAGTAACATACGAAAAAGGTCACCATGTTTTTCATCCAGTAAGTAATTCCAAAGACCTCTTTCCTCGGACGTGCTCTCACAGAAAGTTTGGCTCTCTGTGAAAGTGACATGCATTGTCTTTCGGCGATGTTGAAGAGGAAGGAGGTATTTTTTAAATATGAGATATTTACATATTACGTCCTTCTTACACGCACGCGAAGAACTGAACCGGGTAGGTGTCGAGCCTTACGGTGTGACGGCGATGCTGCCGAAGATGAAAAACGCGAACATAATACTTGAAGGAATAGAGTGTAAAGTTGCCAATATACTGAAACAGGAGATGCTTTCAATAGGTGGTGATGTGGCCGTTGCCCGGGGTGCCGTCGATTGCAGTATCAGTAAGACGGATGCCATCATCATCGGCACTGTCAAACAGATCGGCAGACTTGCGGATAAGATAGCCGTCCAGCCGTTCGGCCTCGGACAGATTGCGAAGGATCTGCGGGGACTTCTGGCCAATCTTGAAAGCCGATCCTGCACCCTCCATACGCCGTCCGGTGAGCTCGAGTTGGGTACACGGACATTTATCATGGGCATACTCAACGTCACCCCCGATTCATTTTCTGACGGCGGTATGCTGCCAACGACCGGCGACGCAATTGCCCGCAGTGCACGCATGGAGGAGGAGGGAGCCGATATCATCGATATCGGTGGAGAATCGACGCGGCCGGGTGCGGCGTCGATCACCGCAGATGAGGAAATCAAAAGGATTCTACCCGTGATACGGGAACTTCGCAAAAAAACCTCACTACCCATATCAATTGATACTCAAAAGGCAGAAGTCGCACGCGTCGCCCTCAACGAGGGTGTCGATATCATCAATGATATCAGTGCACTGCGGTATGACAAAGCCATGGTCGGCATTGCGGCGGAATACGGGGTTCCGGTTGTCCTGATGCATATGCGCGGTGTTCCGACAACGATGCAGGAGGGCGATCTGGCGTATGAGTCACTCACAGGAGAGGTCCTCGGATTCCTGAGAGAACGAATTGCGTATGCCGTATCGGTGGGAATTGCAAAAGAAAATATTATTGTGGACCCGGGAATCGGTTTCGGCAAATCGGTTCAGGACAATGCGCAGTTGATTCGCCGGCTGCCGGAATTGAAAACCCTCGGGCACCCGATCCTTGTCGGGCCATCGCGAAAAGGGTTTATCGGGCTGACGGCGGGAGGAGGTCCGCACGATCGCCTGGAAGGTACGGCAGCCGCCGTCACGGCGGCAATCATGAATGGGGCGCATATCGTGCGGGTTCATGATGTGAAATTTATGAAACGAGTTGCCGGCATGGCTGACGCAATTGTGCGGGAAGACTAATGATATACGGTATCGGTATAGATCTTGTCGACGTGTCGAGAATGCAAGCCATCCTGGGTAAGTGGCAGGGCAGATTCAGGGATCGCATATTCTCGGCATACGAAATTGACTATTGTGAAACCAAAAAGGTACCGGCAGTGCATTATGCGGCGCGCTTTGCGGTAAAAGAGGCTTTTCTAAAATGTCTCGGCATGGGACTTTGGAGTGGTCTGGCATTGAAGGACATAGAGGTCGTCAACGGACCCGACGGCGCACCATCGATAAAACTTCATCACAGGCCGCAGGCAGAATTGGAAAAGATCGGCTCACCCTCAACTCACGTCAGCATCTCGCATACGGACACGCATGCCACAGCCATTGTCATTCTTGAAAAAAAATAGTGAATGGAATTAATTTTTTTGTTAGGATGCGCGATTAATTTAAATGGTGGTGGATACATGAAAGTGGAACCCGCTGAAGACGAACCCGGGTTGATCGTAATTTCCGATCAACCGCAGGACACTATAACACTTGGCAGGATCATGGGAGCCCAACTCGGCATGGGGGCTGTGATTGCCCTCATCGGGGAACTGGGATCGGGGAAGACATGTATTACTCAGGGAATTGCCCAAGGTCTCGGGGTACCGGACGCGTACTATATTACCAGTCCGACCTTCACGCTGATCAATGAGTATCCGGGCAGGATACCCCTGTACCACCTTGATGTATACAGACTTTCCGGTGCCGAAGACTTGGTGGATCTGGGATACGAAGAATACTTTTACGGCAATGGTGTCATCGTCATCGAATGGGCCGAAAAAATTCAGGACATTCTTCCGGCGGGGTGTCTGTATGTGTACTTTACTTATATTGATGAAAATTCACGACAAATGAAGATTACAGGGAATAATGAGATGCTGTCATCAATCATGCAAGCATTGCGAAAGGGGGCTGTTCAGTAGATGGCATTAATCGTACAAAAATATGGGGGTACTTCTGTCGCGAACCTGGATAAACTGCGAAATGTAGCCGAGCGGGTTGTCAAGACACGAGAAGACGGCAACGATGTTGTCGTGGTGCTCTCGGCCATGGCGGGAGAGACGGACAGGCTTATCCAGTTGGCTCACGGTGCGTCCGACAAACCGGTTGAGAGAGAATATGATGCCCTTATCTCGACGGGTGAACAGATTACCGTGTCACTTCTGGCAATGATTCTCGGCAAAATGGGGTATAAAGCGAAATCATACCTGGGACACCAGGTCCGGATCGTGACGGACGCGGCCCACACACGGGCACGCATAATCGATGTGGAAACACACAAAATCAGTGCGGAACTAGGGAAGGGGCACATCATCGTAATGGCTGGCTTTCAGGGTGTTGACAAAGACAACAATATTACGACGCTCGGAAGGGGGGGGTCAGATACGAGCGCCGTGGCGGTGGCTGCGGCTCTGAAAGCCGATTATTGTGAAATATTTACCGATGTGGACGGCGTCTACACGACGGATCCCAATATATATGATAAGGCCAGAAAACTGCACAAAATATCGTACGAAGAAATGCTGGAACTGGCCAGTGCGGGAGCGAAAGTGCTTCAGCACCGTTCCGTCGAACTTGCAAAAATATATGAAGTTCCAGTGTATGTGAAATCTTCATTCAACAATGGAGGGGGAACGTTAGTAACCAAGGAGGATAAGGACATGGAAAAAGAAATCGTTTCCGGTGTGACATATGATCGCGATCAGGCAAAAATTACCGTCGTGCAGGTTCCTGACCGGCCGGGAATTGCCTCTCGTCTGTTTACCCCCCTTTCCGATCGGAATATTGTTGTCGATATGATTATTCAGAATGCGAGTGTTGAAGGGTTCACAGACCTGACATTCACCGTGCCGAAAAAGGACATGAAGCAGGCCCAGCTGATTCTGGACAAGGTGGCCCCGGAAATCGGCGCAACTCGCATCGATTACGACGAGCAGATTTCAAAGGTGTCCATCGTCGGTGTCGGTATGAAAAGTCATGCCGGTGTCGCATCGCGGATGTTTGCCGCCCTTGCGAGTGAAGGCATCAATATCCTGATGATCAGTACATCGGAAATTAAAATTTCCTGCGTCGTGGAAAGCAAGTATACAGAACTGGCGGTAAGAGTGTTGCATGATTCGTTTGGTCTGGACCAGAGGAGCTGATGACATCATTACATATGGGTCAATTGAGAGGCGCATGTGTCATATGTGCAGCCGTGTGCATTCTGTATGTGACCCGGGCATATGTACATCACTGCAGCGATGCAGAAGATAGTGTGCCGGCAACTCTTGCCACAGCCGGCACGCTGTGGGTGGAGCTCGATGGGGATGTCAGGCACCGGGGAATTTATTTCCTGCCACCGGAATCGACGGTGGCCGACCTCCTGCTGAGGGCCGACGCTGCCGGCATAGAACGCCTTGATCGAAGACATCGCGACGCGTTTCTGAATGATGGGGGGCGGATAGTTGTCACACGTACGGAAGATATGGAACTCCGCATGGCGTGCGGCGTGATGTCCAACGCGAAACGATATGTCCTCGATCTCCCGATTGACGTTAACACCGCATCGGTTGCTGAGCTGATGCTCGTGCCTGGGATAGGAAAATATACCGCAGGAAAGATAGCACGGTTCAGAGAACGTTGCGGCGGAGTGAACAGACTCGATGAATTGAAATCTATTCCGGCTATTGGGGCGAAGAAATTTGACATCATACGAAAGAATTTTTGTGTCGGTGTCGGCCAGTCCAAGTAAGCTTGGGATACGTGTGAAGGAGGTGCCGAACAGCGCATTGCGTGACGGAGGCAAGGTACGGCATTCCATGATTATACTTGACACACACGTGGAATCTGTGTTAGCTTTTCTGCCTGGTGCACAACAGTGGTATAGCATAAGAAAGTCGGGGCGTGGCGCAGTCTGGAAGCGTATCTGAATGGGGTTCAGAGGGTCGGAGGTTCAAATCCTCTCGCCCCGACCATTGAATAAAAGAACCGCCTTAAAAAGGCGGTTTTTTTAGTTCTTGCTTTTGTGTATCGTACCGTTATTCTCAGTTGACAATTACACATGTAGTTAATAAGATAATGAAGTGTGAATGCGAGAGTGGCGGAACTGGAAGACGCACTGGACTTAGGATCCAGCCCGAGCTATCGGATAGGGGTTCGACTCCCCTCTCTCGCACCAGGATTTTACGCTGGCAAGGTGCGTTGAAGAATTGTAAAGGAGATTTATTGTGGGTGATTTAGCTGCAGATGTGAAAATCGAGGAACTGAGTTCCGTAAAAAAGAAATTGTCGCTTGAGATTCCGTGGGCTGAAGTGAAGACAGAACTGGATCAGGCATATCGTACAATCGGCAGAAAAGCCAAAGTCAAGGGCTTCAGACCGGGTAAAACGCCGCGAAAAGTATTGGAACAACTGTATAAACGGGAAGCAGAAGACGAAGCAATCACAAATCTTATCTCCAAATCTTATTCTCAGGTCCTCGAAGAAAATAAAATCATGGCGGTGAATCAGCCCGACATAGACCAGACCGGAATCGAAAGCGAGAAAGATTTTACATATACGGCA
>Ga0272441_10007367_pt1 | contig 17926 bp, 22 predicted proteins | sample SSMProp6N_FD_193582 | JGI IMG/M metagenome (GOLD analysis project Ga0272441, IMG submission 193582) | Marine sediment archaeal communities from Little Sippewissett salt marsh, Falmouth, MA, United States - SSM-Prop-6N | ecosystem: Environmental > Aquatic > Marine > Wetlands > Sediment ... | reverse complement strand
GGATTGCGTGTTGCTAATATATATTTTAATTATAATGGTACAGAATATAATGCAGAATTTGACGAATATGATACGGAAGAATATTATGCAGAAATAATACAAAATATAAATAAAGTCAGTGCAGATACAAATATAACATTTTATTGGACCGTAGAATTAGAAAGCGGATATAAAACAAATACGACACTACATAATCAAACAGTTCTAAATTTACAAATAGATGACTGTTCATCCTATACTAATCTTTTATTTAATTTTACTTCTGTAGATGAATCTTCACAAGATCAATTAGTTGGGGCAACTGACAATACGTCTATAAAATTAGATTTAGTATTATTTAATCTTTATAATTCTAGTATCAACTTTACATATAATAAATTCTATAATCAAACAAACCCTGCTGCCGTTTGTTTAGACCCAGAGTTAAATGGTGCTAATTTAAGAATGAACGCATTAGTTGAATATACTGCCTCTGATAAATTTGTAGAGTTTTATAATATTCAAAATTATTCTTTAACAAACTTAACGTCTGCACAAAATATAACACTGTATAATTTAGAAGAATCTGAGGGGCAAGAATTTAAAATAACATATAAAGGTGAAGACTTTACTCCAGTAACAGATGTCATAGTCCAAATACAAAGAAAGTATGTTGACGAAGGAGTTTTTAAAACAATAGAAATTCCAATGAGTGGAACTAATGGATATACTATTGCACATTTAATACCTAACGATGCTATTTATAATTTGATATTTATTAAAAAAGGAGTTGTATTAGATTCTTTTACAGAAGTAATTGCAAATTGTCAGAATCCAACAATAACGGAATGTGAGATTAATCTTAACTCTTTGATAACAGGAGATAGTTTATTGGATTTAATACAAGATGATGAGTTTTATTCTTCATTATCTTTTGATAAGGATGCTATGGAGGTAAGTTCAACCTTTGGTTTTTATAGTGGTGTTTCTAATCCGGTCCAACTTAATGTAACTTTAATGGATAATTATGGGAATACTTCCGTATGTAGTGATATTTTAAATGCCGCTGGTGGAACATTAACTTGTACAGTACCTTCTAATTTTCAAAATTCTACTATTTATGCAGCCGTTAGTTATGATGGAGAAATTAAAAGAGATGGTTATATATCTTTAAGACAAGATCCTAAAGACCAATATTCTGGTATATTAATGTTTATTTCTGTTATATTATTAATGTTTATATTTGGAATGGGGATAAGTGATAACCCTGCAATAACTGGTGTTTTCTTAATATTAGGATCTATTTTATTAATAGGATTAAATTTAGCGGCCTCTAGCAGTTGGACAGGTGGAGCAACAATATTATGGTTTATAGTATCCGTCGTCGTTATTATAATTAAAGGTGGAGGTAGAAGATGAGTGGATATATTAGATTAATATCTGGCGGTGTTTTTTCTGCTATTTTCATAATATCAATAATATTATTTGCAATAAATTTTGCAAATGATAATGATTCTGATATAAATTTAATTAATGATAGTAGGTTTACTAACCTTAAAACAGAACTTAATTCAACTGTTATAAATTTGAAAGATAAAGCTAATTCATCACAAAATGCTTTATTTTCTACTACTACTGATATTGGTAATGATGAAGAATCATCAAGTGGGGCACAGTTTAAAATTGGACCTTATGAAGCATTGGGATTAGCTGGTACTTCTTTTGCTGTGGCATTTAATAGTATTTTTGGTTCTGAGTTTAATTTTATATTAACTGCATTTTTAACTATGATAACTTTCATGATTGGATTCTATACAATTAAAGCTTGGTTAGGGAGGTCACCTGATTAAGATGAGTAGATTTAATTTAACAAATGCGACTACGCCTGATCAGGTTCTAATTGGGTTAGCTGATTCAGTGAAAGCATTGCCAATAATGTTATTATTTTTTACTTGGTTTATGGTGTTTTTTAGCGGTGTGCAAAGGCAGAGTAGGAGATTTGGATATGCAGATATGCCACAGTGGGCGGCATTGGCTTCTTTGTCTTGTGTTTTATTAGGATTGGTTATGACTACGACTGCTGGGCTATTAGATTTAACTTCATTTGTGATAGTAATGAGTGTTGCAATATTATCTGGGGTCTGGTTTTTCCTAAGTAGAGGGAGGTATGAATAAAAAACTTATGAAGGGAATATTTAAAAATTCTGATTACTTTAATTTTAGTATGAAAGTCTGGATGTTACTCCTCTTAATTGTAATTTTACCAGTCACTTCTGCCGGTATTGGTATAAACTTTGAATCGCCCAGTTCTAGTACTCAGACCATTCTCTTCGGTAACCTAACAAACCTATCACAAATGGGAGATGTTAGTATTGGATCACCAACAGATACGCATGTTTTAACTTATAATTCTAGTTTAGGTAAGTGGACTTCTCAAGCTTCGGTTGGAGGAATAACATGGGCCGATATTGTCAATGGTACAATGATGTCTCAAGCAACTTTTAATACAAACTATACGGCAAACAACGACGCTTGGTTAAACACAACAAACAATACTTATGATGCTTATAATAGTAGTGGATTAATAAAAGATTGGAATGTGGATGGTTATATTAAAGACTGGAATAGTACGGGATATATTAAAAACTGGAACGCTACTGGCTTAATAATAAACTGGTCACAAGACTTATCATCATACATAACTTGGGCTAATGCAATCAACGGAACTTTATTTACAACAGCCCTATACAATACAAACTATACAGCAAACGATGCAGCTTACAGGAACACAACAAATAATACTTACGATGCTTATAATTCAACAGGACTAATCCAAGACTGGAATAGTACGGGATTAATAATAAACTGGAGTACTGACTTATCAGCATATGCAACCTTAGCGGAAATATTAGGATTTAATTATTATAATTCAACAAATGCACCAATATACGTCAATGATACCTTTGCAGACAACTACACAGAGTTTCTAACACACATTGGATGGGATGAGGCAGTAAATGGAACTTTAATGTTAATAGTAGATTGGGATACAAACTATACAGCAAACAACGACGCTTGGTTAAATACTACAAACAATACTTATGATGCTTATAATAGTAGTGGTTTAATAAAAGATTGGAATGCTTCAGAACTAATAATAAACTGGAGTACTGACTTATCAGCATACGCAACCTTAGCGGAAATATTAGAATTTGGATACTATAATGAAACAGACTTCAACATATCAGATTACTATACCTCATCACAAATAGACGGGTTTAGTTATTATAACTCAACTAACGCACCAATCTATATTAACGACACCTTCGCTGCTAATTACTCAGATTATTTAACAAAAATAAGTTGGGCAGAAGTTGTAAATGGGACAGTAATGTTACAATCAACATGGAACACAAACTATACTGCTAATAATGATAAGTGGTTAAACACTACAAACAATACCTACCATGCTTTTAATAGTAGTGGACTAATAAAAGATTGGAACGCTACGGGATTAATAATAAACTGGAGTACTGACTTATCTGGATATGTACCCTACACAGGAGCAAATCAAAACATAGTCTTGGGAGATAATAATTTTAGTGTGAATAGTTCAACTTTGTTTGTTGATAGTGATGGTGGCAACGTCGGGATAGGGACGGCGAGCCCGGATAGTAAATTAGAAGTTGTCGGAGATATTCAAATAACAGACACAAGTCCAGCCTTAAAGTTTGTAGATAGCACCGTTGATGCCGACCCTTTTAATATTCAAGTTAATTCAAATAGATTAGAAGTTTTTTCTGGAGATTTAAGGAATATAATTAATTTTATGGGAGAAAGTGATGCAAACGCTGGCAACGTCGGGATTGGGACTACGAGTCCTTCACAGAAACTAGATGTAAATGGTTCAATAAACATATCAGGAACAAATGCAGCTTTAATATTTCCAGATGGAACAAATATGACAACAAAGGCAACAGGAATAAGTTGGGCAGAAGTTATAAATGGAACTACAATGTTGCAATCAACATGGAACACAAACTACACCGCTAATAATGACAAGTGGTTAAATACTACAAACAATACTTACCATGCTTATAATTCTACAGGCCTAATCCAAGACTGGAATTCTTCAGGCCTAATAATAAATTGGTCACAAGACTTATCTAACTATTTTAATAAAACAGAATCTATAGATACCTTCGTTAATATTTCAGGTGATACGATGACTGGAGATTTGAATATGTCAGCAAACAACATTAATAATATTTCTGATATATATTTTAATTTAGAAAACTGTGTAACAGATGGAACAAGCGAAGGTAGAGTTTGTTGGGATTCTGATAAAAAGACATTAAGTATAGATTCTGGATTAGGAACAGTTTTGCAGGTTGGACAGGAACAGACTCATTCTGTAAAAAACAAAGCTGGACAAACAATCTATAATGGACAGGTAACATATATCTCTGGTTCTTCTGGAGAAATGGAAACTGTGGATTTAGCAGATGCTAGTAATGATAGTAGAATGCACAATTTGGGTATGGTCACACAATCATCTTGTAACAATAACGCCCTATGTCAGATAACAACCATAGGATTAGTTCATGATATTGACACAAGTGCCTTTAGTGAGGGAGATAGTTTATATCTTACTGCAGATGGTTCTGGAAATATTACAACAACTCCACCAAACTTCCCAAATTATAATATTCATTTAGGAACGGTTACAAGGGATCATTCAACTACTGGGATGGTTGCATTTTATCCAGAAATAGATTGGGGAGATGGAGTTACAATTCATTCTTTAGGAGTATTAACAAATATAACAGTATTAGGAAATATTACGGCTTCCAATTATTTCGGAGCATGGAATGGTTCATCCTTATACTTATTAAAATCAGAGTGGAATGCAACAAACACATCATATTATCTAGATTCTAATCCTTATAGTTTCTACAACGAAACAGACTTCAATATTACAGATTATTATACCTCATCACAGATAGATGGATTTAATTATTATAATTCAACTAACGCACCAATCTACGTCAACGACACATTCGCTGCTAATTACTCAGATTATTTAGGATTATTCAACTGGAATGAAACTTATGCAAATACTTTATATGCTGCTTACCAATTCACAGATAACAATTTTAATGGATCTGGAAACTTCACAACAACTGGAAAAGTTAATGCAAGTGATTTTATAATACCTGCAATGAAGGGAAATAATAATTATGAATCTCTTAATGATGCCTTTAATTTATTTACATCTGCAGGAAGATTATCTGGAGGAGAAATTGTAGCAGACGCAGGGATTACAGTAATTGTTACAGAAGGAGAGGGAGTAGCAAGGATTGCAGATGATGATGTCTCGCAAGTGAAGTTTATTGGATGGGATAACTCAAGTGCGATAACAGTTCCAACAGATTCTATAATGTATTTTGGAGTTGATTATAATGGTGGAAGTCCAATAGTTGTTAATTATTCTTCTGATGATAATTTTGATTTAGATACTAGCTTCCCACTTGGAACAGTAATAAATCAAGCAGATGAAATTTATATTTTGAATAATCCTTGGTGGGTTGGTGATGGACTAACAAATGTAATCGAAAGATTCCAATCAGAAGGATGGTTAGTAAGAGATAAAGAAAGAGGAGGATTAATTTTAGGATATGATGGAACAAGACAACCAACAATGACTGCTGGAACTTTATGGGGAAGACTAACAGAACACGAACTTCCAGAGTTTGAAGGAGGAGATACATTTGATATGTATTATAGAGACGGAGAAGATTGGACAGAAATGTCAGACTTAACGCAATGGAATAATACTTATTATGATAACGATGGAACATTAACCATAATAGGAAATAATCAATATTCAGTTATTTGGGTATGGGTAAATGTAGCGAGTAACAAAGTTTCTTTAATGTTTCCTCAAGCAACTTATTCAAATGCAGCAGCAGCAGAAGCAGAAACAATCCCAACAACTTATCCAGCAATGTGGTATAAGGGCGGAGTTATAATTGGAAGATATATTGTTAAACAAGGAGTAGATGCACCAATCTCAACACAAAGTGCATTCACAACTACATTCACAGCAGGACTTGCAGCAGACCATGGAAACCTAGCAGGACTAGCAGATGACGACCACCCACAATATTTATTAGATTCAGATTGGAACACAAACTATACGGCAAACAATGATGCTTGGTTAAATACAACAAACAATACATACGATGATTACAACGCAACAGGATTAATCCAAGACTGGAACGCTTCTGGTTTAATAGTAAATTGGAGTGTAGATTTATCTGACTATCCAACTTTAGCAGAAATATTAGCATTTGGATATTACAACGAAACAGACTTTAACATTACAGATTATTACACCTCATCTCAAATAGATGGATTTAGTTACTATAATTCGACAAATGCTCCAATTTACATAAACGACACTTTTGCAGATAACTACACAGAATTTCTAACTCATATTGGATGGGATGAAGCAGTAAACGGAACTTTAATGTTAGCTTCTGATTGGAACGCAACAAACACATCATACTATTTAGAGTCTAACCCATACTCTTACTACAACGTAACCACAGCTCCAATCTACATCAACGATACCTTCGCTGCAAACTATTCAACATTCTTAACACATACCACATGGGCTAATATAATAAATGGAACAATGTTAAAAGCATCAGATTGGAATGCAACAAACACATCATATTACTTAGAGTCTAATCCATACTCTTACTACAACGTAACAACTGCTCCAGTCTATGTCAACGATACATTCGCTGTAAACTACACAGAATTTCTAACACACATTGGATGGGATGAGGCGGTAAATGGAACATTGGCATTATCAACAGACATTCCAACAGATAATGATGAATTGGATAATGGGCGTGGATACTATAATGAAACAGACTTTAACATTACAGATTATTATACAAGTTCACAAATAGACGGATTCAGTTATTATAACGCAACAAATGCTCCAATCTACATAAATGACACATTCGCAGCAAACTACTCAGAATTTCTAACTCACATTGGATGGGACGAGGTAATAAACGGAACTCTAATGTTAGCATCAGACTGGAACGCAACAAACACATCATATTATCTTAATCCTACAACAACATTAACAGTACTTGGTTATTTAGCTGGAACTGGAAATACTGAAACAGATAGCAGTCTATTTGGGTATGGGGCTGGAGTAACAAATGGAGGCACAACAACAACAGCAATAGGATATTATGCAGGATATGGAAATGCTGGTAATAATTTAGTAGCGGTTGGACATTCGGCTGCACAGAATAATACTGTTGATAGAGTAACAGCAGTCGGTTATCAATCTGGACAACTTAATACTGGAGAACGTGGAACATTTCTAGGATATAATTCTGGTAAAGATAATACTGGAATTTACTCTACTGGAGTTGGAGCATTCGCTTTAAATGAAAACGATGGGGATAATGTTACGTCTCTTGGATATGCAGCTGGTTATGATTCAACTGCTAATAATGGAGTTTATATTGGATATAAGGCAGGGTATGAAAATGCTGTAGACGATCAGCTTATTATAAAAAGCGAAGGAGCTAATGTAGATGCCTTGATTACTGGAGATTTTGGAACTGGGAATATTGTAGTTAATGAAAATATTTCCGCAACAAGTTTTAATGGTGCTTGGAATGGTTCAGATGATTATCTAACAGAGGCCAACACAACCCTAAACGGGAACTATTCGGCTAGTGATGATTTTTGTATCGCTAGTGGACAATGTTTGAGTGCGGTAACTGCAGGCGGAGAACCAAGTTGGGATGGAAATTCTACTCTAGTTGCTTACACAAATATTGACGAAACTTTCGATGAGGACTTATTGGTTACTAAGAATTTCACAGTACAAGGTAATAATATAACAATTGGAAATTCTGGAAGTGATACTTCTATATGGTTTTGGTATGGCGGAAGTGGTCCAGTTGCCAGAATATTTTTTGACGATGGAGAAGGAAGATTTAAAACAAATGCTGGTATGTATATTGCTGATGATTTAGAGACTGCATCAAGATTGATTGCAGCTGCAGATATTTATACTACTGGTTCTGGTGATGATTTATGGTTAGGAACATCAACTCAAGGTTCAGCACTATTCAGAGCATACGCAAACGGTAGTCTAGGATTAGGAAACATTGTAACGACTGGAAATATTACAGCGGGAGAAGCATTTGTAGGTGATGGTCAATATCTAACAGGAATAACCGTAGACGAAACAGACCCTCATTGGACTGGGAACCAAAGCGATGTGGCGTTTACAAATGTTGATGAGGTTTTTGATGAGGACTTGTTGGTTGCTAAAAACTTTACAGTGCAGGGTAATAATATATCTATAGGTAGTTCGGAGACAGACCAATCGATATGGTTTTATGAGGATGGAAGCTTAAGTGAAAGGATTTATTGGGTTACAGATGGGGGCGATACATTTTATATAACAGATTCACTACAAATTAATGGTGAGTTTATATCAAGTGGGTCAATCGAATCTGGAGGAGATATTAGGACAACTGGTAGTAGTGATGATTTATGGTTGGGGGACTCAGCTCAAGGTTCAGCACTTTTCAGAGCATACGCAAATGGTAGTCTTGGGGTTGTAGATATTAAGGCAACTGGTGCTGGTATCTTTGCTGGAGATGTAAAGGGAAATCATGGGCAATTTAATTCCCATCTTACTACAACTGGTGCTGGTGATAATTTATGGCTAGGGGCAACTACAGATGCTAATTCAAATTGGATAGCAAGGGCAGATGGTTCACTTGAAATAGCAGACGGTGCATTTAATGTTTCGACAACTGGTATATTAAATACTAGTGCAAACATAACCACAACAGCATACGTCGTAGGAGATGGAAGCTTTCTAACAGGAGTCACAGCAGAAGAAACACTATGGAATGCAAACTACTCAGACTTCTTGACAAAAATAGGATGGGCAGAGGTTGTAAATGGAACATTGGCCTTAGCATCAGCAATACCAACAGATAACAATCAATTACTTAACGGATTCGGTTTCTATAATGCAACAGATTTCAACATATCAGATTATTACACCTCATCTCAAATAGATGGATTTAGTTATTATAATTCAACAAATGCACCAATCTACGTCAATGATACATTCGCAGCAAACTATTCAGACTATTTAACAAAGATAGGATGGGCAGAGGTTGTTAATGGTACAATGATGTCACAAGCAACTTTTAACACAAATTACACCGCTAATAATAACAAGTGGTTGAATACTACAAATAATACTTACCATGCTTTTAATTCTAGTGGACTAATAAAAGATTGGAATGCGACTGGTTATATTAAAGATTGGAATAGTACAGGATATATTAAAAACTGGGATCCTAATACCTATATTAAGGACTGGAACTCAACAGGATATATTAAAAACTGGGATCCTAATACATACATTAAAGATTGGAACAGTACGGGCTATATCACAAACTGGCAAGTTCCTATAAATTCAGCAAACACAACAATGGCTTCTTATGTTGATGGAACTTTTATGCCTCTTGGAACAAATAATTTTGACCAAACTTTAAACACAACAAGTAATGTAGAATTCAATAATGCTACAATAACAGATTGTATAATATTTGATAGTGGGGGGAAAATTTGTAGTGGTAGCTAAAAATAAAATAATAGCAATATCTTTTATCGCAGCTTTATTTTTAATATCTCTTGTAGCGGCAGCAATAGTAACAGAAAGTAGTGGTCTTACACCAAATACCAACGTAGAAACACAATCTGGAAAAAGTGGTTTAAGAATTAAAACAAACCAAGCATGTAATATATCTTCTATTACGACAGAGACTGGCGGAACCACAGCTCCAACTAAGGTTTATGTTCTTTATGCAGGTAATAAGAGTGTTATTGATTCTGCAAGTATCTCTGGTGTTAGTGGAACTTTTTCTAGTGTTGTCCAACTTGCTTCAAATACAGAATATGTTTTAGCTGTTGATAATGATGGCAGTTCTTATACACTTAGAAAAGATGCAAGTGCCTCTTCTTATTTTCCAAATGAAGGGACTTATTGGAACTGGACTGGAGGTATGAATTGGAATGGTGATATTGCTGCTATAGATCCTTGGGCTTTTGCTATTGTTAGTGCTAATGTTTCTATCGCTGATGTTGACACTTGTACTTGTGCAGGATTAAATACAAATTGGGAAGTTAATATGTCAGACCATTGTATTATTACTGATGCTTGTGATTTGGGAAATGGGAACTTAACTTTTGTTGGTTCTGGGAATTTTACCGTCGATGCGGTTATAGACTTATTTGAATTTGGAGACCCTGGTGCTAATGGGATTATTTGGATGAATGATGAGGGAGTTATAAATGTTAATTAAATAAAAAATTTACAAGTCTTTTTAGTTTAAATAGTTTGTTGTTTGTTTTTTATTAGTGTTGTGTTTTTTAGTGGTAAGGAATATTTAAATAGTATATTGATTGTTAATATTCAACTGTGACGGAGGCGGCTTTGGTCGCCTCCCGAATGGTTATAAAGTAAAATGGAAGTGAGTGAATATGATGGAAAAAGGGTGAAAGTTGATTTGACGAATGGTCAATATTATTCTGGATTAGTTTTAAGTGCGGGTGAAGATTATATTAAGATCCGTGACAAGAATGATAAACTGGTTTTTATTAATTTGAAAAATGTTATTTCTATTCGGGAGGTTGGGGGATGATAACTACTATACCGACAAAAGATGTTGGTGAGGTTAAGGATAAAATAAAGTCAGAGTGTAAGTTTGTTAAGACTTTGGAAAATATGAATGAGGATTATATAAAGAGGGAGTTAGGAATATGACTGATGAAAAATTAAAAGAGGTTTTTGATAAAATAAAAAAAAGAAGTAGGGTTTTTTCTGAAGAAGAATTAACAAGAGAAACAAAAGAAATGAAAGCATTAAAAAATTTTAATGTAAAAATTGGTGCTATGTTTGACAAAAAAGAATTGGCTAGAAGTATTATAGAAGTTCAACCATGTTTTTATGATAAAGCAAGAAATTGGTGGTTATGGAATTGGCGGGAAACAAAATGGGAAAGAGTCGATGAAACAGATATTTTAAATGCTTTAGATAGACAGGCAACAATTAATACTATTAATTCTAAAGAAAAAAATGAAATGTTAGAAGCATTAAAGCAAGTAAGTAGATTAAATGCACCAATACCAATTAAGCCAACATGGATTCAATTTAGAAATACTATTGTTGATATTGAAACTGGTAAAAAATTTAGAGCATCGCCTGATTTTTTTGTAACAAACCCTATACCATGGGAATTACATGAAGAAGGATTTTATGAAACTCCGACGATGGATAGAATTTTTGAAGACTGGGTCGGTAAAGAAAACATACAAACACTTTATGAAATACTTGCATATTGTTTAATACCAAGTTATCCTATTCATAGAATATTTTGTTTTATTGGTGGAGGTATGAATGGTAAAAGTTGTTTTTTAAATCTCTTAAGAAATTTTATCGGAGGAACTAATTGTTGTTCAACAGAATTAGATACATTATTACAGAGTAGATTTGAAGTAACAAGACTTCATAAAAAATTAGTTTGTCAGATGGGGGAAACAAATTTTAGTGAAATGAATAAAACTAGTATTCTTAAAAAAATATCTGGTGGAGATTTGATTGGATTTGAATATAAAAATAAAGATCCTTTTGAAGAAATTAATTATGCTAAAATATTAATTGCAACAAATAATCTTCCTGCCACAAATGATAAGACCATTGGGTTTTATAGGAGATGGATGATTATTGATTTCCCTAATCAATTTTCTGAAAAACAGGATATTTTAGCTGAAATACCAGAAGAAGAATATAATGCTTTAGCAATTAAATGTTCTTTTATTTTAAAAGATTTATTAAAAGAAAGAACTTTTACAAATGAAGGAGATGTTGAAGAAAGAATGAAAAAATATGAAGATCATAGTAATCCTTTAGAGAAATTTTTAAAGGAATTTACTGAAGAAGACCATTTAGGTATTATTTGGAAGCATGATTTTTCTAAAAAACTTAATTCTTGGTGTAAACAAAACAGATTTAGGGAAATTTCTGATGTTGCTATTGGCAAAAAAATGAAAGAATTAGGAATTGGACAATCATTAAGGACTGCTCCATGGGATATTAATAAGAAATGTAGAGCTTGGATTGGTATAAAATTAAAAGATGAGGTGGGTCTGGAACAAGAATAACAAGATTAACAAGTGAACCCTACTTACTTTCACATATGGAAAGTAAGTGGACATTGCCTGTTAATCTTGTTATACCTGTTACTTTACTACTATAAAATAATGAAAACTCCCATAATTAAACCAAACAACACACACAAAGATATGCAACTTGCTATATCACCATTTAGGTACACCGCAGATTACTATGATGTTTGTTGGTCGCATAGTATAGGTATGGTTTAATTATGGGAAATAAATGTCCTTACTTATCAGAATACGGCAAAATATGCACACATAAAGGCTGTGAAGTAGCAAGAAAACATCGCTCTTTTTGCCCTTATAATAATGAAGAAAAATGCCCTATGTATAATGAGTGGTTAGAATTAAAAAAAGCTTGTGAGAACGCTTCTCTGGGTGAATTAGAGGTATCTGAATGTTGAAGTGTGCCTTATGTAGAAAGTTATTAAGAAAAAATAACAGATCCGGCCTTTGTTCTACTTGTTACAATATGACATTGGGTCATTTATTAAAACATAATAGAATAGATATGATTAAATTAAGAAATGCTTTTGAAAATGACAAGATTACCGAGACCATGTAGAAGATGTAATGAAAGATTCATACCTACTGGTAAATATCAGCAACTTTGCGAAGATTGCAGAAGGGAAATAAATAAAATATGTGGTAAGATAAGAAAAAAACACCACTCTTAAGTTAATAGAAACATTTAAATATCATTTATTACTAGTAAATATATGTTAAAAGACACAGGATTTGGAATTGAAATAGAAGTGACCGATGGTCGATATTTGACGATCAGGAATAACGAAGCTAAGGAGGAATTTGTATTATGAAAACCCAAGTAAGAAAATATGGTGATAGTAAAGTATTAGTTCTTGTCCCAGAGTTTTGTAAATTTTATAATTTAGAGGTTGGTGATTGGGTAGATATTTCTGATATAGTTAAAGTTGAGGTAAAACAATGAAGGAAGTATTAATTAGTAGGTTTAAAAAAACTTTTCATTTAGATGACTTAGATGTAGAAATGTGCTTAAATGAAGAAGATGAGTTATGTGAATATTGGATTAAATGTAAAAAAAATTGTTTTGCAGATAAGCCATGTGCAATAAAAAGATTCTATAATAAATACCCAGATTATGAATTTTTAGGCATTGGGGCCGCAACAGAACCACCAAGGAGGAGATATGAAGCTAATTGAACTTTGCCAATATACCTTAAAACAATCCCTTTGTGATTCAGGGGAATATGAAGATCAAAGTGCAGAGGATATTGTTAATTATCTAAATAACAACGGAGGTAATAGTAATGGCATTTGAAGAAAATAATCCAGGTATTCATGAATTCAAAGAAGAAGATGATGAACTAACTGGTGTTTTGATAAATATCCAAAAAGATGTAGGACCTAGTAAGTCTATGCTTTATACATTGGAAGTTGATAGTAAGCCAGTATCTGTCTGGGGATGTAAAATCCTAGATCAGAGAATGGTTGGTATCAAAGTTGGAGATTTAATCAAGATTGTCTTTAAAGGACTAGGAGAAGCTCAGGGCGGAAAGAACGCACCCAAGATTTTTCAAGTATTAGTAGATAGGCAACAATCCAAATAATCATCAACTGAGGAAAAAGAGATTATTATTAATCGCCCCCATTTTTTGAAGGGGGCTTCACACTTGCAAAGGGTTTTCACGTTGTCCAAACACTTTCCCTTTCATCAAAAATCCGTGGCAAGCTCCGGTCTTCCCGCCATCCCTCTTTTGGCGGGAAGTTATAATAAAAATGAAACAAGAAGAAAAAAACAAAGTATACGCTTTGAATGAAGCGGTAAAAGAAGAATTAAAAAGACTTTCCGTTGAATTGGAAATGTGTGTAAAAAATATAAACAAACTTACAGAAAAGGCTATGGAGATAATACAATGAAACTCCATCTCGGCTGCGGACAAGATTACAGAGAAGGTTATGTTAATGTAGACTTTACAGATGATGTTAAGGTTGATAAGATAATGGACTTAGAAGAAGAACTCCCATTAGAAGATAATTCTGTTGAAGAAGTAATCGCCAACCATGTCTTTGAACATATAGAAAATTTCATAGAACTAATACACGAACTTCACAGAGTATGTAAACCAGGAGCAATAATAAAAATAAAAACACCCTTCTATTCCGCATGGGGACAATATAATGATCCTACTCACGTTAGGTTCTTTACTCCTTATACTTTTAATTATTTTAAGAAAGGGGAATACTCGCATGAGGTTGGATGTTATGAGGATATGTTTGATGTTAAGAAAGTTCAGATAAATTTTGGTATTGGAAGTTCATCTAAACTTAATCCTATAATCAATCCTATTGTAAATTTTAGTCATAAGTTTTATTGCAGATTCTTTGCTTGGACTTTCCCATGTGCGGAGATTGAATATGAGTTGGAGGTTTTGAAGACTTCAAATAAGAATAAGGAGGTAGAAGAATAATGGAAGACATAAAAAAAGAATTGTTAGATCAAGAAGAATTAATATTGCCACAAATTGGAAGATTTAGTATAGCGAGTAGAATATATACTAAGAACTTTAAGAAAGTAACATTTATTATCTTTGACTCTGAAACTGGACAATTGAGAAGGGAGGTTTTAATTTCTCAGGACGCCTAAGATAGTAAAGGTGAATAAAATGGAATTAGACATAAAAAGGATAAAAAGAGAATTGGAAGAATTGCATCCAACAGCACTTGAAACAATGGCGTATTTAGAACACTTAAATAAAAGTCACAAAGAAACATTAATTAAATTTGAAAGAGAATATCCAATACTTGGTTGCATAAAAGTTAAGGATTTTATTACGCAATCTGATTAAATGGTGTCAAAAATTGGAGAATACACAATAGTGAAAGAGCATAAAGATTGTGATGGCGGACTACTCCCAGCAACAAATATGCCTTATTGGATTTGTATTAAATGTAAATGTGCGATTAAGGATTCGCTTAAATTATAAAATGGGAAATTCCACAAGAAATAAAGGCCACTTCCTATGGAACACCTATAGAGTAAGTGGAAAAGTAGACTTAATCCATATTAAACGAAATTTCAGTTTCGGCTCGTTAGCTGGGAAATACTCAAAATGATAGATAAAACAGAACCAACAAAATTCATTCTTGATGCTTGTTGTGGAAATAGAAGTATGTGGTTTGACAAAAAACACCCTAATGCTTTGTATATTGATAATAGAGAATTTGAACAATTAGAAAGACAAGGACATCAAAGCAAAATAGTTGTCAAACCTGATATGGTTATGGATTTTAGGGAAATGAGTTTTAAAGATAAGAGTTTTAAATTAGTAGTATGCGACCCACCACATTTAACAAAATTAGGAGATAGTGGAATTTATTGCAAACTTTATGGAAAGTTATCTCCTAATTGGAAAGATGATTTAAAAAAAGGTTTTAAAGAAATGTGGAGGGTCTTAGATGATTATGGCATACTATTAATTAAATGGAATGATTATGAAATTAGTTTTAAAACTCTTAAAGAAACTTTCCCTACAAATCCATTATTTGCAAACATCAAGAATGGTGCTGGAGGAAGCAAAACCAAATGGTTCTGTTTTATGAAAATACCAATCGCCGAAACTGAAACTCAAGGTGGTCAAAAATGACCCCTCGTTTAATATGCGTTAAAGAGAAAAAACAATCGTTGTTGTTTTTTCCCAAATTTTTTCCTTCGGAAAAAACTTTCCTTAACTCTAATATTAAACTAAATTCGCCTAAGCCTTAAATTACGAAAATGAAAATACTAGAAGGAAATTGTGTTGAAAGAATGAAAGAGTTACCAGATAATTCTGTAGATTTAGTTATTACAAGTCCACCTTATGAGGATGTAAATGGTGCTGGTTATGGTGCAAAGACTAAAGACATTCTATTCTTAAAACTTTATTCTGGGTTTATGGATGATGTATTCAAGGAATTATATAGAGTTCTAAAACCAACTGGGCAAATATTCTTTAACATAAAACATAAGACACATAATAAACAATTAAGTACAGTTCACTGGTTGGAGTTCTTAGAAACATTCAAGAAATTTAAGATGAAGAGTTACATTATTTGGAAATATGCTGGAAGTTTTGATAGCACAAAGTCAAGATTCCATTTAGATTATGAAATCATTTATCACTTATCAAAAGGAGATGATATTTATTTGAATTGTGATTGTGGAATTAAAGACCCATTGAGTTCTGTTTGGTATGTTCCTCATAATATTAAGAAAGAGGACAGAGTTCATCCAACACAAATGCCAGATGCTCTAGTCGAGAGAATATTAAAAGTTGCATCAAAGAAAGGAGATTTGGTTTTAGATTGTTTCGGAGGTTCTGGAACTACTGGAATTATAGCAGAGAAGTTTGGATTAGATTCTGTTATAATAGAACTTAATCCAGAGAACATAGAACTAATTAAAAAAAGGTCGCCTTTGAACTAAAAACCGAACTAAATATAATGGAGGACAAAATATAATGGGAAAAACAATAAAGGATTCAATTGATAATATTCGTGAAGAATGTGATGATATTGAAGAGAAGATAGAACCTAAGAAAGCAAGTACTAGGGGAGATCCTATCGTGAGGTTACATTAAGATGAAAGAGTATGATGGAGGAACACCTCTAAATGCAAGAATAAAAATAGATTATTCTGGAAAGAAACCAAAGGTTAAGTTTAGCTTCCCAAAGAGAAGTGAGCAAACAGAAGGATCTATGTTTAAGTATATAATTATATTTTGGTTTTTATTTAACTGCCCCGCCATTTTAATTTTATCTTTAGGGAACACGGAAAGTATTTCAAATCCATACGCCTCTACATCCTCAGAATTTAAAGAAGAGTACAACTTTTCAAATTATTCAGAATTTATAATTTTCATAGAAAATGAAAAAGTATTAGAGGAAGTATTCGGTAAGATAAATAGGAGTACGTTTGAAAAAATATTTGGGGAGATACAATATTTAGAATTATTATTATTTCTCCAGTTATTTATAATACCTTGTTTTATATATTTCCCATTCAAAAAGAAATGGAAAAAAGTGTATCCTGATTTCCAAGCGTTAATCGCAAGAAAGAAGGTGACAAGTTTTAACAAGAAGGATATTAAAATAGATGGTGAAGGAAAATATTATTGTGAGATACCTTTATTCTCAAATATATTACTTGATTATAATGCTACTGGAGAATTTTCTAAGTATCTAAGATTCTTTGAGATAAGAGAACATAACTTCAAATATCTAAATAGAAAGAAAAGTGTAAATGAATGGTTGTGGTATGCTAAGTTTTATTTTACGGACAAACCAACTATAGGAAAATTAGAGGTGAAATTTAAATGAGGACGCACTTGGCTTGAAACACGATGGAAACATTACAAAAAATAATTGCAGGGATAGCAGGATTAACATCGGCAATAATTGGAATACTATCTGGGGCAACAATATTTGCAGCAGTATGTTATACTAACGCAATCTTATGTGCGATCTATATGGAAATACTTTCGCAGTCCAAAGCAAATAAGTCGTCACTAAATAAGGGTTAGAAACATTTATATAGTATATATATGTAGTATAGATATGGTAAAAGAAAACAAAAAACAATGTAACCACAACCTTACAAGGAAATTATATTTCCAGCGAGGAG
>Ga0272441_10007366_pt1 | contig 17926 bp, 4 predicted proteins | sample SSMProp6N_FD_193582 | JGI IMG/M metagenome (GOLD analysis project Ga0272441, IMG submission 193582) | Marine sediment archaeal communities from Little Sippewissett salt marsh, Falmouth, MA, United States - SSM-Prop-6N | ecosystem: Environmental > Aquatic > Marine > Wetlands > Sediment ... | reverse complement strand
CTGCGTATGGCGTCGAAGACCACCTTGAACTGCTCGTCGTACTTCCGCTCGAGTTCCTCGAGCTTGCGGGCCAGCTCCTTGTGGCTCGAGAGCATCTCGCGGAGTTTCACGAATGCCCGCATGATGCCGATGTTGACCTGCACCGCCCGCTTGCTGCGTAGGACGCTGGAGAGCATGGCCACGCCTTGCTCCGTGAAGGCGTAGGGTGGGTACTTGGTGTGCCGGCCCCTTCCCGAGCCGGCCGCTTTCCCTTTGGTGGCCGGCGGCTCAGCATCTGCGCTGTCTAAGGTCACAGATTGTGATCTTAGAAACTCCACCTCCTCCCACGTAAGCTGGAACATGAAGTCGTCGGGGAAGCGCTCGATGTTCCTCCTCACCGCCTGGTTAAGAACCCTGTGCTCCACTTCGTACAGCTCGGCCAGATGCGCGCTGAGCATGACGTTCTGGCCGCGGAGGAAGAAGATCCGCCTCTCGATACGCTGCGGAGGAACGGCGGCACTCAAGGCTCAGCCTCCTGGATGAACTGGCGCACGGCGCGGGTCTTATCGGCTGGCACGGCGTCCGTGCCGGTGAAGATGATCTCGTATCGGAGGCGGTCGGGGTTGAGGTCGACCCACTTGCGGATAGCCATTTCCTTGCGGCCGCCGGCGCCGTCGATGGCGTTCGACCGGTCGTGTTCCCTCTTGATCTCGACGATGTAGGTGCGGCCTGTGCCGCGCTTTCGCCCGCGCCCGGGCTTCTTGCGGATGACGAAGTCGGGGGTGTAGCGCCGCCACTTGCCCTTGTCGTCCTTGTACTCGACGTAGAAGTCGGTCTTCGCGGGGTCGGTGATCGCGCCGGTGAAATAGATGTCCTCCACTTCCTCGGCCTTGACCTTGATCTGACGCAGGATCGCCTCGAAGAAGCTCATCTCGGGTTGCGAGTCGAAGTTGTAGGGGTCGTAGTGGAAGCCGAAGTCGCCCGCCTTGCCCTTCCACTTCGACAGCGGGGCGAGGAGATGCTCGCGGTCCTTGGGGTACGTGATCTCGGCCGTGTAGACCTCCGTGCCGTCCGGCTGGGCCTTGGGGTCGAAGCCGCTTGGCTTGACGAGGGCGAGAGCTCGCTCGACACGCTCCTGCTTGACTTCATAGAAGCGCGTCTGCTCCTCGATCTGGCGCGCGAGGCTGTCGAGATGGGCGAGGGGGATTTCCTGGTGATCGTAGATGCGGCGAAGCTCGTCATAGACCGCCCACACGTCGAGGCGGTAGCGGGCCGCGAGTTCCGCCGCGGCGGCGTAGGCGTCCGTCGTGTCGGGCACGGACTCGATGATGAGCGCATCGCCCACCTGGCGCAGCAAGCGGTACGTGGCTTCCTGCTCTTCCACGGTGTACGTGCTTTCCCTCAGCGTCGCCTGCTCGGCTCTATCGGGCCGGCGCAGGGCCAGGGGGCCAGCCGCTCCCGGCTTCCTGACCACGGTGCGGACGATCTGGGAGACGACCACGGGCGGAATGTGGAGCTTGCGTACGACGATGCGGGCGCGGCCTCTCTCCTGGCCTGTGGCGTTGAGTTCGGCGATGCTCTCGCCGTAGGTCTCCTGGAGTTGGCGATCCAGGACCGAGAAGTTGTCCGTGGAGAGGTACACTCGCGCTCGGCGGTCGTTGCCCGGCACCTGGCGGAGGCACCGGGTGGCAGCCTGGAGCACGAAGTTGTTGGAGGTCTTGAGCTTCCGCGCGAGGGCGCAAGCAAACAGGCTGGGGCAGTTCCATCCCTCGGTGCCCTTGTTCACGAGGAGCATCACGCGGTGCGGGGCGGCCGGGTCGTTGAGCCGGTTGAAGGCATCGATATCCGTCTGGCTGGTAAGGCTGGAGTCGGAGGTGTTCACGAGGCACAGGGCCGGGCTCTCGCCGATATCGACGAGAGCCTTGTCCACGACGGGGTGGAGCTCCGCGAGGTCCTTGGTCTGTGGGAAGTAGATCGCCAGCTTGGCCGGAGCGCCGTTGGCGAGCCTCACGTCGCCGTAGTCGCGGAAGAAGTCGCGGACCAGGTGGTCCACATACACGCCGGCGTCGCCGTCGAAGTCGTAGGCCTGGATGTTGTCGGCGAGGTCCTTGAGGTAGCCGTCCTTGATCCCCTGGGCGAGGCCGTACCAGTAGACGACGTCCTTGAGCGGTTGCCGCTTGAAGTACGGGGTTCCCGTGGTGTTGATGACGGCGATCACGTTCGTCTGTTGGGCCAGATAGTCCACGGTCATGCGGACTTTCTTGAGCTCTTTGGACATGGACTGGCCGTACGTGTGGTGGGCCTCATCGGAGAAGACCGCGAGGTGGGGAAGGCTGGCAATGGTCTGGAGGCGCAGGTTGGCGACTTCGGCCTTCGCCTGGTCGTCGGTCTGGAAGAGGCCGAGCTGGCCCAGGTCGCGCTTGCGGATCGTTTCCTTCTGGATGCGGATCTTCTCGGTGTTGGTCACGATGAGGTTGAAGCTGGAACCGCGGACGACAGGAATGTCCCTCTCTCCGTCGCGGGTGAAGAGGAGCTTGGCGGACGCGGCGAAAGGCTTGTGGAGCCGCGGAGGGAGGATCTTCTCGTACGGCACCTGCGCGAGTTCGCGCAGCGACTCAATGATGGTCTTGCCCGGGGCGAACACGAGCGCGTTGTGCACGAATGGCCCTTCGGGGTATTCGAGAGCCATGGCAAACTCAGTGGCGATGATCGCCCCGATCAGCACGGTCTTCCCCGCGCCCATGGCGAGCGCGAGGATGTAGCTGGGGTAGGCAAGCGTGAGGCTTTCCCTCAGAGCCTCAAGCCGCAGGTCATGGACAAACTGGTCGTCGGTTCGGATCCGCTGTAGGAGAGCGCGGAGGGTGTTGTCGAGGAGGTAGTCCTTGATGGCCTGATGGTTCAGGCCGACGGCATCCAGGAGCTCCGATGTCTTCGGGAACCACTTATGGTAGAGGTCGAAGATGTGCGGAGTGTCCTCGACGAGTCGGAGGTACCAGTAGGCCTCCAGCGCCTGGAGCTGCGGCCGGCGGAGGTAGCGGAGGTTGCCGGTCTCGGAGTCGAGTGACCACTCGAGGATTTCGCCGATTGCAGGGAAGTCGGCACAAGAGTACTCCGACGTTCGCCAGTCGGCCACTCGCTCGGCGAGGACTTCGTGCAGTTGCACGGTCCGTCTCCACCACGGGTTCGTTCAAATGGGATGGGCTACACGCCGGCCGGTGCCCTGCTGGGTGCCCATGCGGCTGTAGCATAGCACGACGGTGCGGCCTCGTCAAAGGCATTGCGACTCGCCGAGGTCCTGTTGGCAGCCTCGCAGGGGGATCCGGTTGTCTGCGGCTGCGCGGGTGGTCTCTGGGGTGGGTTTGGGAGTTGGCGCTCGAGTGTTCATCGGCGTGGCGGGATCGGGGTCGCACCCGCTATGTGACATTGGGGTCGAGGCCTCTGTGTGCGAGGAGGCGGCGCGAGGGGAGGCAAGCTCTAAGCTCTGAACCCCAAATCCCAGACAATCCCAAAGCCCGAAATCCAAAGGCTCCAAACGCGGCCGGATCTTCTCTGCTCCGGACCCTACCCCGGGCCTCTTCTTCATCCGTGTTCATCTCGCTCCTCGTCCCCACGCTGGAGCATGGGGACGAGAAGAGGAGGATGCCCCGCATCTCCTGAGCCATGCGCTCACATCAGGTGCCGCAGCGGACCCGGCCGGCCCTTTTCTGGACGCGGAGCGTCCGTTCATTGCGTCCCCACGCTGGAGCATGGGGACGAGAAGAGAGGGATGGGCGGGCACGGGGGCCGGCCCCTACATTTCCATGTGTATGCGCGAGGGGTGCAGGGGGAGGGCATGGCCCATGCGCCGAGCCGCCAGGGCGGCAGGAACGGCTCAGCAGGAGCTTCGCCCTCCCTTGACCTTCTCATGGCGCCATTGTGAAACGGGCTCCAAGCTGACGACGCGAAATGCTGAGTCCTTGGCAAATCCGAAGCACGAAACTCGAAATCCTAAACAAGCTCCAAGCCCCAAATCCAAAGACTCGAAACGGGGCGGGCCGGGAGCGCGAGTGGTACGGTGATAGGGTGGTACAGTGATAGAGGGACGGGCGGGTGCCTCAAGCCCCAAACTCTAAACTCTAAATCCTAAACAAGCTCCAAGCCCTAAACCCAAAGGCTCGAAACGGGGCCGGGCCGGGGGCGGGGGCGGAGGCCCCAAACCCTAAATCCTGAACTCTAAATCCTAGACAAATCCGAAGCTCTAAGCTCAAATGTCCCAAACAAGGCTGAGCCGGGATTCGCTTCCCGTCCCTTCCGCGTGTCGCAGATCCGCCGACCGGCGGATTCATCTGTGGTTCCCGCCACCCTTGGGGATTCGAGATCGAGGACGAGATCGAGATCGATTGGGGGCAGAGGCCTGTCCGGACCCTAGCCCCGGTTGCTGGCTTGATTCGCGTCGATTCCCGCGTTCCGCGGGGCGTGCCGCTTCGCCCCCGGCGGGAGGGACAGAAGGGACCACAAGGATACCAACGGCACGAGGGATTCGAGGGAGAGCTCAAGAGCCTCACGTGGGTGGATGGCGGGGAGAAGTTCAGGTGGCCTGAGAAGAAGCCCACCGACTGGCCGGATGACACGGGGGGCTTCACGGCGCTGGAAGTCGTCTAAGGCGGCCTGCGTGGGCCATCGCCGCAGGCTTCTCCAGGCTCCTTCCTCAAGCTGCTCCCGCCGAGCGGGCTCATCCTCAGTCCAGGCTTTCGGCGCCCCAGACGCCGCCGGAGATTATGCTTGACATCCCGCTCCGAGCGTCGCTATCATACCGTTAGTGGAGGACTGGCAACGAGCCAGAGGGCACGGGGAAGGGCTGGGGCTTTCCCGCCATGTTGCCTTGGGGAGAGAAACCCGCAGGCTTCTTCTACTCTCTCTTCCTCACGGTAACTGAGCTTGTGATAGCGCGGTCGCGCCACTGTCCGTCAGCCTGAGTCTGTCGCCACGGCGCGGCGGCGCACCTGACAGGAGGGAGCACATGCTCCGTCGCACCCGGGATGGCCGACCCCTCAACCGCAATCACCGAAGACACGGCACGCTGAGACTGGAGCCGCTCGAGCCCAGGGTGCTCCTGAGCGCCTGGAGCGGGCACATCGACACCGATACGCTCTGGGACAACACTTCGGAGCCCTACGAGATCACCGGGACGCTCTACGTGGACGCCGGCGTGGTCCTGACCATCGGGGCCGGGGTGGATGTGACGGCGTCGGGAACGAAGAGCTTCTACGTGGAGGGGACGCTGGACGTCAACGGCACGGGCGCCGACCCCGTGGCGTTCACGGGCAGCGGCCTGAGGCTCACGGTGCAGAACGCCGGCGTGGCGCACGTGGTGCATGCGTCGACCGACGGATCGGTGAAGTTCACGGAGGGCGGCTCGGGCAGCCTCGATGCCGTCGACGTTGCGGGCAAGCTCACGATCGAGGACATGCCCGACGTGACGGTCGAAGGGGGCGGCCTGGGCGTGGTGGACCTCTCGCTGGCCTCGCCGACGATACGGAACAACACGATCGAGTACATCGACTGCTCGGGCGGCTTGCCGACGATCGAGGGCAACACGTTCAGCGACGGCCTCCCGCTGCGCCTGGCCGACCCCGATACGCTGACCACCCTGATCTCGGGCAACACGTTCGAGGCGGCTGACCCGCAGGTCCGCCTGACCGGCCGCCTCAACGGCACGCGGCAGCTTGGCCCCGTGGATGGCCTGACCACCTATCAGCTCTACGGCAGCACCTACATCGAGTCGGGCGCCGAGCTCCACGTCGACAGCGGAATCGATATCGTGGCCCCGGGAGCGCAGAACATCTATGTCGTGGACGGCTGGCTGGTCGACGACGACGCGAGCTACACGGGGGCGAGTCTGGACATCGAGGTGCGGGAGGACGGCGTGTTGATGCTCTCGAACGGCACGGTCGAGGGCGACATCGAGTTCGCGGATGGCGGCGGGACGCTCGAGGGTCTCGAGATTGGCGGCGACGTGGTGGTGGACGGCACGGTCGTCGGGGTGAACATCCAGGAATGCACGCTGCCCACGGTGGAGGTGCGCGCCGGCGCGCCGGACCTGTGGCAGTGCACGCTCGAGTACGTTGTCATCAATGGCGGCTCCCCCTCCGTGCGGGAGAGCACCCTGAGCGATCCGCTGCCCGTGCGGCTCTACGCCCCCGGCACGCCGACCGACGGGATCACCGGCAACACCTTCTCGGCCGACGAGCCGCGCGTGGAGTTGAAGGGCCACGTGGACACCAGCAGGACCCTCGAGCCCGTCGACGGTCTGAGCACGTTCGAGTTGAAGGCCTCGATGTATGTGGATGCGGGAGCGGCGCTGGATATCGGCTTCGGCATCGCCATGGCCGCACCCTCCGCGCAGGATATCTACGTCGACGGCGAGCTGAACGTCCACGGCGTGACGTTCACCGGTGATGGGCTCGACATCCACGTCCGCAACGGCGGCTCCGCCCGCTTGCTCAACAGCCTGCTCCACGGCGAGCTCGAGTTCGAGCCGGGCAGCTCCGGCGATGTGAACAACGTGGGCGGCACGTGGAGCCTCGCAATCGATGGCACCGACGATGTGGCGGTGGTCAACAGCGTGCTGTCGAGCGCCGAGTTCGAGGGCGGCGCCTCGCCCACGCTCCGCAACAGCCAACTCGGCTACGTGGCCCTCGAGGGCGGAGCCCCGGTCCTCTCGGGCAACACCTTCGCGGACAGGCTCCCGCTGCGCCTCGACGACCCCGACACGGCGACCTACTCGATCACGGCGAACATGTACGACGCGTGGGCTCCCTGCATCCAGCTCGGCGGGAGTTGGGACGGTATCGGCTCTCTCGGCAGCATCGATGGTCTGGCCAGGATCGAGCTCGACGGCACGACCACGGTGGAGCCGGGCGCGGAGCTGACCATCGAGAGCGGCCTGGAGGTGGTCGCCAAGGGCTCCCAGCGCATCAGGGTCGAGGGGACGCTCACCGCCTACGGCGTGACGTTTACGGGCGAGGACATGGAGATCGATGTCAGGGACGGCGGCGAAGCCAACCTGGGCAATAGCGCCTACCAGGGCACCGTGGAATACCAGAGCGGCAGCGCCGGCGCCGTGGGCGACCTCGACGGCCCCTGGGAACTGACCATCGATGGCACCGACGACGTGACCGTGCAGAACTGCCAACTGGAGTTCATCGACCTCGACAACGGGGCCTCCCCCGAGATCAAGTACAACACGCTTCGCTACGTGGAGCTCGACCTCGGCGCGCCGGTCGTTCAAAGCAACACCTTCACCGACCCGCTACCCGTGTACATCCAGGACCCCGACGTCGATACGGCCTCGATCACGGGCAACACATTCACCGCCGCCGATCCCCGCGTGAGGCTCTCGGGCCACCTGGAGGGCACGCGGGTGCTCGCCAACGTCGACAGCCTGACGGCCTACGAGATCTACATCGCGCTCTACGTGGAGCCGGCCGCGGTGCTGACCCTGGGCAGCGCGGTCGAGGTGGTCTTCCCCACCTCCCAGTCGTTCAACGTCGAGGGCACGCTGATCGCCGACGAGGTGGCCTTCCGGGGCCGTCAAGGCGACCTGGCGATCAGGAGCGGCAGCGCCGTCAACCTGACGAACAGCTCGTTCGAGACCGACGTGGACCTCCAGTCGGGAAGCAGCGGGAACGTCGAGAATTGCTGGTTCGCGAACACGCTGAAGATCCACGCCGACAGCACGGCCACGGTGACCCACAACGACTTCGAGCTCGGCGACGTGCGGGCCGCGGGCTCCGCTCCGGCCACGATCGATATGGCCGACAACTGGTGGGATACCACCGATGCCGGCGACGTCGAGGAGAAGGTCCACCACGTCGTCGACAGCTCCTACCTGCCTACCGTCGTCTACGAGCCGTTCCTGACTCTGCCGCCGCGCGACTACACGGGCGACACCGTGGCCGAGGCACGCCTCGTGCCCGACATCACCCTCGGCTGGCACGACCGCCACGACAACATCGGCAGCGTAGCCTCCGGCAACGCCGACGTCGATCTCTTCGAGTTCTCCATCGCCACCTCGGGCCTGCTCCTTGCAGACATCGATGCAGCGGAGGATGGCTCGCCTCTCGACAGCGTGCTCCGCGTTTTCGACGACGCGGGCGCCGAGCTCGCCATTAGCAACGACGCCACGGACCCCGACACGGGCGAGGCATCCACCGACAGCTACCTCGAGCTCCCCCTCGACCCCGGCACCTACTACGTCGGCGTCTCCGGCTACGCCAACAGCGGCTACGACCCCACGTCGGCGGGCAGCGGCGTGGACGGCTCCACGGGGGTCTACGACCTCCATGTCCTGGTCTTGGCCGGCGAGCCGGAGACCGAGGCGAACGACACGCGGGAGACGGCGAACTACATCATCGACTGGCCCGCGGTGCGGGGAGAGATGGCCGACGGCGACGGCGACTGGTTCCGCTTCGTTGCCGAGCGCGGCGATCGCCTCCACGTGACATGGACCGAGGCCGTGCCGTTCGTCAACAAGGTCGCCGTCGTCGATGCTTCCGGCACCGTTCTCGACCAAATCGACGAGAACGACGACTGGCGCTACACGTTCAGCGACCGTGGCACCTACTTCCTCCACGTCTGCGAGGACGACGCGGATCTGACCGGGAGCTCTCGCTACGCCATGCAAGTCGAGATCACGGCAGCCGCCGCAGACCCCTATGAGAGGCTCAACCTGGTCTACGTCGTCGATCGCTCCGGCAGCACGTCGGAGGATACGGGCTCGACCGACTTCGGCGACCCAAACCAGGATGGGGTCCTGGACACCGTGCTCGACGGCGAGCTGGCGTCGCTGTTCGCCGTCAACAAGCTCCTCGCGATCTACGACGACATCTCCGTCGGCATGATCGCATTCGAGGGCTCCGCGGCCACCGTGGACATGTCGCCCAACGTCGGCGGCGACCAGCTCTGGCTCTGTCCCGCCAACGCGAGCGACGATGGGGACGACGTGCCCGACCTCCAGCAGGCCGTCCAGGTGCTCCGGTCGATCGACGGGACGGACTTCGACGACGCTCTCTCCGCCCTCAACGACATGTTCGAGACGGCCGGCGCGGGCGTGAACGTGGCGGTCTTCCTGTCCGACAGCCTTTGCGGGGTGTCGACCGCGCCCGGCTCGGCGCTCCTGGCGGCGGCGGATGCGGGCACCCAGGTCCACACGATGCAGGTCGGAGGCGACGACTCGCTGTCCCTCGAGACCATCGCGGACCTGACCGGGGGGATCTTCACGAAGAACGCGCTGGCGGACGCGGAGGTGGTGGCGGACGCGCTGCTGGGCATGATCGGCCGCGAGGCCTCGGGCGACGCCCTCTTCAAGTCGCGGGTGATCGATCTCAGCGGCGGCGCCGTCTCCGTCGTCGAGGAGATTGGCGATGGCGAGCTTGGGGGCAAGGACGTCGATCTCTTCCGATTCGCCATCACACAGGGCTCGACCGCGACCGTGAGCCTCTCGGGCGAACTCGACGGCTATCTCCGCATCTTCGACGCCTCCGGCAACCAGATCCTGGCCGGAGCAGGCGGGCCGCTCGAGCGGTACCTCGCCGCGGGCACGTACTACGTCGGCGTCTCCGGCGACCCCAACCGGGCCTACTTCCCCTCCGTGCCCGACACGGGGGTGGAGGGTGCTACCGGCCCCTATACGCTCGACATCTCGCTCCAGGCCGTCGAGGCGCCCGAGGGGCAGCCGCTCGACGGGCCGCCCTTCGACATCGTGGGCGACTTCCAGGACAACGGCGCCGGCGGCCTCATCCACTCCGGCATCGCCACGATCAACGGCGTGATCTACTTCGACGGCACCATGACCTACGACGCCGATCTCAACCTCCTCGGAAACGGCGTCTTCTGGATGGAGGGCGTGCCGGCCTTCGGCAGCGTCGTCCTCTACGACGGCGATTTCTTCTTCCCTGCACAGGAGGCGGTGCTTGCCGGGGTCAACTACCTGCTCTCCGACCTCCCCGTGGCCGGCCTCGAGGTCTCCCTCGAGAAGCTCACGCTCCTCGAAAACGGCGTGCGCATCCAGGGCGCACTCGGCCTGCCCAAGGGCGTCGGCGGCTTCAAGCTCGACTTCTCCGGCGAGAACTTCATCGACGTGACGTCGGAGGGCGTGGACTTCGCGATCGCCATCGAGCCCCCCGACCTCGAACTCGACCTCAAGGGTATCGCGTTCAAGGGCACCGACCCCAAGCTGGTCGTCTACAACGAGGACAGCACGACCAACGCCAAGCTCACCGGCACGTTCAAGGTCAGCGGGATCAGCAAGTATCTCCCCGAGGTGACCGTCGAGCTCAAGGAGGCCGAGGGCAACTACTTCCTGTTCGGCGAGGACGGCTGGGACATCATCGGGGCGATCGAGATCGGCAAGATCGTCTTCGTCAAGCGCCCCGGCGTGCCGCCGAAGGACATCTTCTACCTCGACTCGCTGCGCATCGAGCTCGACACGGTCAACGATGCCTACAAGGGCCAGGCCACCGTCGGCATCCCGCTGGGCACCAAGGTCGTCGAGATCGAGGGCGTGCTCGGCATCCTCCAGGGATTCCTCGACACCGCGGGCCTTACGGCCAAGAACCTCGAGATCACCATCTACACCTCCCCGCCGATTCTCCTCGACAAGATCGGCGGCCGCCTCGATCACATGGCGCCCAACTACATCGACGAAGAGCCTACCATGATCACCGTGCTCGCCGGGCTCCAGCTCGGGCCGAGCCTCGGCGACTACAAGCTCCTCTATCTCGATCTCGACGCCTCGCTCCAGATCGACGTCGGCATCCAGGGCCAGGCAGCACTGAAGATGGGCAACCCCGAGGAACCCCTGGCCGAGGGCAGCATCCGATTCGTCTGGATCTACGACGAAATCCTCGGCGTGAAGGGAGCGCTCGACATCCTCGGCATCCTCACCGCCGAGGGCGGCATGATGCTCGACGAGGACAACAACTTCAAGGGCAGCGTCACGTGCACCGTCGAGGTCCCCGAGGACGCCTTCCTCATCGGCGCCATCGCCGGCGGCAGGACGTTCGAGGTCAACGGCTACATCCAGGTCATCGACAACGACGACCTCACCGACGACTACGCCATCGCGGGCGTCGAGCTCAAGGATGTGCCCGTCTTCGGAAGCCTCCGTGCTGCCGTCGAGGTCAACCTCAACACCCGTGCGGTGGACTGGCTGGCGCCCTGGGACCGCATCAAGACCGTCGAGATCCCGGCGCTCGGCGGGGAAGGGGGCCAGTTTCCCCTGGCCAAGGCCGACGCTTCCAGCGACGTCTTCCCCGTGGACCCCGGCGTCGAGGGCGTCATCTTCTACGCCGGCTGGGAGACCGGCGACGGCGATCTCCACCTCGTCGACCCCAGCGGAAACCCCGTCACGCCCGCCAACGTCGAGGACTACGAGAACATCCACTACTACAAGAACCTCGCCGTCCCCGAAGCCTTCTACCTCGTCGGCTCCCCCGAGGCGGGCGACTGGACGCTCGAGATCCCCGACACCACGGGCATGGGCGACGTCGTGCTCCGCCAGCTCGAGGGGACCACGGCTCCGCAGATCGACCTCCTCACCCCCGACGCCGACGGCCCCGGCGGCAGCATCGAGGTGACCTGGACCGACAGCGACTCCGACTCCGACGCCCAGATCAGCCTCTACTACGACACCGATCGCCGCGGCGGCGACGGCCACACCATCGTCACCGGCATCAGCGAGGACGACCCCGCCAACACCTATACCTGGGACACCTCGGCCCTCCCCACCGGCGACTACTACGTCTACGCCGTCATCGACGACGGCATGAACGTCCCCGCGCTCAGCTACGCCCTCGGGCGCATCTCCGTCGTCGAGCCCGGCGGGCCGCCCGCCGCGACAGGACTCACGGGCTACTGGGTCGACGCCGACGGCGTCTACCTGAGCTGGGAGCCTACCGGAGAGGCGTTCACCACCTACGCCGTGCTTGCCACGCCCGTCGCAGCGGGCGAGGGCTACGAGATCCAGAGCTCGGCCGGCAACGACACGGAACTGCTCCTCGACGGCCTCGAGATGGACCAGACCTATCGCATCGCCGTGCAGGCCATCGGCGCCGATGGCGTGCGCGGGCCGGCCAGCGAGCCCATCGTTGTCGAGGTGGGCGACGACCCCGGCCCGGCCTCGCCCGACGACTGGGACGTCTCGGCCCGCGCGGGCACCGGCTACGGGGCCTTCGTGCCCGGAGCCGCGGGCGACACCTTCACGCTCGTGAGTGGGCCGGCCGGAGCTCAGGTGGTCGACGGCCAGTTCACCTGGAGCGTCCCCGGCGACGCGAGTGGCTGGCACGAGGTGCTCATCCACGTCACCAGCGCCGACGGCACCGAGGTCCACCGCAGGCAGCTCCTGGTAGACGAGGCCGCGCCGGCCTTCGCCGACCCCGCTCCGACCCCGGCCGGCCTGAGCACCACCTCCATCCAGGTGGCCGCGCCGCTCGCCGTCGACGCTACGGCCCCCATCCAGTACCGACTCGAGCGCGACGGCGAAGTCGTCCTCGACTGGCAGAACGCCCCGGCACTCGTCGACGCCGGCCTCGCTCCCAACTCCGCCCACTCCTACCGCGTGCAGGCCCGCGATGGCAACGGGCTGCGCAGCGACTGGACCGCCGCCGCGACGGGCACCACGCTGCTGGCCCCGCCGCCGGCCCCCACGCTCGTCGAGGCAACCCCCACCGCGCTCACCCTCGCGCTCGACTTCCCCGCCAGCCCCGCAGGCACCGAGCTGGCCCTGATGAACGCGGTGAGCGGCGACTACATTGCCACCGACGGCTCGGCCGCCGCCGAGCCGTCCTGGGCGCCGGTGGCCGACTGGGACTCGGTCGTCATCGGCGGGCTCGCGCCGGCCCGGCGCTTCCGGTTCGCCGCCCGCGCCCGCAACGCCGACGGCGACCAGACCGACCCCGGGCCGAGCGCCGAGGTCTGGACGGCGCGCGAGCAGGACCCGCCCACCGTGGTCAGCGTGGCCGGCACCACTCGCTCCGTCGTCGCCGACTTCTCCGAGTTCGTCTATATGGACCTCGATGACCTCACCCTGGCCGGCCCCGGCGGCGAGGTCGACCTCGCATCGGCAGACCTCGCGCGCCTCTCCGCCACCGAGTGGGAGCTCACCCCGGCGGTCTCCCTCGACCTGGGCGCCGAGTACACCGTCACCCTCTCCGGCCAGGCCGTGCAGGACACCGCGGCCAATCTCCTCGACGGCGACGGCGACGGCTCGGGCGGCGACGACCACGTCGCAACGTTCACCACCGACCCTGCCCCCAACCTGCCCCCCACCATCGCCTCGCTCGCCCCCACGCCCGAGCCGGTCGGGCGGGACCAGGCCCTCACCCTCACCGCAAATGGTGTCGACGACACCGACGGCACGGTTGCCAGCGTCGATTTCTACCGGGACGCCAATGGCGACCAGACCTTGACGATCGGCACGGATGAGCAGCTTGGCACCGACGACAACGGTGCTGACGGTTGGGCATGGAGCGGCCCCGCCACCTGGGATGTCGGCACACAGCACTACTTCGCCGTGGCCCACGACGACCAGGGCGCGCCGAGCGACCCCGTCGCAGCGGCAGGCACCGTCGAGTTCGTGGCCACGCCCGGCGTCCTGATCGGCCACCACGACGTGGCGGGGGGCCAGGTGTGGGTCTACGACACCGACGCGGCCGGCCTCCCCGCCGCCGATGTCGAGCTCGGCGACGTGTCGGTGACCGGCAACAAGAAGGGCATCAAGACCGTGAAGCTGGACGTCCAGCACTCCGGGCTCGGCATCGTCGTCGTCCAGGCCCCCGGCTCCGCCCAGGCCGTGAGCGTCAAGGACGTGACCAGGGGCGACCACGCCGTGAGCTACATCGCGGGCAACTGCTCGTTTTCCTCGGTGAAGCTCACCGGCGGCCTCCTCGGGCATGTCCTCAGCGGCGTGGCACTGGCTGGTGGGGTGATCCAACTGCCCGACGACGTCGACGGCGACGGTGTGACCGACGACGGAACGGGACTGTGGACCCCGGGCGACGTCAAGAAGCTCGACGTCGCGGGCAACATCGACGGCGACCTGGTCCTTGGGGGCAACTCCGCCTCGCTGCGAGGCCGCGCGGCGCTCACCGCCGATGTGGTGGCCGACGGCTACGTCAAGAAGCTCCACGTGGCCGGCGACTGGGCGTGCCGCCTCGAGGCCCTGTGGGTGGGCAACGCCAACACCAGGGGCACCCTCGGCGCCGACATTACCACGACAGGCGCGGACCCGAAGAAGGGCATCTCCATCGCCACCCTCCAGGCCAGCCGCGCCGCCGACGCGACCATCAGTGTCCCGGGCGGCATCAGGACGATCAAGACAGGCGAATGGCTCGGCGGCGCCATCACCGCGGGTTGGGTGGTCAACCTCGCCGTGGCAGGTGACTTCTCTGCTGACGTCGATGCGCTCAGCGTGAAGTCCATGACAGTCAAGGGCAACCTCGAGAGCGCCACGATCGACCTCACGCAAGCCGTCGATCCCAAGCTGAAAGCCCTCAGCAAGCTCATCGTCAAGGGCTGGACGCGCGACACGGCCATCACCACGGCGGGCCACGTCGCCAAGTTCCAGACGGGCGGGATGGACGGCTCGTGCCTCCTGCTCGGAGTGACGGGCATGGAGCTCCCCGACGAGGCGGCCGACTTCAATGCGCAGACACTGCTCAAGAGCTTCACCGTGAAGGGTATCAAGAACGGGAAGGTCTATGAGGACAGCTTCATCGACAGCGATGTGGCGGCCTGGTGCATCACGAAGGCCAGCCTCCGCGAAGTTGTGACGGACAACACTGGGGATCCCTTCGGCTTCGCCTGGTGCGAGCTCAAGTCGCTCAAGTGGCAGGATGGCAGGGACAAGTTCAAGTGGCCTGAGAAGAAGCCCACCGACTGGCCGGATGATGCGGGGGATTTTGTGGTCACGGAGCTGAGCTGAGGCCCGCGAGCCACCTGTCGCACGCTGAGTTTCCCTTGTAGAGCCTGTAGGCCTGTGGGCGGCGAGCGGTGTTGCGCTTATCCTGGCTTGCGGGGGAGGGGCAAGTTGGCTACCATGGGAGGAGCACGCCGGCCTGCGGCGTGCGTTCGTGTGGCTTCTCCGCGACCGTCTCTGAAGGAGCGAGCGATGATCCGAGGCGCCCGAGGTGCGGCTTCCCTGGCCGCGGTGGTGCTGATGGCAGCCGTGGCGGCCCGTGGCGGCGAGGCGGCGAAGCCTGCCCCCGCAAAGCCGAAGCCGTCCACCCACAAGGTGGCGGCCAAGCCGCTGAAGATCGACCTCGAGCTCAAGGGGGTGTTCGAGGCGGAGACGATGGCGGAGGTGGTGTTCCAGCCCAAGGTGTGGGCCACACTGGTCGTCGAGCGGGCTGTGGCATCGGGCACGCGGGTGAAGAAGGGCGATGAGGTGGTGGCGCTGCGCGTCGAGAAGATCGACGATGCGATCAAGGCGGCCGAGGCGGGGCTGGTCGTCGCGCAGCTCGGCGTGAAGCTGATGCAGGACGAGCTGGTGGCCCTCGAGGAGGCGATGCCCATGGACCTGGCGGCGGCGGAGCGTGCCAAGGCCGTGGCCGACGAGGATCTCACGCGCTACCTGGAGGTCGACCGCCCGCTGTGGATCCGCAAGACCGAGTTCTCGGTGAAGACGGCGGAGAACCACCTGGCCTACGTGCGCGAGGAGCTGCGCCAGCTCGAGAAGATGTATCAGGCGGACGACCTGACGGAGGAGACCGAGGAGATCATTCTCAAGCGCCAGCGCGATGCCGTGGAACGCACGGAGTTCAGCGTGGAGCAGACGAAGATCGGCGCCGAGAAGACGCTCAAGGTGGATGTGCCCCGCCAGGACATCGTGGTCAAGGAGAACGCGAAGCGCCAGGCGATTGCGCTGGCGAAGGCGAAGGGCTCGCTGCCCGTGGCCATTCGCAAGAAGCGGCTGGAGTTCGAGAAGGCGCAGGTGGGCCTCAAGAAGGCCACGGAGAACCTCGATAAGCTGAAGGCCGACCGCGCGGCGATGGTCGTGAAGGCGCCCGCCGATGGGATTGTGTATGCCGGCCCGTGTGTGCGGGGCAACTGGCCGCAGCTCAACCTGACGCTGAAGGCAGGCACGGCGCTCAAGCCGAACCAGGTGGTGGCCACCATCGTGGCGCCGCGGCCGATGTTTGTGCGTGCCGGCGTGGCAGAGAAGCTCCTCGAGCGGGTCTCGGCAGGCATCAAGGGCTGGGCGACGCCGACGGGCTACCCTGGCCTGCGGCTGCGCGCGACGCTGACGGAGGTGTCCGAGATTCCCGAGAGTGCCGGCTCGTTCGGCTCCCGCATCGCGGTCGAGCTGCCGAAGGCGGCCAAGGCGGTGGTGCCGGGGATGACGTGCGCGGTGAAGCTGGTGGCCTACCGCAAGGACGACGCACTCACCGTGCCCGTGGGCGCGGTGTTCACGAGCGACGCGGATGGCTCGACGGCCGTCTACGTGCAGAAGGGCAAGGACGGCCACGAGAAGCGCGCGGTGACGGTGGGCCGCCGCACGGAGAAGGTGGCGGAGATCGTCGCGGGGTTGAAGGCGGACGAGGTGGTGCTGCTCCGGAAGCCGAAGGGCGCGAAGTGAGCTGGGGAAGCCTATGAGCCGTGGAATGGCGACAGCGTTTGCGCTCGCAGCAGTGGCCCTCGGCACGGGGGGGTGCGCGCTTCACAAGCGCGCGCGACGGCCTGAGGGGGCTCCGCCGAAGCCGCGGCCGATCCGCGCGCCGAGCCGCGAGGCCATCGACCGCGCGGTGGGGCGCGGCATCGCGTTCCTCGTGGGGAAGCAGAATCGCGACGGCTCGTGGGGCTCGGCCCACAGGACGAAGGGGCTGAACATCTACGCGCCCGTGCCCGGCGCCCACCACGCGTTCCGCGGGGCGGTGACGGCGCTGTGCGTGTCCGCCCTGATCGAGACGGGCGACGGCTCGGCGGCCGTGCAGACGGCGATCGAGCGCGGCGAGGCGTGGCTCGAGGCCACCCTGCCACGCCTGCGGCGCGCCACCCCCGCGGCCATCTACAACAACTGGGGCCACGCCTACGGCATCCAGGCCTTCGTGCGGATGATCCGCCGGCGTCCCGACGACGCGGCTCGCCGCGCGCGCCTCGAGGGCCTGATCCGCGAGCAGATCGGCCTGCTCGGGCGCTACGAGACGGCCGACGGCGGGTGGGGCTACTACGACTTCAAGGCGCACACGCAGAAGCCGAGCGGCAGCCCCACCAGTTTCCTCACCGCCACCGTGCTCGTGGCCTTCCGCGAGGCACGCGACGCGGGGGTGGCCCCGCCGAAGCGCCTGGTGGACCGCGCCCTCGCGGCCCTGCGACGCCAGCGCAACCCCGACCACACCTACCTCTACTCCGCTCCCTGGAAATGGCGGCCCGTGTATCCCATCAACCGCCCGGGCGGCAGCCTGGGGCGCAGCCAGGCCGGCAACGTGGCACTCCGCCTGTGGGGTGAGCCCGACATCACGGACGACGTGCTGAAGACCTGGCTCGACCGCCTGTTTGCCCGCAACGACTGGCTGGGCATCGGCCGCAAGCGCCCCGTCCCGCATGAATCGTGGTTCCAGGTGGCGGGCTACTTCTACTACTACGGCCACTACTACGCCGGCCTGTGCATCGAGCAGCTTCCGCCCGCCGACCGCCCGCACTTCCAGGCCCACCTGGCCGCCACGCTCCTGCGCCTCCAGGAGAAGGACGGCTCGTGGTGGGACTACCCGCTCTACGACTACCACCAGCCCTATGGCACGGCGTTCGGGCTCATGAGCCTCGTGCGGTGCCGGTGAGGATACGCGTCACGCGTCATGCGTCACGCGTCATGAAGAGGGAGGGGGTGGGGCTTGCTCTGCCATCCACCGGCGCTGTTGCGTTCTTCCATCCGGTCGGCGGTGGCGAGGCGGATGAGCTGGCTGTCGGCGGC
>Ga0272441_10007365_pt1 | contig 17927 bp, 17 predicted proteins | sample SSMProp6N_FD_193582 | JGI IMG/M metagenome (GOLD analysis project Ga0272441, IMG submission 193582) | Marine sediment archaeal communities from Little Sippewissett salt marsh, Falmouth, MA, United States - SSM-Prop-6N | ecosystem: Environmental > Aquatic > Marine > Wetlands > Sediment ... | reverse complement strand
GTTACATCGCCAATGGTCACACCCTGTTCAACGTGATCAACGCTTCCTTTTTTCTCCTGGTGCTGCCATGGCTGATCAAGGTCGCCATATGGCTTTCACCCAAGGAAGAAGAAGACGTCGATTACTACCGGCTGCCCAACTTCGGCGACCGGCTCATCGATACCCCTATTGCCGCCATCGTGGAAACGCGCAGTGAAATTCTGCGTATGGCTGAGACGGCGAAATACACGTTTCGAAAAACGGTCAAGCGACTCAAGGACCGAGACTATAAGAAGCTGGCCAAGTGGCATCAGGTCGAAAACCACCTGGACGACATGCAGCATGAAATCGTGGCTTACCTCACCCGGATCTACCAGAGCGGCGTGAGTGAATCCGAGGCCAAGGAACTCTCCAGCCTCATGCGCATGACCAATAATATCGAACGCATCGGCGATTCCGTGGAAAATATTGCCCAGGCTATCGAGGACATGATCGAGAGTAATCTGACGTTCACCGAACATGCCATGGTAGATATGGACAAGCTGGTGGACAAGGTGGCAGAGTTCATGGACCTGATCTCCTCTGCCATGCGGCAGCGGCCAGCCAATTTCATGAATCGGGCCGACAGCCTCGAAAATGCCATCGATGCCATGCGCGAAAAATACCGTGACGACCACATCCAGCGTCTTCGCTCCTGTGAATGCGGCATCGATCAGGGATTGGTCTACGTCAGCCTGCTCACCAACCTGGAGAAGATCGGCGACTATTGCTTCAATATCGCCGAGGCGGTGGCGGGCAAAAAATGACGGATTCTTAAGAAGCCCAATATCTGCGCTTGATTCAGGAACGAATATTCTTGGAGGGGATGCCCCAGACGAAATACCGAACCCATTCAAAACCGAAAAGCAGCAGCTCCCGGTCACTGGCGCGGAGTTTTTTAACCAGTGTCTTCTTGATTCGATACCGTTTTAAAAAACTGCTCTGAAACACGAAATCGCGGAACCGGTCAATGTTGTAAGCGGCCATGAAGGCCATTTTCCCTTTGGCGCCGCCCAGGCCCTCGGGCCCCCAGGGGTCTTTTTGAAACAGCGCTTTGATCGAGGCCCATCGGGCGGTCATCTGGTTGTGCGTATTGGCCTGCTGATCCTGCGCCCATTGGGCGACGGTCAAGGCCCGGTTTTCATGCTGGCCCTGACAGAAATCCGGCGGCCGGAAGAAGCTGATGATTTCCGATGCACGGGGCCCGTCGTTAATCAGCACGCCGTGTTCCACGGGGAATGTCCGGCAGGTGTCGGGCCGGTCAGGGTAAACCGTGCAGCCCTCGTCGCTTAAAAACGGGCAGGTCTGGAATTCATTATCGGTCATTCGCAGCAAAACGTCCGGGAAATAGTTGCCCTTGCGCAGCACCACATCCACATGGGACTCCAGGAAGCGGTCGGAGTCCAATTCGAGGCTCTTTTTCAGACGGAGAACATCATAGGGGTAAAGAATCAGGTTCAGATTCCGGCAGCACCGGTTGAAGCAGGTCAGGTCCTTGTGGCACCGGAAATTAAACGTATCCGTTTTTTTCAGCGGTATTCCCGGCAGCCGTTTCATCTCTCCTGGTTTAATCGATTTCATTGGCGTTGTCTGTGATGGACACCAGCATCTGGGCGATGGTGAGCTTGATTTTATCGGAATATCCTGTTTTTATGCGCAATTCCTGCTCGAGGGCCGCCATCTGCCGGTAAAATGGGGTGCGGTCGAATCGGATATAATCAGTTTGGCCACGTTGGCGGCACTGATTGAAAAATGCATCGCAGCCCGGATTCTTGATCGGGTGGCCGCCGGATCGCTGGAGTTCGTGGGGGATGCCGTGAAGCCGGCAGATCATGGGGCGGTAAGGGTATAGCGTGCACCTTTCGTTCCGGTTGAGCGGGCACATGATGCGCAGGGCCTCGCCTTGGCGGTCGGCGTCCTCCATTGCGGCACTGACTGTCAGCGCCTTTTCATAGATCGCGTGGCGAGCGTCGGATTCAAGGGTTCGCAGGCCTTCCACCAGATACAGATACTCTAACAGGGTGTGGTGGTAAAATCGGGTCAGGCAGCAATTGTCCGCACAGCCGTTGCACGCAAACCCATACTGCCCGGCGACGGCCGTATAGGCCCGGTTCATCTCGCCAAAAAGTGTCTCCAACCGTTTCAACAGAGGGAGAGTGCGATGCCTGATGGTCAACAATCGCTCGAGGGGCAGGTTCATGGCGATCCGGTATTTCCTCAAACCGTGGGCGAGGGGAAAAAGATTCTTTTGTAAAGGCCGAGGGCATGGCGATCAGTAATACTGGCGATGAAATCACAGACGACCTGCTCCCGGGGTGAGCCGTTGCGCAGGCAGCCGGCGATGCCCATTCGGGTGAGTTCTTTTTCTAAAACGTGCTCGTTGTCCATCAGGAAGGCGTAAAGCTCAGAAAGGATTTTTTTTGCTTTGACAAATTCCCTGTGAACCTGGACGGATCGGTAGACGTTTTCGTAGAGAAAGGCCCGTAATGCGGTCATGGCGTCGAAGACCTCCTCGCTCATGTCAAGCCTTAATTCCCCGTCAACCGCCCGGCTGGAAAAGATCAGGTCGCGGATCATGGTGGTGGCCCGCTCCTGGTGGGTCCGGCCGATGACCCGTGTGCAGACGGCCGGCACCTGGTTTTCCCGGATGACGCCGCTGCGGATGGCGTCGTCCAGGTCGTGATTCAGGTAGGCCATGATGTCGGATATCCGAACAATGCGACCCTCGATGGTACAGGCCAGTTCGTTGCGGTCATCGGGCAGGATTTTTCCGTAGCCCTTGGAGTGTTTGAGGATGCCGTCGCGAACCTCGTGGGTCAGGTTTAACCCGTTTCCGTTGTTTTCGATTACATCCACGACCCGAAGACTCTGCTTGTGATGGGAGAAGTCCGGGGCGTGGATCTCCTGAAGCACCGTTTCTCCGCCGTGTCCAAATGGGGTGTGTCCCAAATCGTGTCCCAGGGCAATCGCCTCGGCCAGGTCTTCATTGAGAAACATCGCCCGGGCAATGGTCCTGGCAATTTGAGCCACTTCCAGCGTATGGGTCAGGCGCGTGCGATATTCATCCCCCAACGGGTTGAGGAACACCTGGGTTTTATGTTTCAGCCGCCTGAATGCGTTGGCGTAGACGATGCGATCACGATCGACCTGGAACGCGGTGCGGATGGGGCAGGCATCCTCCGGCCGTTGCCGACCGCGGCTGTTGGCGCTCTGGCAGCCGAATGGAGACATGAAGTTTTTTTCGCGTTTTTCAAATTGCTCGCGGATGTTCATGGCACCCTGGTTGTGATTTTCCCATAGATGTATTATTTTTAAACGGTTATCTATTCACAGACAATAGGCTTTGTAAAGCGGTATCTTGGATAGGGGAAGGTGGATTATGGGTGGTCATCATCTGATACTCGGTGAGCTTGGCGATTTCATCTCCGGTGAAATGCTGACAGATACCCACGATGAGCGCTATCGCCAGAAAATTGCCCGTTTCCTCGTGGCGGAAAAAGGTTATGCAAAAGCGGATATCCATCCCCGCAACCTCATGATCGTTACCGCCGGCAACCGCAAGGGGCGTTTGATGCTGGATTTTGCGGTAACGGTTGACGATCGCACGGCAATGGTGATTAAATACGGACCAGGTTCTTTGGTGACCCGATATCGGCCGACGCTGGCCATCTCGCGGCTGGTGGTACCATACCAGATCCCGGTAGTGGTGGTGACAAACGGCGAGTCGGCAGACATTCTCGACGGCGAAACCGGCAAATTGATTGGCTCGGGGTTTGACCGGGTTCCCCATAGGAAAAACTTGGGGCAACGGTTAAAGCGAGCCAACTTTTCGCCCATTTCATCAAAGCGTGCGGAGATGGAAGCAAGGATCGTTTACGCATTTGAAATTGACGGCGGCTGTCCCTGTGACGACACCGCATGCAGGATCGCATGAACGCTGAGACGGTATCGGCAACAGATACCGTGTTCATGTCGGCGGCGCTTGGCCTGGCCCGAAAGGCTCTGGCGGACGGTGAGTTTCCCGTGGGCTGTGTGATTGCAGACGATGAAATCGAGGTTGCCCGGGGTCACCGCACAGGCACGGCAGCTGGATCGCTCAACGAGATCGACCACGCCGAAATCAATGCCCTGCGGCGTCTTTCGGATGACATGCCGGACATCGATCGTTCGACGCTGACCATTTACTGTACGATGGAACCATGCCTCATGTGCTTTTCTGCCATCCTGCTCAGCGGCATCGGTAGAATCGTCTACGCCTATGAAGATGTGATGGGGGGGGGCACCGGCTGTGACCGATCCGATCTGGCCCCCATATACCGAAACGCCCAATTGACAGTGATCTCCGGCGTATTGAGAACCAACAGCCTGCTGCTGTTCAAGCAGTTTTTCGCCGATTCGGCGAACCCCTACTGGGCGGACAGCCTGTTGAGCCGCTACACCTTGGCGCAGATGGTATCTCCATGACCGTTCATGGGCGTAAACCATCTGATGGGGGTGGGTTGCGTCCACCAATGCACGGGATACGTTATTGTTCCTAACCCAGAACGTTGAACCCTTAACCCGTGAACGCGCACGCCATTTTTTTCTTGCATTTACCGGCGGCGTCATATATTGGACTAAAGTTTAGTATCGAGTATTGGACCATCGTCTGGTGATTCGAGTCGGCGTGGATCCATTGGCCTGCCAATGGTTGGCAGGGGTAAAGAAAACCGAAGGTTTAAGGCTTCAGGAGGTGGACGTATAGCTGGTCCCAGATATAGACAGATGGACAGGAGGCCGCCCGATACAACGCGGATCAACCAGGGTATTCGAGTGAGGGAGGTCCGCTTGATTGACCCGGAGGGAAACCAGGTCGGCGTACTTCCGATTCATCAGGCGTTGGCCAAAGCCAATGATTATGGTCTTGACCTTGTCGAAATCTCGCCCAATGCAAAACCGCCGGTATGCAAGATCATGGATTACGGGCGGTTCAAGTATGAGCAGACCAAAAAACAGCAAGAGGCCAAAAAGAAGCAGACCACTTTTCAACTCAAGGAGATCAAGGTCCGGCCCAAAACCGGAGAGCATGATCTTGGGACGAAAATGGGGCACATCCGCAAATTTCTTGACCGGAAGGACAAGGTCAAGGTCACGGTGATGTTTCGAGGTAGGGAAATCACGCTTTCAGACCGTGGAAGAGCGCTGCTGCAGCAAATTGCCACTGAACTTGAAGAGATCGCCGTTGTGGAGCAATATCCCAAGTTCGAAGGGCGGACGATGATGATGGTACTTGCTCCCAGATCCCAGGTGGTGGCACCCGATCAATGACGGATTGCGGAACCGGCTCCCGGGCTTTGGCCATGCTCCGCACGAAAAGAAACAGATCATCTCAACTATTGGCGTGAACGCTTGTCTTCCGTTCACGCCATCGGTTTTTGAGATGCGTTTTTCGTCCAACTTAAAAATTCAGAATTCAGAATAAGGATCAATTTTTTGTTCAAGGAGAGAAACCATGCCGAAAATTAAAACCAACCGGGCGGCCGCAAAACGGTTCAAGAAGACCGGGTCCGGCCGGTACACGTTTTCAAAGTCTCACCACAGTCACATCCTGACTAGCAAGTCCCGGAAACGTAAACGCTCCCTGAAGAAGATGCAGCTGATCAAAAAGAGCGACATGAGAGAAGTCCGGCGCCTTTTGCCCAACGGTTGACCGACGGCTAATAAGAATCTATAAGGCAGGTTTCGCCGATTGGTGGCGTCTGAGGAACGGTTCAGGTGCGGGTGGCGCGGTGGTCCTGTTAGCAAGGAGATGAAATCATGCGAATTAAAAGAGGCTTCAAGGCGAGAAGACGCCGCCGGAAAGTCTTAAAACTGGCCAAAGGATTTCGCGGCGGACATAGCAAACTGTTTCGGACCGCGGCAGACACAGTAGACAAGGCCCTCAACTATGCCTATCGGGATCGCAAACAGCGAAAGCGCCAATTCCGTCGGCTGTGGATTGCACGCATCAACGCAGCGGCGCGCATGAACGACCTTTCTTACAGCCGGTTCATCAGCGGTTTGAAAAAGGCCGATGTGAACCTGGATCGGAAGGTGCTCGCTGAACTTGCGATATCCGATCCCTCTGGATTTGCCCAGATTGCCGCGCTGGCGACACAGCAGGGTTGAGCCGGGTTGACCTGTCGCGGTGAACTGCGACAGCGAGCGCATTCTTCGCCGCTTACGGCGGGGTTAGCGAGCGAACTGAAAATAGACTTTCATCCTTACGGTGAAGATTCCCCGCGGCTCGCCGCGGGGAGGGTTCAATTTGCCGCACGAATCGCTATCCTCCCGATGCCCCCCCCTTATTTGAACCGCGAAAGTGACCGCACGCCTCATCCCGCTCCGGCGGGACCGAGGGACGGCGACAATCTATTGCAAATACAGAGCGACGATCGTGGAAAATACCTTAGAACGGATATATGCGGACGCCATGGAAGCGCTGGCATCGGTGACCGATGTCGATGCGGTAAGCGGTCTCTCCACCCAGTACCTCGGTCGGAAGGGACACATTACCCACTATTTGAGAAACATCTCCAGCCTTCCCGTCGAGGAGCGGCCCCAGGCGGGCAAGCGGGCCAATGAAATCAAACGTGCACTGGAAGGTCAGTTCAAGAACACGTTGACCCGCCTGGCGAATGCGTCCAAAACGGCAACAGGCCGCATCGATGTGTCCCTGCCGGGTCGAGTGCCGGAAAAAGGTTCGCTTCACCCCATTACCCAAATTACCAACCGCATTTGCAACATCTTTTCACAGATGGGCTTCGATGTGGTTGAAGGCCCGGAGGTGGAGACGGACTATTACAATTTTGAGGCCCTCAATATCCCCAAAAACCATCCTGCCCGGGACATGCAGGATACCTTTTACGTGTCAGACAATGTCGTCCTTCGAACCCACACGTCACCCACACAGCCACGGGTGATGGAAAAGCAGCCGCCGCCGGTGCGTATCATCGCGCCTGGCAAAGTGTACCGATGCGATTCCGATCTGACCCATACACCCATGTTCCACCAGGTGGAGGGGCTGCTGGTGGATCGCCATGTCTCTTTCGCCGACCTCAAGGGAACCCTGACCGCGTTCATTCACCAGATGTTCGATGACCAGACCACCTTGCGGTTTCGACCCAGCTTCTTTCCTTTCACCGAACCCAGCGCCGAAGTGGATATCCGATGCGTGATTTGCAGGGGAAAAGGCTGTCGTGTCTGTTCTCAAACCGGATGGTTGGAAATCCTGGGTTCCGGTATGGTCCATCCGGCGGTGTTTGAAAATATCGGTTATGACACCCGTCGATATACCGGATTTGCTTTCGGTATGGGTGTGGAGCGTATTGCCATGCTTAAATACGGCATCGATGATATTCGGCGCTATTTCGACAATGACTACCGATTCCTGAGTCAATTCTAGGGGAGTGCTCCAGAATCCATGAAAGTTAGCTTAAATTGGCTGAAAGATTATGTGCCCATCGAGATGGCGGTCCCGGACCTCGCCGAGGCCCTGACCATGGCGGGACTGGAAGTGGAGGCGGTTGAAGATCGTTATGCCCACCTGGAAACGGTGGTTGTCGGGCAGGTGGTAGACGTTCTGCCCCACCCTAACGCCGATCGGCTGAAACTGTGCCGAGTGGATGGTGGCAATGGCATGGTGACGGTTGTTTGCGGGGCACCCAATGTCACGCCAGGGGTGCGCGCACCCCTGGCCCGTGTGGGCACCCGGTTGCCCGACGGCACCTTGTTGGCAAAGACCGTCATCCGGGGAGAAACCTCCGAGGGCATGCTGTGCAGCGAGGTGGAATTAGGTCTGGGTCTGGACGGTTCCGGTCTGATGTTGCTGGAGGGGGATCTTCAACCTGGAATTTCCTTGAAGGCGGCGTTGAATCTTTTCGACTTCACCCTTGAGATCGGTTTGACGCCCAACCGGCCTGACTGCCTGAGCATGATGGGGGTGGCTCGTGAGATTGCCGCTATCCAAGGCGTTCGGATGAATCCGCCGGTATTCAGCCTGCCCGATGCCAACGGGGATATCAACGCCTTGACCTCGGTGACGATTGAAGCACCGGATCATTGTCCCCGGTACGCCGCTCGACTGCTGGAACACATCACTGTGGCGCCGTCCCCTTACTGGCTTCAGGACCGGCTGCGTTCGGTGGGTGTGCGGCCGATCAACAACATGGTCGATGTAACCAATTTCGTCATGCTGGAGACCGGGCAGCCCCTGCACGCGTTTGATTTTGACCACCTGTCCGGACATCGTATCGTGGTTCGAACGGCCGCGGATCAAGAACCGTTCACCACGCTGGATCAGAAGGCGCGACGGCTTTCCGACCAGGTGCTGATGATCTGCGACGGCGAAAAGCCGGTGGCCGTCGGCGGTGTCATGGGCGGATTGAACTCGGAAATCGAAGATGCCACCACCCGCGTGCTCATCGAAAGTGCCTGCTTTGATCCGATCAGCATCCGCAAGACATCCAAGGCCCTGGGGCTCAATACCGATGCCTCCCACCGGTTTGAGCGGGGCGTGGACCCGGACGGCACCCTTTTCGCCCTGAATCGTGCCGCCGGTCTGATGGCCGAGTTGGGGCAGGGCCGGCTGGTCGATGGGGTTATCGATGAGGATTTCAGGACCGCGGGCCCCCTGGTGCTTCCTTTGCGTGTGCGGGCAACCAATGACCTTTTGGGCACCGATCTGGATCGTGATCGCATGGCTGCCTTGTTGGACAGTATCGGCTTCGAGGTCCAGGCCGACGGTGAGGAGGGTCTTCAGGTGCGGGTGCCGTCTTTTCGCGTGGATGTCACCCGGCCCCAAGATCTTATGGAAGAGGTGGCCCGGCTATCCGGTTACAACCAGATTCCAACCACCTTCCCCATGTTGCCGGCTCAGGGCACGACTCCTTCCCCAATGATGGTCCGGCGTAACCAGGTTAGGGATATTCTCTGTGGGTTCGGATTTTCAGAGGCCGTCAATTACAGCTTCATCAGCGCTGATTCCTGCGACCGGATTCAATTGGATGCCGACGACCGCCGTCGCCGCCATATTTCCCTGCTCAATCCCATTTCAGAAGAGCAGTCGGTGATGCGAACCACCTTGGTTCCAGGCATATTGGAAGCGGGCCAGCGCAATATTGCCCGGCAACAGAATAATCTGCGCCTGTTTGAAATCGGAAAGGTTTTTCTGCCCCAATCGGATGCGCCCCTTCCATTGGAAAGGGAGATGCTCGTCGGTTTATGGACCGGTCGACGTTCAAAAGCCGCATGGCACACCCGCGAAGCGGCCTGCGATTTTTTTGACATAAAGGGGACCGTGCAAGGTCTGGCGCTCGCCCTGGGGCTCACCGCACTGTCCTTTTCGGCAATGCCCGATGGGCAGTGCCGCTACACACGCGCGGGTTGCACGGCTCAGGTCTCTCACGACGGGCGAATGCTGGGGATTGTGGGGGCGGTGGATGGTGAGGTGGTAAACACTTACAGCCTCAAGCAGCCGGCGTTTATTTTCGAGCTGGACCTGGAGGCAATCGGTCGACTGGCATCCGATTCCAAGCAGATGACACCTATACCCCGGTTCCCCGCAACCGCCCGGGATATCACCGTTATCGTCGATCAGACGATCGAATCCGGCTGCCTGCTGGATGCGGTGGCCCAATTCGGCGAAAAACTGGTAGCGGACATTTACCTGTTTGATGTGTTTGCCGGCGATCCCATACCGGCGGGGAAAAAGAGTGTGTCTTTCCGAGTCGTCTATCGGTCCGCCGAACGAACCCTGGAGGATGAAACCGTCAATGCGATTCATCACCACCTTACGCATCGCCTGATTACCGAATTTGGTGCGGCATTGCCGGCCTGATCCACCTGAAGCCGTCGGCAAGGTTTCGCCGACATGGATAATCCCGATGAAAGAAGAGGCTTACGGCGCGGTCGAAATACCCGACAAGTTTTACTTCAAGATCGGTGAAGTCAGCGATATCGCCGGTGTTGCGCCCTATGTGCTGCGGTTCTGGGAGACAGAATTCAAGCAGATCAAGCCCAAGCGCACCGATGCGGGGCAGCGTCTCTACCGCAAGCAGGATGTGGTGCTGGTCTTAAGAATCAAACATCTTCTCTATCACAGAAAGTTCACGATTGAGGGCGCCCGGCAGCATCTGAGAAAGAAACCCGACACGGTGCCGGGACCGACCCAGGCTGCTGCTGTACCGGACATTGCCGAGATCAGGGAGGAACTGATTCGTATCCGGGAATTGATCGATGGCCACCGGGGCTGACTGACTTCTGCCCGTCTGGGTTTCCGATCACTTCCCCGTCATTCGATACGTGCCGCAGAAGGGGCTTGTTGGGGTTAGATAGAAAGATATTGACATCATATCTATTTTAACTTATTTAGTGTTCCTTGGTGAGCGGGCATAGCTCAGTTGGTAGAGTACAAGCTTCCCAAGCTTGGTGTCGCGAGTTCGAATCTCGTTGCCCGCTCCATTTCAAGTCCGTTTTCGTCTATTCCGGTTGTGGTCGCTGGAATAAAGGCGGTTTTCCCGCCCGACGTGGTTTTATGGACTGGTAAGTGACGGTATCCATTATCGGTTTGAACGTGGAAACGGGCTGTTTGCCCGTTTTTGTTTTTTTTGTTCGGTGAGAAGATGGCCAAGCGTGCCGGAAAGCGAAAACAAAAAAGCGGAGCCTCGGCGTCGGCGCGTCGACCGGATCCGGAAGTCTTGAAGCGACAGCGGGCGTTTGTCGATTCGGTTGCCCGTCTGGCCGATCCCCTGTGCACCGCCGAGGGGATGGAATTGGTCCATGTGGAGTACCAGCGCGAGCCGGGCGGATTGACCTTGCGTCTATACCTGGACAAGCCCGGGGGCGTGACACTGGATGACTGCGTCGACATCAGCCGCCAGTTGGAAGACATTTTGGATGTGCATACGCAAGATGCGCCGCCTTATCGGCTGGAGGTTTCATCGCCGGGCCTCGACCGACCGGTGGGAAAGCTTAATGATTTTATGCGCTTTATGGGGCACCGGGCAAAAATTCGCCTGGCGACTGCCGTGCAAGGGCGTCAGAATTTTACCGGCGTGCTGGCCGGGGTGATTGAGGAAATGGTCCAGTTACAGGTGGATGACGAGACGGTTAGTTTGAATTTTAAGGATATTTCACGGGCGCGGCTGATCAATTATAATGGAGAACGCTGATGTTTATAGCAGATATCAAACGTGTGGTGGAACAGGTAAGCCGGGACAAGGGCATCGATGTGGAAATTCTGATCCGCGCCCTGGAAGAGGCGTTGCGTTCTGCGGCCAGAAAAAAATTCGGCAGCAAGGTCGACATTGAGGCGCAATACAGTCCCGACACGGGTGAGATCGAGGTCTTCCAATTTAAAGAGGTGGTGGCGGAGGTGACCGAGCCGGACCTTCAGATCAGCTTGGCCGAAGGGCGCAAGCTCGACCCCGACTGTGAGGCAGGCGACAGTCTCGGCACAAAAATGGACACGTCAAGCTTCGGCCGGATCGCTGCGCAATCCGCCAAGCAGGTCATTATCCAGAAGATGAAGGATGCAGAGCGGGATGCGGTATACTCCAGCTACATTGACCGCAAGGGTGAAGTGATCAACGGCATCGTCCAACGGGTGGACCGGGGCAATATCATCGTCAATCTGGGTAATACCGAAGCCATACTCCCCACCCGGGAACAGATTCCCAGGGAAAACTACCGGCGGGGAGACCGGATCCGGGCCCTGATCTTCGATGTGCTCTATGATACCCGAGGTCCTCAGATCGTGCTTTCGCGCACGCACCCCGACCTGCTGATCAACCTGTTCAAAACCGAAGTGCCCGAGATCAGTGAGGGGATTGTGGAGGTCAAAGGAGCTGCCCGGGAGCCGGGCGTACGAGCCAAGTTTGCCGTTTCTTCCCATGATTCAGACATCGATCCGGTGGGGGCCTGCGTGGGTATGAAGGGCAGCCGGGTGCAAAATGTGGTGCAGGAACTTCGAGGTGAAAAGATTGACATTATCACCTGGCATGTGGATGCGGCCAAATATGTATGCAACGCCCTAGCGCCTGCGGAAATTTCCAGGGTGATCATCGATGAAGAAAATAATGCCATGGAGGTCATCGTCCCCGATGAATTCCTCTCGGTTGCCATCGGCAAACGCGGCCAGAACGTCCGCCTGGCCTCCAAGCTGACCGGCTGGCATCTGGACGTCAATTCAGAGTCCAAATACGATGAAATGATGAAGATTGGATACGAATCACTGGTCAATATCCCCGGCGTCGGCAACAATCTGGCTGATGCCTTCGTCGAAAAGGGAATTTATTCAGCAGAAGAGCTGGGCGAATCCCTAGTTGAAGAGCTGATCGAGATCCGTGGAATCGGACAGGAAAAGGCTGTGGCGCTTATTGAAAATGCACGGGAGTACGCCATCGAGGCTGCCAAGGCTGCCGAATCCCGGCGCTTGGAGGAGGCGGCCCGAGCCGCTGAGGAAGCGACACAGGCCAAAGCAGAAGACGATGCGGTGCCGGCCGAAATGCCAGCGGATGAATCGAATGAGGAATCCGCTTCCGGTGCCGAAACTCTGAAAGAGGATCAGTAGCGGATCAGGGTGCGCATACGGCAACAGGGCGACAACGGCTTATAACCAGATTTGGGGGGGGAATGGATGGCAAAAATCAGAGTATATGAATTTGCCAGAGATCTTAACATGACGAACAGGGAACTCTTGGACAAAATCCGGGACCTTGATATCGACGTCAGCAGCCATATGAGTTCTCTGGACGAAGATGTGGTGGCAACTGTCAAATCGGCGCTTTTCGGCGAGAAGGACGATCAACTCGAGGAAAAGCGGGTAAGGCCCACCGTGATCCGGCGGCGCAAGGTTGTCACACGCCAGGAACCGGTTGTCTCCGAGGTCGATGCCGCTTCGGCGGCCGAACCGGAATCTCCTCCGGCTGAAACGGAAGAAGAGGCTCCGGCAGCGGTCGACGTGAAAACGTCGCCGGCAAAAAAGCCCGCGGTGAAAAAGCGCAAGCCAGCCCCATCCGCCAAAATTATAGCAACACCCAAAACGGAAACACCCGAAGCGCCGCCGGCAGCGTCGGAACCTGAGCGGGTGGATGTGACCCCTGCTGTCGAAGCGGCGGCCCCTGCATCACCGGAACCGGATGCACCAACGGCCGACGGAAAAACACCGGTTGACGAAGCGGCAGCCCCCCCTGCCGCCTCGACCGATGGTGATTCGGCCGCCAGTGAACCCGTTTCCGTGCCACCCTCCGCCGACGAAACTCCCCAGGCGCCCGTGGCAAAGGCCAAGAAAGGCAAGAAAGATTCAGCGGCCAAAATTATCAAACTGCCGACCAAGCCCAAAATTGCATCGACCCCTGCAACACGCATCGCACCGGCGGGGCCACCGTCTCGACCGTCTCTAAAGAAACCGGAAACCGCCGATGCACCTGCAACCGCCAAGGATAAGAAAAAGAAGGGGTGGCGGAAAAAGGATGACGAAACCAATGGCATCCGGTTTACCAAAAAGAAAGGTGGTTTTCGTAAACGGGAGATCGTCGAGGGTGCAGCTCTCTACAGCGGTAAAATGCGTGGCCGGAAAGGTCGAAAGGGCAGCAAGCTAAGAGCCATGCCGGCCGGCCAGAAAACCCAGATCACCACCGCCAAAGCCATCAAACGACGGGTGAAGGTTGATGAGACCATCGTGCTGTCTGAACTGGCAAAGCGCATGGGCATCAAGGCCAACGAAATGATCGTCAAACTCATGGGTATGGGCGTTATGGCCACCGTGAATCAGACCATCGACTATGATACGGCGGTTCTGGTGGCCGGTGAATTCGACTATGAGGTTGAACGGGCGTCTTTCGAAGAAGACTTGATTCTGAAGAAAACCGATGCGGATGATCCCGCAATGCTGGCCGCCAGGCCCCCTGTGGTGACCATCATGGGCCACGTGGACCACGGCAAGACATCGCTGCTTGACGTGATTCGCAAAACCCGGGTGACCGAAGGCGAAGCGGGCGGTATTACCCAGCATATCGGTGCTTATCATGTGGAGACTGAAAAGGGAGTTATCGCGTTTCTGGATACGCCGGGCCATGAGGCTTTCTCCGCCATGCGTTCGCGCGGTGCCAAGGTGACCGACATCGTCGTGCTGGTGGTTGCCGCCGATGACGGGGTGATGCCCCAAACCGTCGAGGCGATCAATCACTCCAAGGCCTCCGGGGTGCCGATTATCGTGGCTGTCAACAAGATGGATAAGCCGGATGCCGATCCGGAGCGGGTTCAGCGTGAACTCAGCGAACACGGCCTGATGTCGGAAGCCTGGGGCGGCGATGCCATTTTTGTCATGGTTTCGGCCAAAAAGAATACCGGAATCGACGAACTGCTTGAAATGATTTTGCTTCAGGCGGAAATACTGGAGCTCAAGGCCAATCCTGACAAACTGGCCAGCGGCCACGTGGTCGAGGCCAAACTGGATTCAGGGCGCGGGCCTGTGGCCACGGTCCTGGTGCAGGAGGGCACCCTCCGTGCCGGCGATTCCATTGTCTGCGGGATGCATTATGGGAAAATTCGTGTGCTCCAGGACGATTTGGGCCGCACGGTGGAATCTGCCGGTCCGTCCATGCCGGTGGAGATTGTGGGCCTTTCCGGCGTACCCATGGCCGGCGATGAACTGGTGGCGCTGGCAGATGAGAAGGATGCGCGCCAGGTGAGTCAGCACCGCACCCAGAAACAGCGCTCCAAAGAGCTGGCCAAGACGAATCGGCTGAGCCTGGAGGGGCTGTTCGAAAAGATGCAGAAGGGCGAGGTCAAGGACCTGAACCTGATCATCAAGGCGGACGTGGATGGCTCCATCGAAGCGTTGAGAGACTCCTTGGTCAAGCTTTCCAACGAAGAGGTAAGCATCAACGTGGTTCACGCGGCCACCGGCACCATCACCGAGTCGGACATTTCCCTGGCCGCCGTCTCCAATGCCATTATCATCGGCTTCAACGTCCGGCCCAATGCAAAAGTGCAGGAACTGGCCGCCGAAGAGAACGTGGATATGCGCTTCCACAATGTCATCTACAATGTCATCAAAGAGGTCAAGGATTCCATTGTGGGCATGATGGAGTCCACCTTCGAGGAGCGGGTGCTCGGCCGTGCCGACGTTCGTCAGACCTTCCATGTACCCAAGATTGGCACCATTGCCGGTTGTTATGTGACCGACGGCAAGATCCAGCGGGGGCAGCTCATGCGACTGGTCCGGGACGGCATCATCACCTACGAAGGCAAAAACAACAGTTTGCGTCGGTTCAAGGATGATGTGAAGGAAGTCCAGGCCGGCTATGAATGTGGTATCAGCATTGAAAATTTTAATGACATCAAGGTCGGTGACGTGATCGAGAGTTACTACCTGGAAGAGATTCGACCTGAAGTGGAGTGATGAACTGCAGTGGTCGTCGGTGTCGGACACATTGTTTTCAGGATCTATCCGTGTCGCTCCTTGAAAGAAAAACGCAAGGTCGTCAAGGCTATCGTTGCCCGTATCCGCAACCATTTTAACGCGTCGGTTGCCGAGGTGGCGGACAATGACATCTATCAACGGGCGGTAATCGGTATCAGCATGGTAGGCAGTGACCGCCGCATGATCAACGCGAAACTGGATAAAGTGTTTAATTTTGCCGACGGCCTTGGGCTGGCGGAAATGACCGACACCCAGATGGAAATCATCTCCCTGTAATCGGCAGATCCGAAAGCGTTCAAAGGTTCAAGGTTCAATAGGTAACCAACGTGGCCACCAGATCATTTAATCGAGCGGAAAGAGTCGGCGGGCAGGTGCAGAAAGTGCTGGCCAGCCTTATTCGAAAGGGCGTCAACGACCCACGGCTGGCCCAGGCCACCATTACCGGCGTGATCTTGAGCCGTGACCTGCGGATAGCCAAGGTATACGTTGCCGCCCATGGTGATGCGCATGATGAACAGGCCCTCTTGGCTGGGTTCCAAAGCGCCAAGGGGTTTATCAAGCGGGAACTGGCCAGAGCGCTTGGGCTTCGGTACATGCCGGAATTGAAATTTTTTTACGATGCGTCGTTTGACTATGGGGCCCACATCAACCGGGTACTGAAATCGATACAACTCAATGATGAAAAAAATAATCCAACAGCTGACGAACAGTAGCCGCGTCCTGCTGGCATCCCACGCCAATCCGGACGGCGATGCCATCGGCTCCCTGCTGGCCATGGGCATTGCCCTTGAACGGCTGGGGCGCGACGTGACGCTCTTCAACGAAACTGCCATACCCGCTGTGTATCGGTTTCTGCCCGCGGTGGACCGCATCCAGAAACAGCTATCGGATCCGGAACGCTTCGATACGGCCGTAGTGCTTGACTGCGGGGGCCTGGACCGCGTTGGATCAGCCGTTGATGCCATCGCCGCCATACCGGTCATTGTCAACATCGACCACCACGCCACCAATACCCGCTTCGGGAAATACCATCTGGTGGATGTGGATGCCTGCGCCACTTCAGAGATTGTCTATCGGTTGATTCAAGCCATGGGTCTTGACATGAACCTGGCCATGGCGACGGCGATCTACACCGGCATCCTGACGGATACGGGTTCCTTCCGGTTTTCCAACACCAACCGGGCGGCTTTTTCCATTTGCGAGGCCATGGTGGCCATTGGGGTTCGGCCGTCAACCGTTGCCCAGCACGTATATGGTACCTACTCCCTGGGACGGATCAAACTGCTCAACCGGGCTCTGGATTCCATTGAGATCTCCAACAACGGGAGCCTCTCCATCATGACGGTTACCCGGGAGATGCTGTCAGATACCGGCACCCAGTCTGAGGATGCGGATGGCCTTATCAATTATGCCCGACGGATTCAGGATGTAAAGGTCGCTGCCCTTATCCATGAGTTGGAAAACGGCAACGGCGTGTCGAAGGGCCGGAAACGATTCCATGTGAGTCTGCGATCGGATGGCAGTGTGGATGTTTCCCGCATTGCCTCGGATTTCGGAGGAGGCGGTCATGCCAGCGCTGCCGGATTTTCCGTGGAGTCCAGTCTGGCGGAACTGAAGAAGACGATATACAGCCTGTCCGAGGGTTTTGGCGGGACATGGCACCTGAACTGAACGGAATTGTCGTGGTCGGCAAACCCGAGGGAATTTCATCAGCCGGGGTTGTCGCCCGGGTCAAGGGAATCTTCGGGGTTAAAAAAGTTGGCCATACAGGGACACTGGATCCCTTTGCCACCGGTGTCCTGATCTGCTGCATCAACCAGGCCACCCGGCTGTCCCAGTTTTTCCTCAAAGGCGACAAGGTCTACGAAGCGGAGCTGGTTCTGGGTATCGTGACGGACACCCAGGATGCGACGGGGACCGTGATTGAACGGCATCCGTTGGATGGGGTGTCTGCAAAACAGGTCCATGACATGGCGGCGCGGTTTGTGGGGACCATCACGCAGGTTCCCCCGGTCTATTCGGCCCTGAAACATCAGGGGACACCGCTGTATAAACTGGCCCGCCGGGGATCGCCCGTGGAAAAGCCCGCCCGGCCGGTCCGGATTAACCATTTGGAGATACTCGAGGTCAATCTGCCGACGGTTCGATTTTCGGTGTCCTGTTCATCCGGCACCTATGTCCGCACGCTGTGTGCCGACATCGGCCGGAAACTGGGCTGCGGCGGGCACCTCAAGACCCTTTGCAGAACAGCCAGTTGCGGGTTTTCCATCGACGCGGCCTTCAGCCTCGAGAAGCTGGCGGAACTCAGGGAGCAAGGCAGGTTGGTCGAAACGGTGATCCCCATGAATGAGTCGCTGCCATTCTTGCCTGCTGCGGTGGCCGATGATGTGCTGGCCAAAAGGATCCGCAACGGCACGAAACTGTCGGAAGCAGACCTTCCGATTCCACCGCGGGTGTCTGACAA
>Ga0272441_10007364_pt1 | contig 17928 bp, 10 predicted proteins | sample SSMProp6N_FD_193582 | JGI IMG/M metagenome (GOLD analysis project Ga0272441, IMG submission 193582) | Marine sediment archaeal communities from Little Sippewissett salt marsh, Falmouth, MA, United States - SSM-Prop-6N | ecosystem: Environmental > Aquatic > Marine > Wetlands > Sediment ... | reverse complement strand
ACCACTGCATTGCGGGTGGAGGCGACGGTCCGATGTTTCGGCAGCAACGCGATCTCCGCCGAGTACGCTGCGTATGAGAATCCGTGGGCCGAGCTGGAAGAAACCCTCACCGGCCAGATCGAGTTCATGGGCAGCGAGCTGTGCGGCCTTCACCTCGATTGCCGCGGTGCCTCCACGTGGGTCTACGACCCCTCGAGAGCGATCGCCGTCAAGAAGATCGGGCGCCACTTGTTCGAACCGATTCCCGGCGTCGCCGCCTTGGGGGAGGTCGGCTTCCTCGAGACGATGGCACGAGACTTCCTCATTCGCGACCTCGGAGAAGACAGCCGCGACGACCGTCGAGTGCGGCGCCTGGCGCTCAAGCCCAAGCATCCCGTTCGTCTTCACCTCCTCTCGTCCGAGCATTTCCCCATTCGCAGAGCCAACGTCGAACTCGACATCGAGACGTTGTTCCCCGTCTTCATCTCCGTGATGCCTTCCGACGATGCACCCGTCGCATCGCTGCTCGGCCCGGATACGGAGATCCGCGTATCGTACCGTGACGTCACGCTTCACGGTCCTGACGATCCCTCCCCTGCGTACGATCCCCCCACGGACGCTCGACAGTTCGAGGAGCGCTCGCTTTCCGCGGAAGACATCGACGGCGCGCTCCCCGTATCTGTTGACCTCCAACCGCTGGCAACCCACGGTTTCGAACCGGCCCGGGCCACCGGCGTCGCGACCATCTCGACAGACGGCGACAGGGGGTTTCTCGTCCTCGCAGTCCCGTCGGCCGACACGACCGCCCCTGAGGGCGGCCGCTCGCCGCACATCGGAATTACGGTCGGCAATTACACATCGCACAACATGGCTCGGCGCCGAGCGACGTTCTCCGAGCACGGAACCGAAGGCGCTGACGATGCGGATGTACGTTTCCTGGACCGCGCACCGCTGTGGAACGAACGCATCCCGGGCGTCGACAGCCGTCACGCACCGGTGGAAGCGTTCTTCGTCCTCGAAGACACCTTGTGGTTGCTGACCGGCGTGGGGGTGGACGTCGCTCGGATGGAAGCGATCGCGCACGACCTACGCACCGCTCAATCGTCCGCTTGACAGCGCCGACCGTCTCAACGACCCTGTTCTCACCATGACACCGTCGATTGCTGACGAGATCGCCCGGCTTCGCAAGGAGATCGAGCGACACAACCACCTCTACTACGTCGTCAATGAACCTGAGTTGAGCGACGCCGAATACGACGCGTTGTACCGCGAGCTGGAGCGGCTCGAGACGGAGCATCCCGAACAGGTAACCTCCGACTCGCCCACACAACGCGTAGGGTCGAGCCCGTCCACGTCGTTCGGTACGTTACGGCACACCGTTCCCATGCTCAGCTTCGCCAACGCATTCGACGAGGATGGACTCCGCGATTTCGACCGGCGCGCCCGCGCGTTCCTCGGCGTCGAGCAGATCGAGTACGTCTGTGAGCCGAAGCTGGACGGATTGGCGGTCGAGCTTGTCTATCGAGGCGGCCGGCTCGTCGCCGGCTCCACGCGCGGAGATGGACGCGTCGGCGAGGAGGTCACCGCCAATCTTCGCACGATACGTAGCGTTCCGCTGAGGCTGCGCGAATCGCCCGAGGTCGCAATCCCCGCGTTGCTTGAGGTTCGCGGCGAGGTGTTCATCGAGCGCCGGGCGTTTGCCGACTTGAACGACCGTCGTGAGCGCCGCGGCGACGATCCGTTCGCCAATCCTCGCAACCTCGCCGCCGGCACCCTTCGCCAGCTCGATCCACGCGTCACGGCGTCCCGGCCGCTCAGCATCTACTGCTATGACGTCGGCACGGTAGACGGCATCGCGTTCGACACGCAGCAGGAGCTGCTGGCCCGGCTTCCGCATCTCGGGCTTCCCGTCAATCCGACGTATTGGTCGTGTTCCGGGATTGAAGACGTTCTTGAGGTGTACCGGTTGGTCGGCCGCACGCGGCAGCAGTTCCCGTATGAGGCGGACGGCATCGTCGTGAAGGTGGATTCGTTCTCGGCCCGCGAGGTACTCGGGGCCGTCAGTCGGAGCCCTCGCTGGGCGATCGCGGGGAAGTTCCCCGCCTCGCAGGGCATCACCAAGTTGACCGACATCGCCGTCTCGGTGGGGCGCACCGGTGTCTTGACCCCCGTCGCCGTCCTCGAACCCGTTCGCGTCCACGGTGTGGAGATCTCCAGCGCCACCTTGCATAACGAGGACGAAATCCGCCGAAAGGATATCCACATCGGTGATACCGTCGTCGTGGAACGGGCCGGCGACGTCATCCCCAAGATTGCGCGGGCTTTGCCCGAGTTACGTACAGGAGCCGAGCGGCCGTTCCAAATGCCGACCCGCTGCCCGGTGTGCGGGTCGGAGGTGGTGCGTGTCGAGAGCGAAGCCGCGCATCGGTGCGTAAACACATCCTGCCCCGCTCGTTTCCGTCAATCCCTTCTTCACTTCATCTCCAAAGCGGGACTGGACGTCGACGGCGTCGGACCTCAGTTGATCGGGCAGCTGGTCGACGCCGATCTGGTGCACACCCTGGCCGATCTGTTCCGGGTCTCACGCGATGCGTTAATCAGGTTAGACCGCGTGGGGCCCAAGTCGGCGGACAATCTGTTGTCCGCTCTCGACCGTGCCAAGACGACGACGCTCGAACGATTCTTGTTCGCATTGGGGATTCCCGGCGTCGGGGCGCACTTGGCCGGCGTGCTCGCTCGTGAGTTCGGCAGCCTCGACGCCGTCATGCACGCCGATGAAGAGACGTTGTCTTCGATTCGAGACATCGGCCCGTTGTCCGCACACGCGATCACCGCGTTTTTGGCCGACGAACGCAGCCAGACGATGATCCACGACCTTCTGGACGTCGGCATCGCCGTCCGCGCGTCCGCGTCGCCGACGGGCGATGCGCTCTCCGGGCGGCGCTTCGTGTTCACCGGCACACTGTCCGCGATGACGCGGTCCGAAGCCGAGGCACGCGTCGGCGCACTCGGGGCAACCAGCTCGGCATCCGTCAGCAAGACCGTCGATTACGTCGTCGTCGGGCAGAATCCGGGATCCAAGGCGGACAAGGCACGCCGCCTCGCGGTCCCCGTTCTCACCGAGGCCCAGTTCCTCGATCTGCTCGCTGCCCATGAGTAGCCGGCGCCTTCTCGATCTCACGCGCGGCGAATTGGTCACGCTTCTGGATGACTTAGGAGAGCCTTCGTATCGTGCCGATCAGATCTGGCACGCCGTCTTCCGCGATCTTGCGTCGTCGTACGACGCGATCTCCACGCTTCCTCAGCCGTTGCGCGTGCGCCTATCCCAAGACCTGCCGTGGACGCGACTTCGGCCGATCGACACACGAACGAGCGCGGACGGTCAGACCGCCAAGATCCTGTTCGAGCTGGAGGATGGCGAGACGATCGAAACGGTTTCCATGCGCTATGCGCAGCGGGCGACGGCATGCCTGTCCACGCAAGCGGGGTGCGCCATGGCCTGCCGATTCTGTGCGACCGGACAGGCCGGTTTCCGCCGCCACCTGCAGCCGGGCGAGATCGTTGCTCAGGCGCTCGCGGCCGCCCGCCGCCTTCGAGACGCGAACTCCCGCTTAACCAATCTCGTATACATGGGAATGGGCGAACCGCTCGACAACTACGACGCAACGCTCCGGTCGATCCACATCCTCAACGATGACCGTGGCTTGGCGATGGGGGCCCGTTCGTTCACCGTATCCACCGTCGGCATCGTCCCCGGTATCCGGCGATTGGCACGCGAACCGATTCAGCTCACGCTGGCCGTCTCCCTTCATACCGTGGATGACGCCTTGCGTGACGACCTCGTGCCCATCAACCGGCGCTATCCGATCGATGACGTCCTCCAGGCGTGCCGCGCGTACGTTCGAGCGACCCACCGCCGGATCACGTTTGAGGTTGCACTGATCGGCGGCGTCAACGATGCCGCCGCCGATGCACGCCAGATGGCCGCCAAACTGCGCGGCATCCTGTGCCATGTCAACCTCATCCCGTTCAATCCGATTCCCGACGCACACTGGGCGCCCAGCTCGGACGATCGCGTGGAGGCATTTGCGAGTGTGTTGCAGTCCGAGAACATCCCGGTCTCGATTCGGCGAAGCCGTGGGATTGAGATCCAAGCGGGCTGCGGCCAGTTGCGCCGTCGCGTCGCGAACGGTGGCGCTACTCGTTGAGAAGGCCCCGGTACACCTCGAGGGCGCGCTCCCCCCATCGCGTGGTCACGTTCTCCATCCCTTCCTTCACGAGTTGCCGGGCGCGCTCGCGCGAGACCTCCATGATCCGGCCCACCTCCGCCAGATTGTACGGACACCCGTCTTCGATTCCGTAGTGCAGGCGAAGCGCAAACGCTTGCCGCGCAGGCAGGGATTCCAACACGGTGACCAGTTCCTCCCGGAACAGCAGCCGCAGCGCCTCATGCTCCGGGGAGAGCCCGGTCGCATCGATGATCTGCTCCTCGAGCGTTTCGTCGGATTCGGGTCCGACCGATCGATCGAGTGACGTCATCTCAGTGACCTGGACCTCGATTTGCCGCAATCGATCGACGGAGATGCCGGCCGCTTCGGTGATCTCACCGTCCTGAATCAGACCCTCCTCCGCCATCGAGCGAATCTGCGACATCCGCCGCAACGCGCGGAACAGGTAATCGGGGATGCGGATCATGCGCGAGGAATTGTTGATCGCAAGGAGAATGGCGCGGCGGATCCACCACGCAGCATACGTACTCAAGCGGAAGCCTCGCTCCGGATCGAATCGATCCACCGCTTGGATCAATCCGAGGTTCCCTTCCTGAATTAAGTCCATCAGCGCGAGGCCCACATCGGTGTATTCCTGGGCGATCTTGGCCACCAAGCGCAGGTTGCAGACAATCAGACGCTCGCGGGCACCGTCCGAGCCGGAACGAAGACGGCGCGCCAGCGACTGCTCTTCCTCGGCGGTCAGCAGCGGGAATCGTCCGATCTCCTGGAAGTAAATGTCCAGGATCGACGGCGACGATTCCCTCGTGTCCTTGATCGGTTCAGACCTTCTATTCATGCGTCCACCCGATGTAACTTTACGAGAGCCCGCTCGCCAATTCCATCTCGTGCGGGAGGTCCGCGGCATCGACAGCGAGAACATCGAGTTCGGTCACGCGCGCGCGAACGCCCAGCCGCTCCGCGAGATTCGGCTGCGTCCGGCCGTCGTCGCCGGAGATCAATTCCTTGATGTACAGCCCGCCGTCTCCATCGACCTCCACCGTCGCCGCCGTCGCACTCTGAAGCGAGCCCGATGCGGCGAAGACTTCGCGATGTCGAACGAGGTCCGCACGGCGATGCGCGACACGTCTCGGCGTACGCTGCGCGACGTCGCCGACCAGCGAGGCCACCGCCGCCATCAACGCATCCGGCGTCACCGGCTCATCGAGCCCCACCTGCGCACGATACCGCTTGCGTGCACGAATCGCCTTCACCCATTTGACCGCACGCCGGTTCACGAACCGCAACGTCCCGATCTCAACAGCTCCGGCAGCGTGCTCGCGGATGCGCTCATCCGCTCCGTTCAGGTCGATCGCGCGTCGCTGCGGAGCCAGCAGCTCGAGCACGAACGGTCGCCCGTCGCCGAGCATGCGCGCATCGATGTCCTCTCGGCCCGCGCCGTGAAGACGGATACCTTCGGCCCTCGCCAGCGTCTGCAGCGGCTCGCCGATCTGTTCCTCGACCGAGGTCGGATACTGCTTCCCCGTGAAGGCGCACGCCTCGCATCCCCGCCCGCCGCAGGCACGACACGGCCATTTCGTCTGCGGGATACCGCGTTGGAGCTTCCGGTACCGTCCGTACAGGTACAGTGACCGGATGTGGACCGACAGCCGTCGTGCCGCGAGATCGACAACGAACGCAGTGTGCGGGTCCGAGAAATCGACGGTGGCGGAATGAGAAAGCCGCCGCTCGAAGGCAACGCCCAGCGCACGATTCAGCGAATGCTTGAACGACTCGCGGTGAGGCGATGGGAACCGCTCCTGGTAGAACGCCTCCATCTGCTCCTGCTTCGCGGTCAGCTTCACGCCGAACAAGTAGGTAGCGAATTCGACGTCGGCGACCCGCTGCACCGCCCGTTCAGCCCAGCGATCCACCTCGGTGAAGGCGCCGTCACACACCCAGCACGTGTCCGGCGCGGTCGCACGATGTCCCATTTGCACGTGGGCGCGCATTCTGCGTCCGCGTTCGGCGTTGCTCAGCCCCGTGCCCAGCCGAGCGGCGACGCGGCCCAAGCACTCGTCGCAAATCGGACCCGCTCGCAGGATCTCGCCTGTCAGAGCGTCCACCACCTTGGGATCGAATGTGCTCATTGCTTCCTCTCGTGAAACGATCGGTACAACACCATGCCCGCGCCGTCCGACGAAAACCCGTACTCGGCGAGTTCCGCAGCCACGGCGTCGGGAACTGCTCCGCCTGCCCACGTCTTGATGCGAACAGACGCCGGACGATCACGCCCTTGCACCAGCCGCGGCAACAACGCCAGCGCGGACCGTCGCTGATCGGCGGACAGATCTGCCAGTGGAATCAGGCGTTCTCCCCGACGCTCGATGGCCAGGATCGGAATCCCGCGGGCGACCGCCAAGTAGTTGCCCGGATGGTGGCGAATGATATGTTTGGACCCGTCGTCGCGCAAGACTGGGAACAGGCGCCCATATGGATTGGCCGGATCGTTGACGTTCACGAGGATCGGACCGTCGGTTCCGATCGGGCTGCGGAGCGCCGCCGCCGCGCTTCGGCTGGCGAACTGAGGGCAGGACAGCCCCGAGACGTACCGCGCACGCTCGACATCGCCCGCCCACTCCATCCTCGTCAGCATCGGATAGGACGCCCGCCAATCGAGTTCCGGACCCTCCAGCGCGAGCACCTCCCTCGTGAGGACGCCACGCCGTTCCAACATCTTCCTCAATCGTCCTCTCACCTGTGGCTCGGTCAAACTCGCGGCCGCCGCCACCAGCGACCATCGTCCGCCTCCCCATGGCTGACGCCGCGTCGACGCCCACCGCTCCGGACGCGGCTTCCCGTGGAGTGCGGGACTCAATGAATCGTTGGTCACCCAACCGTGCCACATGAGATCCCAGAGCCGAAGTGCAACTGTCGATGGACGCTCGCCGAGACCGGACGCGATTCGATGGAGGAAGCTCGCGCCTTTGCCGCGAAGAAACGACACGACGCGCCGTTCGGCGTCGGTAAGATCCACTTCCGCACGTCGATCGGGCGATGCCAGATCGTCCGGTTCGCTGCACAAGGTCAGCCACCGGCCGCCCGCCGACGCGCCTGCCGTCCAGAGAGCGGCGCCTTCACGAACCCGCGCATCCACAAGCATCATGTCAAATCCGTCGATCCTCGACGACAAGACGTCTTGCCAGACCGCCACCGGCAGCCGGCATCCGCTCAGCTGACGAAGGATGTCGCCTGTCTCCGCAGGCGAGACCGGTGCGTCAAGATGGTGCAGGTGGAGCAGGAATTGCGTGTACGCTTCGACCGTCACCGGCTCGACGGATCGACGTCGCCGGCTCCTCGCCAGGCGCCGGATTGCGGGAAGCACGTCACGGGACGTCCAACCCGTCGTCCCATCCGTTCGCGACGTCTCCACCCAGCCCGCTCGTTGGCAGATGCGATCCAACATCGCAGCCGATACCGGATAGCGCGCCATCAACTCCTCCGCCGTTGAAACAGCGCGATGGGACACGTACCGGTCGATGATGAACAGGGCATCTTCCTCCGACCAACCCGCGTATCTTGGGGCGTCCTCGGCGACCACCCAGCGCGGAACCGCTACGGCAGTGGGGATCTCGACCTTGCGTACACGATCGTCCTGAGCCAGTTCGGGTACCGCGTCGAGGGCATCGGGCTCGCAACGAGCCGCCAGCTCCATCGGCGAGAGGTCTCCGACCGTTCGTAGGAGCTCGATGAGTTCCGCGCCGTTTCGGGCGCGGTGCTGCGGCGCCACGCCCTGCAGTCGCTCCTCAATCGTCCGAGCAGCATCTGAGTCCAACGGTTCCCTGTTCGTCCGCATCGTCTCCGTCAACGTCGCCAAGGTTTTGCGAACGTCCGACAACGACTCCGACGACGGCGCCGGGCGATCCTCTTCGTACAAGTAGTTCGCAGTGAAGTCGAGCAACAGCGCACGCGAGAACGGCGTCGGATACCTGTTCCTGCAGACTTCGAACGCCGCGTCGCCTGCCTCGACACGCCGGAGGAAGCCCGACAACGCCTCGATCGGCAGCACGTCGTCGAGCAATTCGCGGTACGTTTCCAAAACGATGGGGAATCCCTCGTGGCGACTCGCGAACGCGAGCAGGTCATGAGCTCGCAGCCGTTGAAGCCACAGCGGCGTTCGGCGTCCAGGCCGCGACCTCGGGAGCAGCAATGCCCGCCCGGCGTTGCGCCGGAAGTGCAATGCAAACGTCGGCACGTGTTGGAGCTGCTCGGCGATTACGTCGCGTGCGGTGCACGCTCGAAATGACGCGACCGCATCCGACAGCGCGCGCTCGGACACAGACCCCACCCGCAGGAGGATTCCCTGATTGGAGAACACGGCCTCGGGCCGGCGCAAGCCGCGCTGCCGAAGCGTTCCTTCGAGCAGAAGAAGGAGACTGAGGTGAAACGCGCGCCCGAACGTCGACAGGATGGCGATCCGTTCGCCCCCCGCTTCGTTACGGAACACGTCCAGGACGATTCTGCGGTCGGTCGGCAGCAAGCCGCCCCGAAGCTTCTGATCCTTCAGGTAGTTCGTCAGCTGTGCGGCGCCTCCCGCGTCGAGGGCGCACGTTTGCTGCAGTTCAGCCATCAGCGCCGGATCGTCGAGCCGCGTCTCGCACGACCGAACGAACGCGCCCATCCGCTCTCCGAACGCCGCGTCGTGTCCCAGTCCCTCGCCTTTCCAGAACGGCATCATCGCTTCCGCATCTTCGGACGGAGTCACGACGACGCGATCCCGGGCAATCCGGGCAACTCGCCATTGCCCCGTCCCGAGAACGAACGTATCCCCGACCCTTCGTTCGAACACGAATTCCTCGTCCAACTCTCCCAATCGAGTGTGTCCGTCATCCAGCACCATCGGGTACTGCCCCGTGTCCGGAATCACGCCCCCGTTGAGAATCGCAGCGTGGCGTGCGCCCGGCAGCGCAACGAGCTGATTCGCCGCCCGATCCCACGACACCCGCGGGCGAAGCGCCGGCAGCTCCGGCGTTCGATACCCTCCTGACACCAGTTCGAGTACCGCGTGCAAGCCCTCCCTCGACAGGTCACGATATGGAAACGCGCAACGGATGCGCTGCCACAGACGTTCGACGTCCCACGATTGGACCGCGACCATCGCGACGACTTGCTGTGCGAGGACGTCGAGCGGGCAGTGCGGGACGCTGACGTCGGAGATCTCGCCGCGCGACATCGCCCGCGACATCGCCGCGCACAACAAGAGATCCGCCCGTGTCTTGGGGATCACCCGCCCTTTGGACGTCGCTCGCACCACGTGGCCTGCGCGCCCGATTCGTTGAAGCCCGCTGGCGACCGAGAAGGGAGACTCCACCTGGCACACGAGGTCGATCGCGCCGACGTCGATGCCCAGCTCCATCGAGCTGGTGGCGACGATCGCCGGGAGCCGGCCCGCCTTGAGATCCCCCTCGATCTGGTGACGTCGCTCCTTCGAGACGCTGCCGTGGTGCGCCTGAACGAGGTCGTACCCGATGCGCTCGTTCATCTCCGCGGCGATCCGCTCGACGACGCGCCGACTGTTGGCAAAGATGAGCGTTGATCCGTGTTCGTCGATGTGTTCGATCAGCCGGTCGATGATGGGCGGCCACACGCTCGGCGCATGGCCCGGTTCGGCGGGCAGCGCCGTCATGTCGTCGACGGGACACTCGACCGCAAGATCCAGCGCCGGGCGCGCCCCCGCATCGACGATCGAAACGGCTCTCGGCGCTCCGTCCGGCGTCCTCCCGCCGAGAAACTCCGCCACCGTCGACAGGGGTCGCTGCGTCGCGGACAAGCCGATGCGCACGGGCGAGGCTCCGGTCAGCACCTCCAACCGTTCGAGCAACAGGGAGAGGAAGACGCCTCGCTTATCGGAACTCAGTGCGTGGATCTCGTCTACGATCACGTAACGGACCGTTCGAAGCACCTCGCGCGCTCGCAAGGAGGTAAGCAAGAGATGCAGGGATTCCGGGGTCGTAATCAACAGATCGGGCGGCGTTCGGACCATTCGTTGACGTTCGCTGGGGGACGTGTCTCCGGTCCGTACGCCGACGCGCACCGTGGGAAGCTGAAGGTTCATCCTTGCCGCACTGCGTTGGATCCCGAGCAGAGGCTGTTCGAGGTTCCGCTCGATGTCGTGAGCCAGCGCTTTCAGCGGCGACAGATAGAGCGTCCTCACCCCTGCGACGTCCTGCTCGTCTTTCGTACGGATCATCTCATCGATCGCGTACAGGAATGCGGCCAACGTCTTTCCGGATCCTGTTGGAGCAAGAATCAACGTGTTCTCGCCTGCAGCAATTCGGGGCCAGCCCAGCGATTGGGCCGGCGTCGGAGACGCGTACGTCTCGTTGAACCAACGCGAGAGCGCAGGGTGGAAGACATCGAGGACGTGTCCGCTCATGTCTCCATTCTCCAAGATCCGGGCGGGTGTTCCAATCCGTGGCTGCCGAGGATGTCGCGGGTTCTTGTATTTTGCCGTCATCTTGTGTACGATACACGCAGCTTGAGCACCGAAAGGGCAAACTACTCGAAAGGGTAGGGCGCAAAGTCACGGGCCTACAGGGAGACCTACGGTCGCCGGACTGCCGAAGGGTCGATGGAACGTTCATCGACGCATGTCCTTCGCCTTGATCCCTTACTTGTGGGTCGCGCTCACTCCGCGATGAGGGACTCAAGCGCCTGTCCTGTTCGGACCTCCTTCGCAGGGGGTACGGCCAGGGGACGTAAGTCCCCTGGCTCCTTTTTCGCTAGACGTGTGTCTCCGGTTCAGGTGATCCTCCCCCCATCCGCGGTGTATCTCCGCTGTTGCGTCTCCGCAGACTTGCTGATAGCATCGGGAATCCCTGTGAATCTGAGATGATTGTCAAATGCAAGACGTAGCTTGGGGACCGCTCGTCGTTTCGGTTTTGGCCTTCGCCCTGACCTACGCGGGGATCTTCCTCGAGCGCGTCCATCGCACGATCGTCGCCATCTCCGGCGCCGTGATGATGATTGCCTTTGGGTCTTGGCTCTCGTTTTATGGCGCGCATGATGCCGTTCAGTCCGTGGACTTCGACACGATCATGCTGCTGCTCGGGATGATGCTGGTGGTCGGACTGTTCCAGGAAACCGGCTTCTTCCAGTACCTCGCCATCCGTGCCGCCAAACTCGCCAAGGGGAGACCGTGGCTCCTACTCGTCTACCTCGGTCTGGTGACATCGCTCGTCTCCACCGTGTTGGACAACGTGACGACGATCATCATCATCGTTCCTGTCACCGTCTCCCTCGCCGACATCCTCGGCATCTCTCCGTTCCCGTTTCTCATGTCCGAGGCGTTGCTGTCAAACATCGGCGGTGTAGCGACGCTGATCGGAGATCCACCCAACATTCTCATTGGCTCGGCAGCCGGTTTCGGCTTCCTCGATTTCCTCACGCACCTGGCTCCGATCGTGTTGCTCGCTTGGCTGCTGGCCCAAGCACTCCTGTTGTTGATCTTCCGACGAGAGCTCGCCGCTGCACCGTCCAACGTCGCGCAGCTAATGCACATGGATGAGCGGCGTGCCATCGTCGACCCGCTGTCGACACGCCGCATGCTCATCACGCTAGGCATCACGGTGGTGTTGTTCATGATTCATGAGATCATCCACCTTGAGCCGGGCTTGGTGGCGCTGATCGGCGCGTGCATCGGACTGCTGTGGATCCGTCCGGACTTCGACAAGATCCTTCGGGACATTCACTGGGACGTCCTGTTGTTCTTCATCGCCTTGTTCGTGATCGTCGGAGGACTCGAGGCGTCAGGCGTGATTGGCGTGCTCGGCGGCGCCATCGGGCACTTGGCGCGACATGGAATCATGCTGGCCGCAGTCGTCATCCTGTGGGTTGGCGCGCTCGCATCCGGCGTCATCAGCAACGTGCCGTTCACCATCGCCATGCTCCCGATCCTCAAGAGTCTCGCAGCTCAGGGCGTCGACGTTGTGCCGCTGTGGTGGGCACTGGCCATCGGCGTCGGGCTTGGCGCCAACCTGACCCCGCTCGGCTCCGCCGCGAACGTCGTTGTCGTCAGCCTCTACGATTCCCTCGGCGAACGCCTGACGTTTCGGCGCTGGGCCGCCAGTGGCACGTGGGTCGCACTGCTCACGTGTGCGTTCGGGACTGCGGCGGTTCTCATCGGCATCCGGATCGGTCTGTTCCGCTGAGGCACGACGGTGAACGTTCACGTGACCACGATCGATACGCTCCAATTCGGTAGCGCAAGCACCGGCGCAGCGTATCTGCTGCAAGCCGGCATTCCCGCACTGATCGAATCAGGCACAGCCGCAACGCATGACGTCATCCGGCGTGCATTGGGCGCGATCGAACCCGCCTACATCTTCGTCACGCACATTCATCTCGATCACGCCGGCGGCGCCGGTCACTTGGCACGAGCGTTTCCCGACTGCAAGGTCGTCGCCCACGCACGAGCGATTCGCCATCTCGTCGATCCGTCGCGGCTCATCGACGGCGTGCAGGCTGCGTCTCCCGTCTTATTCCCGCTGTACGGTACGCCCCTTCCCATCGAGGAACGACAGCTCGTGGCGGTGACCGGAGGCGAGTGCTTCGACCTGGGTGCCGGACGGAGGATCGATGTCGTTGCGGCACCGGGACACGCCGCACACCACGTATGTTTCTTCGAACGAACGTCGCGACTTCTGTTCGCCGGGGACGCCGTCGGACACTGGCACGTGAAGCCCGATGTTCCGTTGACCGTGCCGCCTCGCTTCGATCGCACCGCAGCCCACCACACCCTTCGCGCGCTGCGCGACCTCCAACCGTCGCAGATTGCGTTCACCCACTTCGGAATCGCCGAGGACGCAACGGCTCACCTTTCCCGATACGAGCGCGAACTTGACGCGTGGTTCGGTCTCGTTGCGGACGTGCTTCAAACCCATGGGCCCGAGCACGCGGCCGACGCCGTTCTCGCCGCCGCCACGGTAGAGCATCTCTCGGCTGTCGAACGCGCGGAAGCCGCGATGTGCGTTCGAGGCGCGATTGCCACGTTGCGGCACGAAGGCGACGTCGCGGACGGCCGCTAGGAAATCGACGCCTGTTTGCGCAGATGGACCTCGATGATGTCCCCATCCTCCATGACGTGGTCGCTGGGGACCTGCTGGCCGTCGAATCGACCGGAGCCCCAGATGCGAACGTACTTCAGGCGATCGGCGAATTCGCGATGGATCGCATTGACGGCGTCGATCGCCTGACTCCCGACCGAGAGCGTGTACGGCTCGGCCATGTCCGGCTTCTGTCCGGGTAGCTTGGTGTACACGCGAATCACGTCCAGTCCGCGAAAGACCATTGAACGCAGCGCCGCCAATCCGTCCGACGTCGTACTGGACACGACCACCCCGGGAAGCGGCAGCCGTCTCGCGATCTCCTCGACTGCCTTGCGGTCGGCCTCATCGGACCGGGTGAGGACGATCCGGCTGGGGATCTCCCGGATGCGTTCATCTCCTTCTTCCCGACGGTCCGCAACGAGCAAGACGTTCCGCTCCTCCAGTTGATCCCGCAGCTCTGCAACCTCGTCCAGCAACAGCTCGCCGTCCGACGCATCGAGGACGACAAGGGCCAGGTCGCCCGAGCGGATGAGGCTGTAGACCCACGACTCCGTGTAGTCGGGCGTCACCGGAGGCAAATCGATCAGTTGAATCGAGACGTCTTCGAACGTCATCATGCCTGGCACTGGCACGATGGTTGAGAATGGATACGCCGCAACTTCCGGTTTCGCATTGGTCAGCGCCGCCAGTAGAGACGATTTCCCCGCATTCGGCGGACCGACGAGAACGGCTTGGCCCGCTCCCTCCTTCGGAATGTGATCGTAGGAATTGGATTTACCCTTCCTGGTCTGTCCGAGGGCACCCCGCGCTTTTGCGATGCGGCGCTTGATGTCGGCCTGCATGTGGTCCGTCCCCTTGTGCTTCGGGATGGTCGCAAGCATCTCCTCCAGCGCTGCGAGCTTCTCCTCCGGGCTGGTCGCCTGGCGCAGTTGCTTTCGCGCTTTGATGAACTCGGGCGTCAGGTTGGCTGGCATCGTACCACTCCCCGTTGAGAGTAGGGTACGGACTGATCGACCGGGCTGCAACGGCGTCAGTCGTTGTGTGGAATCTTGATCGTGCTTCCACCGACGAATTCCCGTACGACCGCGTCTCCAGGCAGGAACGACGTATCCGCCACATCTGCCTCGGTCACGCCGACGATGGAATCGAGCAGGGACTGGATCCGTCCGTGACGAATGCGCGCATCGAGAAACGACGGGTACTCCGTCAAGTCTTCCTCGTTCGGCCAGATGCCGTCGGGTGCGTTGAAGAACGGCTTCAAGATCGGCAGATCGAACGGCATGCCGCCGTTGACGACGCAATCCGCCATCCCCTTCAGCGGGATGATCGAGAACATTTCGCCCGCTCGAACGTAGTGCCAATGCAGCAACGTCGCCAGCGGAGGATGGTTCCGGTGTTTGCTGTCCCGCAACGTTCTTCGCAGCAGGCGGATGTCCTCGAACCGTGTGAGTCGACGATCGGCCAGATCCCCTTGATACAGTGGAATCATCGGATGCGGCTCGTACAGTGGGTTCATCGCTTCGATGTACAGCCGGAAGATGTGCTCAGGGTCGATCCCCTCCGAAATCGGCGGGTAGAAGCCGTGCAGACAATCCAGCACGAGGATTTGGTCCGATTCCCTGCGAACCGGAACCGTTCCACTTCGATGCCCTTCCTTGAAGCTGTACACCGGCTTCTCGATCGTCTCCCCGGCGAGCAACGCCAGCAGATGCTCGTTGAGCAACTGGATGTCCAAGGCCTCTGGCGTCTCGTAGTTGCGATCGTCGATCCAGTCCGTCGGGTGCTCGATCAGCGACCAGAAGTAGTCGTCGAGGTTGAGCATGAGGAATCGCAGGCCGCGCTTCCTGAGGCGTTCCGTGACCTTCACAGTCGTCGTCGTCTTCCCGGAGGACGACGGACCCGAGACCCAGATCATGCGTACATCGTCGCCTTGCTCGATGCGTTCCAGCAACCGTGAAGCGACGGCATCCAAAGAAGATTCATACCGATTCAGCGCATCGTCGATCAGACCGTTCAGCTTCCCGGACTGGACGATATCGTTCAGTCCTTCCACCGTATCGCAGCCACGCTCACGATTCCACTGCAGCAACGGATCCATCGTCTCCTTCGGGTATCCATTCCGCACGAACTGCTCTTCGGTGATCGCGCCTTCGCGCACCCAGTGGTGTCCCCAGCGGAAGCACGTGTACGCATCCGCAACGGTGGTGAATCCGTTGCTACGTAGGACATGCAAAACCGTGTCCTGGATCTCCTCGACCGTGGGAGGGAAGTTGGTCACCAAGTGATGTGGATCGGAATTCAGGCATAGCACTACAAGGTCGGCAAGGAACTCCGCGATGCCGTGGTCCGTGCCGCCGGCGGCGAAGATCTTGTCGTTGATCCCCGGCAGGTAGTCGGGAGCGAAGCCCCCGGCCGAATCCGCTCCTCGTTTGATCGCGCGCAGGATCTTCGATGGATCGAACTTGACCAGCGCGTGGTTGCGTTTCCGGATCTTCCCGATGCGGTTCAGTACAGGCATGATCAACCATTGTAGCGCAAATCCGTTGCAGAGAAGGGGCGTTTCTCAACCCTTGGTTCCGGGCAACACGTCGGACCCGCGGGGCGTCGCATCCAGATGAACGCACCACGGAGAACGCACGGTCTTCCGTCCGTTCTTCAAGCAACTCCTCGCGTTGATCAATTCGCACGGCCGACCCAGAGAAAGGCCGGGGGACCGGCCTCTCTCAAAGGGACGTGAAAAGCCGCAGGGTTTTCACGTCCCCCTATGCCTTGGCGGCAAGCAGCTCCTCTTCCGTCGCCAAAGAAACGTCGGCTTCGCGGAGCACGTCGTAGATTTCGCGCGGCGTCCACTGCCGGCAACTATCGATCACGACGGTCTTCGGATTGTCCACCAGCCACTCATCGTGCAGACGCTCGAGGTCTCGCAGATACTCGATCGGAATCGTCGTCTCTTCCTCCCGTCCGCGTGCCTCGATCCGCTCGAGGCAGACTTCGGCGGGCGTCCTCAAGTAAACGATCTTGTCGGGTTCGGCACACCAGTTGCTCTCCAGCCAGTCCCAGAGCTTGCAATACAGCTGCCATTCCGTCTTCTTCATCAGCCCGGACTGATAGCAGTTCTTTGCGAACACGTACCGGTCACAGTAGATCGATCGCTCCAGAACGACGTTGCGATGATCGGTCATGGCCAACACCTCGGTCCACGTCTTCGCACGTGTGGTGAACGCCGCCAACTGGAACGTGAATGCCCATCGATTCGTATCCCGGTAGAACAAGTCGAGAAGGTTCTCCTCGAACTCCCCCTGCCAGGCTCCGACGGGTTCCTCGACGAATGCGAACAACTCGGATGCCGCCAGCCTTCGTCCGACCGTGCTCTTGCCCGCTGCGATGTTGCCCTCAAAGAGAATCATGGTTCGCTGCCCCTTCACTTTTCCCCCTTTGCAGCGTTGGACCCTGCCCTGACCTACACTCGGCGAAACCACGCGAAATCTCGTTGCGTACGGGACTTCTCGACCTTGTAACAAATGTAAACCCACTCATCGCTTCATGATAGCGCAGGTGCGCCGCTCGGAGAAGCCGCCCCGTAGATCCGCGCCTTCGAGGGACGGCGCATGCGTTGGCGATTTTCTGTCGCGTCTGCTCGTGAGGTGAGACAGACGTCCGCCCGCACGATGTCTGCTCGCCATAGGGGGCCGATGACAGGGTGTGCACCTGGACATGCGCACGGAATGCCACGATCGAAACTACAGTCCGTTGACTTCACGCCCCTCCTCTCTACAATTCCCGCAAATGAGAAACCGACAACCCGCGCGGCGGGACACGACGGAAACCGCGTTCGAGCAATCGATTTTCGACACGCTGAGGTTGGCTGCTCGAGTGACGCTTCACGATCCGCGCTTCGCCGCACGCGCCCTGAGATTGCTCACCCGGCAGTTCAAGGCAGCCCGCGTCCGCCGCCGCCACGCGAATCGCGGGATCCACGTGCCCCCGTTCTCCATCTTCAGCATCACGAGTCGATGCAACCTCAACTGCGTCGGTTGCTATGCGAACATCCTGCATCGTGCCGACCGGCCCGAACTCGAGAACGGACGAATCGCTCAACTGTTCCGTGAAGCGCGAGCTGCTGGCGTATCGATCATGCTTCTTGCCGGAGGTGAGCCGATGATGCGCGACGGCTTGCTCGACCTCACCGCCACGGCGCCGGAGATCCTGTTCCTTCTGTTCACCAACGCCACGCTCCTCGACGATGCCGCCGTACAGCGCTTGAAGTCCCAACCGCACGTCATTCCGGTCCTCAGCCTGGAGGGAAACGCGGCCCAGACGGACGCGCGACGGGGGTCTGGCGCGCACGCGCAGGTACTGGATGCAATGAAGCGCCTGCACGACCGGCGCGTGTTCTTCGGGACCTCGACGACATTGACACGCGACAACTACGACGTCGCCACCAGTCGCGCACACCTCACGGATCTTCTCGAGCGAGGATGCCGCCTGTTCTACTACATCAACTACATCCCGGTGAAGCCTGGAACGGAGCATCTCCAGCTTCCGGGATCGCAGGTTCAAGCGTTCGAGCGTTTGCTGTCGGAATACCGCCGGTCCCTCCCGTGCCTGTTCATCGCCTTTCCCCACGATGAGAT
>Ga0272441_10007361_pt1 | contig 17932 bp, 14 predicted proteins | sample SSMProp6N_FD_193582 | JGI IMG/M metagenome (GOLD analysis project Ga0272441, IMG submission 193582) | Marine sediment archaeal communities from Little Sippewissett salt marsh, Falmouth, MA, United States - SSM-Prop-6N | ecosystem: Environmental > Aquatic > Marine > Wetlands > Sediment ... | reverse complement strand
TTTGTAAACCAAGGCACCCATTCAAAAAAAAAAAATATATATAATACCCCCCGATAATTCGATGTTTGTTCTATATTTTTCGATGTTTGTCAGAGAGGGTTTATAAATCACAAAAAACCTTTTCTTCTGCGGGGTAGAGAGAGGAATTACTCCTCCATTTCACTAATTTTTTTATGATCACCGCCTCTCCCCCCGCGCCTCCAATTCATACCATTGTCTAGGGTTCATGGATTGCAATTCTTGTGACGCAATAATATATATAATATAAGCATCACTATGGTTTTACGGTGAGGGAAATGGAAAAAATAAACATTAGGGTCATTCTAGGTATACTGATTGTTGCTCTCCTTATGATGAGTTATGCTGAGATAATGGCATATAGGGATGGAGTTGCCTATGAGGATAGTATTGCTGTACGATTAATTGCTAAAAAAGGGATGGAAAGTAATTTAGCTATCTCCAGCGTAAACAGCTCCTCTATGGAAATAGGCCATCTTGGATCACATGTTGTCTTTGCGGAACTGGGAAGTGTCAGCTGGTGCCCACAATGCCCTCATGCCACCGAACAAATGAGCAAACTTTTTTCCATGGATAATTCCTCTTCATTTTATTATGTGACCCTGGCGTATGACCTAAATACCATTGCTGCCAAGAGAGGACGACAACTAAGCGATGCATATATCCCCATGCTGTATCTTGATGGAGGATACCAGGTTGTAGATGACATAACTAGTTATGAATCAGCTATAGACACACTATCCAATCGGGAGACATATCATCTCAAAATGGATCTGTCGTCTCAATGGCGAGGTGATGCCACTATTGATATTACCGTTAGTATCCTAAATGAAGATACAAAAGAGTATGTTGGCCATCTGCGGGTACAAATGACAGAGATTAATTCCCGGTGGAACAATAATAACGGGGATCCTTTTCATTATGCCCTGTTGGATTATGCCCTTGATAAATATGTTCGAATACCCCCGGGGGACAAGTATGTGGAGACAGCAACATGGAAGGGTTCGGACAGTCATGGCGGACAGACCTATGAAGATATCACTCAAGATAATATCATGATCATTGGAACTGTATCTCATTGGCTTCCCCATCTGCAAAGCAATCCATGGACAGAACCCCGGCCATTTCGGTTCCTGGCACAATACGTAGACGAAACACAGGCTACCATACCAAAATAATCCATCCTCTAGTTATTCTGCCTAGTATCCCTATACAAAAAATTGTAGAAAAAAAAACTCTGATTCGATCTTAGAAAAAAATAAATCTGGGCTCTCAAAAATGCAGATCTAGACCATTTAGGAAAATGTTGAACCAAGGATAATTTCTCAGAAGTTTTGATCAAAGGCATGTATTTTCCCAATAATGTACCGGAGACATAAAAGAGAAAACAATAAAGCAGCTCCAATACCAAGTATGCCACCCAGAAGATTAAAAGAGACAATAAAATTATAGGTGCCATGCATCAGTATCGCTATGATAAAAAAGGGCAACACCATCAGCAAGGGCTTCCCATACATAATGGATTTACTATATCCATAGCCTGTCATGGCTGTCGCGGATGCATGCAAAGAACACCCCCCGATAGTACGAATAATAACCAAAATCACAAACAAATAGAGACCTTCAGATAAAAAACTGGCTTCATAAAGAAGATTTTCAGTGGCAGCAAAGCCAAGACCAGCAGCGGCGCCATACACAAAGCCATCCTCGATTTCCAGAAGTTCTCTTTTTACAGATTTTAATCGGAGAGCAAGAGGTTTGGTGAATTCTTCCACTATGGGCGCAATAACCACGGCAAGGATAAGGGAATAAAGGGAATAGTCCTGTATAGATGCAGACAGGGGAATATCCAGGATGATTTCTAAAATAAGGGCTGCAACAACAGCAATGGTTGAGCCCCATAGAAAACATAGAAAAATTTGTGTCCAGGGTTCACGCTGGTAATGTTCCACATTTCTGATATAGATAACAAAGATAATCGGGGGAATGAATGCTATGAGGAACAAAATCAGCCATTTCAACATAGAAAGGAAAATACATAGGGATTGTTTATGTACTTTTCGAAAAGAGATGCAGTAAAACACAAAAAAAGGTGAGGGAAAAAGTCATCTATAATTTTATATCGGAAAATAAGTCCTTCTTTTACTCTGAACAAATATCTTTTTTCTATGTTTGTTCCATATGTTTCGATATTTGTCAGATACCACTTATATATCAACAGATGACCTTAATATATACCCTTACCAACTGAGGTAAGAAGGAGAAGAGAATATGAAATTGGCAAGTAAAATAAAAATGATATGTGTGGCAATAGGATCACTGGGAATGCTTCTTACAATGCCCATAACCCTATCACTGGCAGCCGCATCGGTTGACCCTCAAGCGTCATTTGATAAAGAAAGATATTTTACAACCATTACAAAGGGAAAGTATTGCCAATGGGATGAAGAAACATATTTGGTAATCCGGGATAGAGAAACCTGGGAGAGTGTGTGGACTGCCGCAGATACTCAACGTGAAACTAGAGCCCAGGATAAAAATAACGATAATGACTATCGAGAGGCCCCTCGAATAGATTTTTCACGAGAAATGGTTATAGCGGCTTTCATGGGTAGCTGCCCAACCACCGAATTTTCAATTGAGATAAGCAAAATAGTCGAAAAAACCGTTTACATCACCCGGTATGTTCCTACCTATTTAACAAGTGCATATTCCTGCATAGAACCAAAAACAAAATCAATGGATATGCTGCCTGTGGCCTTCATCAAATCGAACCCCTATCATCTGATTAAGACCCCGATAATAACTGGACCAGTAGAATTTCATATTACCACAATTATCTCAAATCCCCCTATCTATCAATAAGGCAGCTAGTACGGTTGCTACCACTCCCCTTGCTTGACACATAATTTTTAGGGATCAAAAGAAAAAACTAGATATTGACAATCCAAATAGATAATTCGGTAGTATCTCCCTGGTGACCTGCAAAATCTCGACCAGCAATACCCAATGTATGACGATGACGCAAAAGAGCCATTTCATCATAGACCCATTCAAATGGCTCCTCGTCGTCAAGAAGACGAGTTTCACCATCAACATCAAAACTAATCCGTTCCACACCTGAGCCAGTTTCATTGACAGCTGGTTCAAGGGTTATTTTCCCAATCACCACTGTTGTGAGTATGAATCTACTTATTTCTCGGTCAAAAATATAAAGATATCGATCTCGTGGCTTATTAAATGTAACAACAGGGGGGGTTGTATCGACCTTCACACGGTCAGATTGTATGGGTTCTATCAGGCTCCCGTTATCAGTGGAGTAGAATTCCAAAGTATTGTTCCCATCACTAGTGAGAGAAAATGGGCCAGTATAGTTTATCCAGGATTCATTATTAATTCGGTATTTGGTGGATTTGATACCAGAAGTGGAATCCGTAGCAGTGAGGGTGACAATGATATTATTGATGTACCATCCATTTGTACCAAGGGTTCCATTGACAGATAGAGTGGTATCCGGAGGAGTATTATCGACTGTAAACACAGACTCAGAGGAATCCTGACCCGTATTGTTATTATCATCGGCAGCAATAACCCTTATTTTGTAGGTGTCTGCATCAATATCGGTAGTGGTGGTATCCCATTCATAGAAACCAGTGTTATCAAGCAATGCCCTTAATGTTTGGTAGACAGTTCCTCCATCAAAACTATATCGAAGGGTAATGCCTCCGTCAAGGTTGGTATCGAACGTGTCAGTTGCTGTCCATGTGATGTTTATGATTCCATTGACAATTTCACCCCCATTGGGATAGAGGAGGTGGACTTCTGGAGGAGTGAGATCCTCCACGGCGAAATAATATTCATTGCTTTGAGCGATATTTCCCGCGGAATCTCGTGCTTCGATGATGTATGCATAGACTCCAGGGTCATTAATTATTTTGTAGAAATAGTAGCCGTGTGCTGTACCCGGGATTTGTGTCATGCTATAGTCAGTTGGGGGATCAATGGGGGCATAGATCAGGACTGAAACACCGGCGACTGCAATATTGTCAGTAACAGTGCAGGCTATACTTATTTGTCCCCCTACTTCTACGGGGTCAGGGAAATCCCCGATTTCAGTAATTTGAGGAGGAGTAGTATCTTGAGAATGGGAAAGAGGGATAAGGAAAAGGTTACCAATGAACAGGAGTGAGATAAGGATACCGATTGTTCTTTTGTCTAAATAGGAACAAATTTTCTTATCAATCATAGTTCACCAGCTTTGATAGGTTGTGCATAATATGATTTATCATTTATAACAGTTGTTATTCTATCTAGGCGAATGATTTAGAATGGGTTTTGAGCATCTTTTATATATTTTAATATCATTTCCTTAAATATTTTTAAGGACAATGCTATCCCTGGCATCATGGCCACTAAACATAGGGGTGCTTTATCAAAATAGCCAAATAGGTGGACTAATAAGTCATAATAGCTTAGTAAGCATCTAAAAAAAGTCAATAGTGCAGGATACAGAGGAACAATGTTTTTTTTAGATTGCCCATAGGGACATAGTTATTCGTATCAAGATTCCCTTTTGGCTCGATGCATAAATAATTCAAGGTGCCAGAAGAGTATTTTATCTGTTTGGCTGTTTATCTTTGACTATAGATGGGCCAATAGTAAGTATATGCCGTGCAGAATACATATTTTTTTTAGTATAATGGAGAAAGGAATACTCATAGCTAGTTATTAGTGATAAAAAAGAGAGCGTGGAAAATGTATAACAAAAAGAATTTATTCTTGAAGAAGACTCAACATCATCAGGGTGATAGGGGAGGAAGGGGGAAGGGAAAAGATACCAGGAGAAAAACAAGTAAGTTTTCCTAGATCCCCCACTGAGAGGCATACCTTTTTCATCAGTGCCCCCTTTGGGGGGCACCATAGCTCTATATTTAGATGGCAAGAGGGTTCCTCTTAATGATAAATACACTATAAAGATTAATAAAACAAAGGAGGGAGGGGAAATTATGACTATAAAAATATTTTGTATGTTTTTTAGTATGCCTTTCTATGTTGGAGATAGTTTTATTTTAAAAGCATGCGGTACAGTATATATCCTTTTGTGTATTGCCTATAAAAAAGTCATCCAGAAGATATGCAGGAGATGAAAACTGGGAAAACCTGGCTAGTGGGAACATACGGATATTTTTAGCTGCCCTATGTTTTTGGGCCTCTGGGCTTTTTAGTTTGTTACAGAAGACCCAAAAAAAGAGGAAAGTGCGGGGGCAGAGGGTAAAAAAAATTCACTGCAGGATGATGGAAAAATCTGCAGAGAGGCATTTGTTCTCCACCCCCATTATGGCATAAGCTATGCATAACCGCAGTTTTATGATCTCCTCCACATATTGTATGGATTCATGCCTTTTTTACAGTTGTGGATAAAAAACTTATATTATTTCATTGCACCTTATTTCATGTGCAAAAGCAATGTCTGTTACACAGATATACTGCTCTCCATAAAAAAAAAGCATAACAGATCCTCCTTCCTCAAGAGACGGATCTAATAAGGTGTTCAGATAATACGGAATTAATTTTCTATTGCTGCTAATGAAGACACCCCCCAAAAAAAATAAGGTGGCTTAGCCCCCTTAATTTCATCGGCACAAAAGAGGGTCTGTATTCTGTAATTAGACCATAGCATGAGGAGATTATAGAATAGCCAAAAAAAATAGCGTATCATACCTTTTCCGTTTTTCATTGGAAACATGAGCATATCTCCATTACTCAGGTCTAACGTAACATATTAAAAAAGGAAAAAATGCCCCCCTCCTAGGGCTTATAAATATAGAGAGATTGGAAAAATAGGGTCACCAAAAAAATAGGCCTCTTATTACAAGAAGATACGTAACCCAGGATGCTAAAAAAGAATATGATGGCTAATAATACGACAATCACTCAAAGGACATCTCTTTATCATAGAAAGAAATATACCACAACAAATATTACCCTGGGAATACCCCAGATAGATATCTTTTGGAAAGGATTTTCTCCAGCCACCACAACATTGATTGATAGCCGTCACTCTTTCCTTGACATGATCCTTGCAATCGTGTCCGTAAAAGCTGTTGACGCCTTCAATCAATCCATCCTCTATATCGATGGAGGAAATTCTATCAATATTTATCAAATAATCAATGTTGCCAAGAGAAACCATCTGACTTTGAGCCCTATCCTAAAAAAGATACTTGTCGCACGGGCATTTACCACCTATCAATTGGATACCCTCATCAGGACACTGGACAAAAAAATAGGATATCATTCCCCTTCAGCCCTAATTGTCCCGTGTATAACAAGTCTTCTTCTGGATGCAAATATTAAAAAAAAAGAAGGGGAAACACTCTTGACTTGGTGGATGCAAGAAATTACACGCATCACCCAGGAATACAACCTTATCTCCCTTATCAGCAGCAGTATATCCTATGCAAACTGGTACACCCGCTCACTCTGGAAAATATTGACTAGAGATGTGACCACCATCGTGCGAATCACCCCTAAAAAAGAAAGCCTAGTCCTCCATTTCATAAAACAGGACAGGGTGATAAACTACCTACCTATACCCCTTAACCAAAGGACACTAGATGAGTTCACAGGAGAAAAAAAAGATGGGTAGAACAATTGCCACCTATCGTCAGATACTGGAAAACCTTGTGGAAAACTGGCATCATTTTAGAATGGCACTTCGTAGAAATGAAAGAGAACTCTTTGACCAACTCATAGAAAAAGCAAGAAAACATGCCGGCACCGCAAGCTATGATGCGCATATGGATCCCATGGACTCAATTTTTTTTTCCATTCTTATTGAACAAGAAAAAGACATAGAGAAATTAAAAAGAAGAGAAAAAGAAGTAGAAAAATGAAACAGGGATGGATACTTGACGCCATTGCGGATTATACACACAATACGATTTTCCTATGGATTAAGGATGAAACAGGGGCTACAACACGATTACAGGATACCTATCAGCCCTCTATCTATGTCTATTCCACATCCGACAATCTCAAAAATCTTATACACCACTACCAGGGATACAAGGGTATTGACACATTTACCTATGAGAAAAAAAAACTATGGTTGGGCACACCCGAAAAAAAGGTATTAAAAATAACTTTAACCCGCTACCAACTGGTGCGAGAACTAAGCCAGGATATCAATGAATATGGCGGTTTTTCCCAGTATGAACTCTTCAACAGTGACGTCAACATCCCCCTCATGTACATGATAGAAAAAGGTCTCAGCCCTCTCACCAAAGGAAAATTGGCTCACCGCTTCATACTCCAGGAAAACCCCCAGGCGATAGATTATGAAAAACCCAAAATACGAGAAGTGATACTCAATGCAGAAACCAGGGGTGTAAAACAAAATCCTGCTTGGGATAATATTCTAAAAAAAGTATGGATAAATGACCTGCTGATCATGGGATCTGAGGAGGATATCCTCAGAGAAACACTCCACGAGATACACCGAATCAACCCAGATGTTATTTATACTGATGGCGGAGATTCCTTTTTATTTCCTTATCTCTATCACCGGGCACACATTAATGATATACCCGCATTTTACTTTGGGCGAGAAAAGGATATGGTTTCTCAGCGAAAGGAACGAAGCTATTTTAGTTATGGAAGAACCATATATCGTCCACCCTCCTGCATGATCAATGGACGAATCCATATCGATAGAGCATCATCTTTTTTATACAATGCAACCGGGCTTCCTGGACTAATCGAGCTTTCCCGCCTGTCACGGATTCCTCTGCAGCAACTATCCCGTCTGACACCAGGAACAGTCATCACGGCCATACAAATGGATTATGCACTACGGGAAAATGTGCTAATCAAATGGAAAAAAAATGTGCCGGAGTCCTTTAAGGATGCAGGAACATTATTTCATGCTGACCGAGGAGGAATGATTTATGATCCCCAGGTGGGTTTTCATGAAAAGGTTATAGAAATTGACTTCACATCTTTGTATCCGAGTATTATGGTGCTACATAATATTTCCCCTGAGACTCTTCTTTGCACTTGCTGCACTGGAGGCAAACACCGGGTTCCTTTTATTGGATATCATGTCTGTGAGAAAAACAGGGGGTTTCTCCCCCGGGTTGTTCAGCCCTTAATAGAACGGCGGATTGAATATAAAAACAGAATAAAAAAAGAAACAAAAACGGAGTTGATAAATGAGTATACAGCAAGAAAAAAAGCTTTGAAATGGATACTGGTGACATGCTTTGGTTATACTGGGTATAGAAATGCTTGTTTTGGGCGTATAGAGTGTCATGAGGCAATAACGGCCTATGGACGAGAGATATTAGTCAAAACAGCTGAGATAGCCCAGGATAATAATTATCGGGTATTGCATGGAATAGTAGATTCACTGTGGCTTCAGGGAAGCGGTAATCCCGGAGATGTATGCAAAAAAATCCAGGAAGTGATACATATTCCCATCGAGGTAGAAGGAATATACCGATGGATTGTTTTTTTACCTAGAAGGGGCCAGACAACTGGTGCACTGAACCGGTATTATGGATGTCTAGAGAATGGAGACATAAAACTCAGGGGGATTGAGATGAGACAAGGAAATGTGCCTCCCTTGGTAAAGGCTATGCAGGGAGAAATGCTCACTGTGTTGTCCCAAGCCAAGGATATACAGGAGTTGAGAAAATTAGTACCTAGGACAATTGCCATTGCAAAAAGGTATATTGAAAAAATACGGGAGGGGACATGCCGTAAAAAAGATTTGGTGTTTACCTCACGTGTATCCAGACCAGTCGGTACTTACAGGCATCACACCAATAATGTGGCTTGTCTATTACAGTTACAGGATGACGGAATTATGATAAAACCTGGTCAATATGTACAGTATATAATTACTGATGCAACTGCAAAAAAATATCAAAGCAAAGTAACAGCATGGAAAGAATCATGGAAAAACAGGGAGAATGAATATCGATATGACAAAGAGACATATATTAAGTGTCTACTTCGGGGGGGAGAAAGTCTTTTACTTCCTTTTGGATATACACAAAAAAAACTTCAGGACTCTATTGAATCCATGCGACAGGCAAAACTCCCTGTCTAGAAATTTGGTGACCAAGATACGGGGGAAAAAAAGAGGAGATGGAGGAGGAATGACAAAAAAGAGGATATCCTCCTCCGTGTTGAAGCCAGAGGCTTGATCTGTTTTTCATCCCCTTAGGGTGTGTCCACCATAGGACGCTTTATCAACACCTGAGGGGAAGGGGATGGGCGAGTGTTGTACCTGTTCTCAATATATCTATCCCAGAAGGTATATAAATATAAAAACAGGGGAGGGTGTCCAGATAACTTTAAAAAACTTTTGGTTTCTATGTGTTATCTATAGAGAATGCCAGTAGGAAAATAAAGTGGCAGTCCCATTCGAAAAAAAGAAGGATATCTCAAAAGATACTGCCTAAGACTGGTTTATTAACATTTATAAACTATCTGCACATTAATTATGGTGAAGGAATAAGAGGGAGTGATATGGTAAAAGAGATATTGGTGAAAGGAGTATCAATTGGGATTATCATACTTTTTATGAGCCTTACTGCTCTTCCAGCACTCAGCATGGAGCATTCCTTTATTGGAGGAGAAACAAATAGGGAGCAGGGGATAGCAAAAACAATGAATGATTGTGTAGAGGGTAGGGACAGTAACACTATTGAAATAGAGCTTACAGAATACCGATCTAAGGGAGCATGCGAAACACAGGTTATTGAGTTGCCCCTGGAGGCGGTACGTGAAATTCTAAAAACGTTCCAAAAGCCCCAGGGTTCAATGGAAACATTCCGTATTCTCAAGAAACATGGATTAGTCCCTAGGGATACACTTCTTGAGGATTGGAGGAAGGGAATGTATGATCAGGCAAAAACACTGGATATACTCCCGGGTGATATCCAAGATTTTTTCCAAGTGAACAGGGAAGCAGCACGTTTGAAATTACCCTTTCTGGCCAGTGCGTTTAATAGAGTAGATGCTGTATCTATTATTGGCAGCAGAATACGGGTTGGCGTTCCATTCTATCGAGGATTGCTAAAATTAATGACGCATTTCCGTTTTGTGGATCTTTTTGATATCTGCGGAGGATTGGTGGGGATAATAAGCACCAAGAATGTAATCCGGCAGCATTCCTTTGTGGCAATACCCAGTGCCATAGGGATGATAGGGTTTGTAGGAGTACATATCCATATTCCATTCATATTAAATATCTATACAGGTTTTTCCGCCCTAACACTTGCTGGTGGTTTGGGGATACATACCGTGGATGTATTGCCTTGGTTATCCAATTCCAACCCAGGATAAGCAAGTGTTGTATACATAACACAAAAGTAAGTATCCTAGAGAACAGTTTGCCACACGCATCCCTTTTTTTAATCCTTTGGATTATTCCCTAAAATAATGTGTGTTGTTCGATACAGATATCATTTTAAACTCCTAGGGGATATGAATTGCATAAGGTGATTAGAGGTGTTAAAATGATGTGGCAAAAAGGGAGAATTATGGCCATATTGATAGGTTTGCTGGTCCTTTGCACAGGGAATTTTTTTGTCTTTTCCATAGCAGGGGAATATAATCAGACCTGTGAAATGGAGAGTATGCATACCCAGGTATGCTCTCAATACCCTGCGATAATGGTTACCGGATACTGGGATCCCACCGGGAAAATGATTGCGCCTTTTAGTACCAACCCTTATCTAAATCCAGTGGGGTGGCAGGGTGAAAATTGGGAAAATCAGGGATACAATATTTATTCCTATTTTCCTACACCGGGGATATATAATGGCACTCTAGAGGTTGATTATCAGGATACCTGGACTGATTTTTGGGATATTACCCTTCAGATTCATCCTGTTGCCATCATAAGTTTTGGGGCAGGAGATGGACCCTGGGAGATTGAGTATAGCACACGTAATTTGGAATTTTGGATGAACGATGAAAACCCGCCTTATCAACCTACTCCTTCACCCCCTGATGATACGGTTCCAGCGGGATTTATCCGACATTCTACGCTTCCTCTTCAAGAGATCTCTGATGCGGTGAACAGTCAGACTGATATCGAGGCGTGGGTTGACTGGGATGGCTTCTCGGGGATGTATCTTTGTGAGTATATTGGTTATTTGGGAATGTGGTACCAGTCTCTTCATAGTGGCCAGGGTGATCTGTTTCCCTGTCGACTAGCTGGACTGATTCATGTTGATGATGAACTTCCCTTGTCTGATGCCATGATGGCTACCAACATAACCATTAGGGAGACCATTAGATATCTCAAAGAGACAAATACAGCCCCATATGCACCCCATATCACGGGGCCTGATTCAGGAGAAGCTGGGACAGCATATTCCTATACATTTGTTGCCACAGATCCTGAGGGCGATAATATCTATTATAGGGTAAGCTGGGGAGAAGGATGTACCACGACAGAATGGATGGGGCCCTATGCCTCCGGTAAGGAAATAACCCTAGAATATACGTGGAGCCAGCGAGGCGATTATTCAATCTCAGCTATAGCAAAAGATACCTATGATGAAGAAAGCGAGCCGGGAATACTTGAGGTGAGCATGCCCATTAAAGAGAATACAGGATATCTTAGAGAAATCCTAGAAATGATAAAGGGCTGGCTTGACACATTTCATATTACCATACCCCTCCTTAATTATGTCCTAAGTTAGAGGGTATGGATACAGTTAGTATCTTACTGCCTCCTTTATTTTATATTTCTTATAACCATCCCTGATGATTCATAATCCTATCCCCCATCTTAAACATCATATTGAGTAGAAAGGAGAACTAATATTTTTATACCAAAAAAGGAATACCAAGAACCATGGAGAAGGAAAGGGCTAACGCCCGACCAGAGGGCATAACTTTGTTAGCGACACTGTTTTGGATATTGGCAATCCTTGCCCTAGTGGCCGGTCTTTTCATGGTAGGAACCAAAGACGCTATCATCGAAATTATGGAAGATGAACCAGACATAACTGAGGAGATTATTGACCTTGTTGATTCTATCTTGCTTGGGACAGGAATTATCGCTTTTGTGCTAGCCATTTTTTATATAATAACTGGATGGGGGCTTTGGAAAATGAAATCATGGGCGCGGATTGTTGCGATAATCCTTGCGGTGATAAGTTTGCTTAGTTTTCCCATAGGGACAATTATTGGTATTGTTATTTTGTGGTATCTTTTCAAACCAGAGATAAAAACAGCATTTCAACAATAAATATTCTTTTTCCCCATGTTCCCCCTTTTTCCATTTTAGGTATACTCTTTGGGTATACATAAATTTATAAAGCCTGCTTTCATTGATGAAAAAAAATGGAGGCACCATGAAAAATAAAATAATAATCTTATTGGTAATCGCAGGTTTGTTTTGGGGAACATCAACATTTGCCGGAATATCCCCATCCATTGGGGAAAAAGAAATAATATACCAAGACGAAAGTATGGAAATATCTTTTGCCTTTACCGACCCCCAAATTGAAAATGAAGACGGGACTGAGTATGCCCATATACTGACCACTGATGAAATGATATATGATCAACAGTATGGATCCCCTATGATGCCCTATGCAACAAAGGTCATAACCCTTCCATTGGGAGCAACAGTTGAACAAATCACGGTAGATATCGATACCAGCAAAACAATGAAAATTTCTCAAAAAATTGCCCCTGCAAGCAAACCCATCATCACAGGTGACCTCCAAAAAAATAGTGAGGAGAGATGGGAAAATGAGATATATAACAGCAATTCTTTTTATCCGTTACAATGGGTAAATAGTGACGTGGGGGTAGGCAGAAATAATAATGACCTGACTCTTTTTCTTACTCTTCATATCTTTCCCATACGATACAATCCTGTGGAAAACGTATTGTTATGGATCAATGAATTAAAAGTCACGATTGGTTATAACGTTAAAGAGAACCCTCTTTTGATGCCTGAAATCTATGATCTTCTCATCATATCCCCTGAGGAGTTTGCAGATAAGCTTGAGGAACTAGTAATCCATAAAGAAAACCATGGGGTAAACACCACCTTGGTCACCACAAATGAGATCTACACGGGAACATTTTTTCCTGTAGAAGGCCGTGATGATGCTGAAAAAGTGAAATATTTTATCAAGAACAGTATTGAGGAATGGGGAATACAATATGTCCTTTTGGTAGGGGGACTGAAAGGACAACAATATACCTGGTATGTTCCGGTGAGATACACAAATAATCATGCCGGAAAAGGCTCAGGGGAAACAGGGTTTCTTAGTGACTTATATTATGCAGATATCTATAAATATGAAAATGGAGAGATACTGTTTGAAGACTGGGATTCCAATAAGAATGATGTCTTTGCAGAATTTCGCCAATTTGCAGCAAAGGATATAATGGATTGCCGACCCGATGTCTATGTCGGACGACTCGCCTGCCGGGATTCCACCGAAGTGGAGATTATGGTCAACAAGATCATCACCTATGAAAGTGGACCCTGTGATCCATCCTGGTTTAAAAAAATGCTTCTTGTAGGAGGAGACACCTACCCCAATCTAGCGGAAAAGGATGCTTATGAAGCAGAAATTGACACAAACCTTTCAGGAAGCTATATGCCAAGCTATGAAAAAGAACGACTATGGGCATCCCTGGGAACACTGACTGGTCAAGCTGATATGGAACAAGCATTTAACCAAGGTGCAGGGTTCATCCATATGGCTGGACATGCCAATCCAGGTGTATTGGTGACCTATCCACCCCAGACAAATACAGAAAAAATTGTGATTCTTCAGGTATATAATCTTCCACCCGCCAATGCCATATTTGCCTTGTCACTCGGCGATATCCAAGGGTTTTTTGATAAACTCGATGATCCTTGGATGCCACATCTAGAAAATGGTGACAAGCTACCTGTTGTATTGGTGGGAGGATGCCATAATAGCCAATTTAACACTTCGCTTTTGAATATCATTCGCTATGGGTTCCTTCACGCCTATGGACATGGAATCTATGTCCCAAATTGCTGGAGTTGGTGGCTCACCAGTCTCAAGGACGGGGGAGCCATTGCCACCCTGGGGAATACTGGCCTAGGGATGGGACTGGGGGGATATAATTACACGGAGGGATTGGACGGATGGCTTTTCCCCCGATTCTTTTATCATCATGGTATCCAAGGAATAGATATATTGGGTGAAGCACATAGTTCTGCCATCATAGATTATACAAACACATTTGATATCAACAACGATGACGCAGATAGACAAATGATTACCCAATGGGCCCTCTTAGGTGATCCCTCCCTAAAAATGGGGGGATACCCCTAAAAATATTCATGTAGATGCACATCATCCGAAATTGTAATATGCCATACTCATACATGTATAACGGGTTGTGATAGATGTGGGAACAGAGATCCACTATTCTTGAACGAGGGTGTCTGGGGGCAACAAATCATTTATAAAGAACTTGGGAATTAATAATATAAGGTAAGAGATCATGAAAAAGGGATTCACAGTAAGTGTAGCAATAATGAGTATAGGTATATTTTTAGGGGGTTCAGCGCTAGGATCATTTGGTATATACTCCAATGAGGATATGCCGATGGCCCCGATGAAAACACTGTCCTTATCCTTTGATTTTCCCCCAGTTAATATTGGAGAAAAAGATGGCTTTGCCACTATTGAGGATATGGGAGATGAAATGACCTATGACCAAAAAACGGGTTATCCTATGATTCCATACCGGACAGTTGTATGCCCCTTCCCGCGGGGCACCATAATTGAGAAGGTCAGTGTGGACACATCTTCTCCTCAATTTATTGAGTTGCCAAGAAAAATTCAACCCTGTCAAGAAACTATTATTTCGACACTAACCACGACCATACGGGATGATGGGGGGGATGACTCCATATATAATAGCAGTGATCCTTATCCTTCCGTATGGGTACCATACCATCTTGGTATGGGAAAAGAAGGAAACAGGCCCACCCTTTTTTTGTCACTTCATGTTTATCCTCTACGCTATATTCCCCAAAAAAATATTATTGAATGGGTTGATCAAATCCAGGTGCATATTAGATATCAGGAGAAAGAAGATCCTCTCCCCGCATTGGATGCCTATGATCTGCTCATTGTTGCCCCCTCAGAATTTATCCTTGATTTGCAGCCTCTTGCGGACCATAAAGAGAGCCATGGGATAAAAACATTTATTGTGTCCCTTAATGAGATTTATAGTGGAACTCATTTTCCTGTTCAGGGCCGCGATGATGCAGAAAAAATCAAGTATTTTATCAAAGATGCACTAGAAAACTGGGGAATAGAGTATGTTCTTATTGTGGGGGGACGCCATGGCGGCCTACTTGAGGAGAAATGGTGGGCACCTGTACGGTATTCTCATCTGTATGATGGAAGTGGCCCCCCTGTTTTTTATGAATATACCTATCTATGTGACCTTTATTTTGCAGATATTTATAGATATGAGAATGGGGTACCTGTGTTTGATGATTGGGATAGTAACCAGAATGGGGTAATTGGGGAATGGCGGAGATTTTCTGCTAAGGATATCTTAGATATGTATCCCGATATCTATGTAGGGAGATTACCGTGTCGAAATATCTATGAAGTCAAAAATATTGTAGAAAAAATTATCACTTATGAAAATACTGCCTATGGACAATCATGGTTTAAAAGATATGTTGCAGTGGCTGGCGATACATATCCAGAGGATAATGATCCTTTCTATGAAGGGGAAGTGGCGACCGCTGCTTCATTCAGTTACCTTGACAATCATGGTTTTAATGAAACATATCTTTGGACATCAACTGGGGCTTTCTCTGGTGAACAAGATGTAATAGATATCATCAATCAAGGATGCGGATTCCTTCATTTCTCTGGACATGGGAACCCTATGGGATGGGCAAATCATCCCCCTCATGATGAAGCATCAATCAATGGTCTTTCTGTACAAAACATGTATAAATTATCCAATACAGACATGTACCCCGTCTGCCTTGTTGGTGGATGCCACAACAGCCAGTTCAACGTCTCGATTCTCAACCTTTTAAAAATCTATGAAGGTTGGGAAAAATGGCAGGGGTATATTTGGTGGGGGACCATGAGCCCTGAGTGCTGGAGCTGGTGGCTTGCTCGGACAAGTACGGGGGGAACAATCGCAACCATTGGTAATTCAGGATATGGCTATGGCATCCAGGGGGAAAACTGTTTAACAGGACGAGGGCGATTCATGGAATTACTCTTTTTCAAAAGCTATAGCGAAGGGCATGATTACCTGGGTGAAACACATGGAATGAATCTTGTTTACTATATGAATGAGCATGCACCCATGGCGGATAATATTGACTGTAAAGTTGTACAACAATGGCTGCTCATAGGAGACCCTACCCTAAAAATCGGTGGTTATCAATCCTGAACACGTGGTATGGCACTTTCTCAAGGGTAATGTACATGTGTTAAAAAGGGTAATCCTTAGTTTTTTTCCTTTGGCTTCTTATCAAGCTCCATATTTTCCCCTCTCAAAAAAAGACCTATCAAGAATACCGCGGATTAGAGAATATAGAAACTGGTGACAGTGCCGATTGGATTCTTTTAGTAGGGTTTTTACTCAGTCTTATCTTCCCCTAATGATTGCTGACAAAAAAAGGATATAGATTAATGGCCAAGATTGCATAAGGTGATTGATCAAAGAAAAGTTTTTGTACTATAATTAGGAAAAAAAGTTGAGGGCACTGGATAGTTATTATTTTTTACAATTTACATCCAAGAAACGATAATAGTATTATTTTTTTGGGAACCGAGGAGGGAATTGTTTATCGATATCTTTTTGAATCATTTTAGCAAGTCGCATCGCTATTTTGTCTAGCTCAGTGTTTTTTTCATCAGCCATGATCGCTGCAAATTTTTTCGCCAAGGTGAGAACCGCTATTTTATGCTGTTCTTTTGTTTTATGTATCTCTGTAGGATACACTCCTAATTTTTGATATTCATCAAAAAGCGTGGCATCATTGAGGAGCCTTTCCAGTTTTTCTTTTATGTTGAGAAATAAAACATGGAGCTGAATAAGTTCATCTTTCTGCATCTCATCCCGAAAGAGAACAATTACGTACCTTCATTTAAAGTTTTCTAAAAATTGAGGGTGCCACAAAATTTCTAGGGACATTGAACCATTAGGGAGATGAGAAGCTGAAAACATATCCATGCTTCTTACTGGAAATCTCTTTATTGCCCGTTAGATATGTCTATCCCCCAATATGTTCCTTGGAAATACCTAATAGATAATGAGAAAACCAGATATTTTTTCTTGTAGAGCGGTGAGCAGTGGAATTTAAATAGAACCTGATTATTCCACTTTCGATAGCATGAAAGTATCTGACCTGAAAGCCAATAATAATTTTGATGAACTTGTGCTAAAAATTATCGAAAAAAATGAGCCCCGTGAGGTCACACGCAGATTCGGAGGATCTGCAAGAGTATGTGATTTGATCGGTGAAGATGAAGATGGAAACACGGTACAAATAACCTTATGGAATGATGAAATTGATACCATTGAGGCCAATGAAACTCTTAAAATCATTGATGGATGGGTAAAGGAATGGGATAACCAATTGCAGGTATCAACAGGGAGAAATGGAAAACTGGAAAAAATTTCATAAAAAGATATACCCCCCATAGATTATAAAAACTAAACCTTGTAAACTTTTACAATTTACACGGATATCTAAGAATATATTGTTTTCCTCATCAAATCAGCAAGATTTGGTAAAAGTTATATACCTCTAGGGTATTAAAGGAAGTGAGAGGGGTAGTATGCACAAAATCTAATCACTCCCTGGACAGATTTTAACCTCCTTTTCTACCTCTCTCAT
>Ga0272441_10007360_pt1 | contig 17934 bp, 12 predicted proteins | sample SSMProp6N_FD_193582 | JGI IMG/M metagenome (GOLD analysis project Ga0272441, IMG submission 193582) | Marine sediment archaeal communities from Little Sippewissett salt marsh, Falmouth, MA, United States - SSM-Prop-6N | ecosystem: Environmental > Aquatic > Marine > Wetlands > Sediment ... | reverse complement strand
ATCCCGAGCTTTATGATGGTTATTAATCGGTATTATAGAAGCCACAGCTTGGCAAGCAGTACGATATTCATTTCTTTGAAGACGTTTTGAATTCTCCAATCGCTACTTCAGGCCGTTTTGCTGATGGGACGATGTTGAGGGTGCGTGTGAAGCACAACGTTACCATGAGCATCATATTTTTCAAAGCGGGTCTCACCATCGTCCAGGTGGATGAAATTGGGATTCTGTTCTGAGCTTGTCTCATCGGCTGCCGTCCTTCTGGCGCGTTCAATGGGGCGCACAGCAACGACTCTGTCGCTCTTTTTTATGCTTGTCACTCTTTTTTTGAGGTAATTGTTGCGCGCAGTCAATCTGGCCATTTCACAAATTGTCTCAAACATGGCGAATCTCCCTTGGATTCTGTGAATGCCATTGTCGATTTGTTACTTCAGTTCCGCCCGTTTTTTACTTTCGCTATTGTAGGCTCTCAAGAAGGATTATTGGCAGGTCTGGGTAAAGTCTTTAAGAAATGATTGGCTGATCAACAAACGCTGGTCACAATAGCATTGCATTTGCCTTATCGAAAGGCAATCTGTCAAACAGCTGGGATGGTCGTTCGCAGGGTTGATGTATACGCTACTTAGATTTTTAAGGCCCAACCGTTTAGTTTTCGCCCCCATTCAAAATTGTTCAAGATGAGTACAATCAAAAAAGCAATACTGCCAACGATACATGCAGATACAAACTTTACCTTTTTCATCTTGCCCCCTTTTCACTAAAGTTTTTCTTTGGTTTCAAGATCGGTACAAACAGGTTTTTTTTGTCGTCTTCAAAGGAAGTGACCTATCGTCCGACCCAAAAGGGTATTGAAGAATCCGTCTTGAGTCGAGGTTGCTTGTTTGTGTTCAATTAAAGCAATTATCGTACCATATACAATATATCTAATAAATATAAGATGTTGATTAGAATTACCGGCCTCATAAACATGCAGCGTCACTGTAGAAAAGGAATGAAATCAAGAAGAATTATTACCTTTATTACCTATTTTTTTTGGGCATGTGCCAGTTATTGAACGCGGGGGCGGTTCAATTGACAATGATGACAACGCCATTATGGTGTTGGCTAGCGCCCGTTGATTGGTTCGTGTAGATTCGGTAAAGCGAAAACAACAGGGAGGTTGAAGATGATTACAAAACTGCGCGTTGAGGGGATGTCTTGTCAGCACTGTGTCAGGCGTGTGAAAACGTATCTTGAATCTCTTCCCGACGTGTCCGATGTTCAGGTCGACCTGGAAGGCAAAGAAGCTGTTTTCCACTCAGACGGCAATTTGGATATGCAAGGCATTCTGACGGCCATTGGTGAATTCGGTTTCACAGCGAAAGAGCAGGCCTGATTCGCGAACAAACAAGGGGAAGGTTCTTGTTCCATCCCTTTTTGGACAAACGATACAATGTCAGCAACCCATGAAATAAAAGTGTACGGCATGATGTGCCACCATTGCGAGAACGCCGTGGCGAAAGCGCTGCAGAAACAGCCGGGCGTGGCGGAGGTAAGTGCTTCTTTTGAGGACAAGGTGGTTCGTTTCGCTCTCGACGATGGACAAAGCCGTCTGGATGATCTGAAATCGATCATTCTTGCAGAAGGGTATTCCCTGGAGCCGATGAGAGACCCATTAGAGGCAGCCGATGAAGCTGTTCGGGAACAGTTTCCGATCGACGAAGCTGAAACAGATTCGACAGAAGCGGTACAGTCGGCCCCAACTTCCTTACGTGAACTCTCCTTTAACATCCAGGGCATGAGCTGTGCGAACTGCTCTATGGCCATAGAAAAGGCCTTTGGGCGAGCCGATGGAATCAAAAGCACTTCGATCAATCTTCCTCTGGAAAAAGGGTTTGTCACCTACGACAGCTCGGCAATAGATGAAAACGGTGTTCTCGACATCGTCAAAAAGGCAGGCTACGGTGCCAGTCTCGAAGGTGATTCGGGTTCGGCTTTCCCCGGGAAAGAGAAATTCAGGTTTCTCTTCGCTCTGTCGCTGACCCTCCCGATCATGGTGGTTCACATGGGTATGTTTTTCGACATGGCCACTACAAATTTTATCACCTTTGTGCTGGCCTCCCTGGTGATGGCTGTATCCGGCAGGGCCTTCTATGAGGGCGCCTATCATTCGCTGGCCAATCGAACCACAAACATGGACGTCCTGATCTCGCTCGGCATTTCGGCAGCCTATTTCTACAGCGTTTTTTCCCTTTTCTTCCTGGATCCTGAAAAACCGGTCTTTTTCGACAGCGCTGCCATGATCATCACCTTCATTCTCATCGGCAAGATGCTGGAGGCAAATGCCAAGGAGAAAACCGGTCTGGCCTTAAAGGAACTGCTTGCTTTGAATGCAGACACAGCGAGGGTTGTTGACAAGGGGAAGGAAAAGGTCGTTCCCCTTTCCATGGTCGAGGTGGGAAATATCGTAAAGGTGTTTGCCGGGGAAAAGATTCCTGTCGATGGTGAGGTTCAGGAAGGGGAAACCGGTGTAGACGAGTCGATGCTCACAGGGGAATCCTTTCCCGTCAAAAAAAAATCCGGTGATTCGGTTACGGGGGCCACCATCAACCAGTCCGGGGTGATTACGGTAAAAACAACCCGAACGGGAAACGATACGGTTCTGGCGGGGATCGTCAAGATGGTCGAGGATGCCCAGTCCGACAAAGCTCCCATTCAGCGGCTCGCCGACAGGGCTGCCAATATTTTTGTCCCCATTGTGGTTGCCATTGCACTTTTGACATTTGCCTATTGGAATTTTTTCGGCGCGATTGACGCTGATATCGGTACGACACCCTTTTTGTTCTCCTTTGAACGGATGATCGCCGTGCTTGTCATTGCATGTCCGTGTGCCCTCGGCCTGGCTACACCCACCGCGATTATGGTTGGCAGCGGTGTCGGGTTGAATCTCGGCATTTTGTTTAAAAAAGGCTCTGTGCTTGAAGAGATTTCCAGGTTGGACAGGGTGATGTTCGACAAGACCGGGACCATAACCCATGGAAAGCCCGAGGTGACGGACGTATGCCCTGAAGAGGGCATCGGCGAAGAAGCGCTTTTGCGAATTGGCGCCAGCGCAGAAAAGAACTCTTCCCATCCGCTTGCTGAACCGGTTGTGAAAAAAGCGGAGGCGTTGCAGGTTGCAGTGGAAAAAGCTGAGAGGGTCGAAGAAGTTTCCGGTCTGGGTGTAAAATGCCGCATCAACGGGAAACGCATAATGGTTGGAAATCTCAAATTGATGGGGGCTGCAGCCATCTCCGATGCGTTGAGAGAAAAGGGCAGGATGCTCTCCCAGAAAGGAAAGACCACCCTCTATATCGGTCGTGATGATCGTGTAATCGGCCTTCTTGCCCTGGCCGATGCGATTAAGCCGGACTCCAGGGAGGCGGTGCGCCGGTTGCACGCTGCTGGTGTCAAAACGGCAATGATTTCAGGAGACAACCGAACGGCTGCGCAGTCCGTGGCCGATGAAGTGAGAATTGATCAGGTGGATGCCGAAGTCCTCCCAAAGGATAAGGTCGATAGCGTCCGAAAATGGCAGGGCAGGGGAGAGATCGTTGCCATGGTTGGGGATGGAATCAACGATGCACCGGCTATCGCCGGTGCGGACATCGGCATCGCCATTGGCTCCGGTACGGATGTCGCCAAAGAGACAGGTGATGTCGTACTGGTCAAAAACAACCTCCTCGATGTCGATCGCGCCATACGCTTGGGGAAGAAGACGTTGGCCACAATCAAACGTAATTTTTTCTGGGCCTTTTTCTACAACATCCTGATGATTCCGGTTGCTGCGGGGATTCTTTACCCGACCTACGGTCTCACGCTAAAGCCGGAACTTGCAAGTGTCGCGATGTGGTTGTCTTCCTTGTCTGTTGTTGGCAATTCACTCCTGTTAAAACGATATGAGAAGAAACTGAGACAATAGGCAGATCGGTGTAAAATGGATGTTGGGGGGGGTCGAGATAGGATTTTGTTTCAACCCTTGAACCATCCCACCTGCTGAATACCTTTTTGTGATAGTGCACGATAATCCCTTGACATGCGTTGATGCCATTGGGTATTTCGATTACAATCAAAGTGTTAATTTGCTAGCAATGAAAGAAGGGAAAGCGGTGGCCATTCATTCTGTCAAAAGGAGGGCATGATGGCAATTTCGGTGATCATCCAAAGACGATTCAATGAAACGGAAAAAGCGGCAAAGCTGTCTCCATTAATCGTTAAGCTCCGGTCTCTGGCCACAAGCCAGCCCGGATACATTACCGGCAAAACCTTTCGTTGTCTGGATTGTGACGGCGAATACCTGGTGATCAGTACGTGGCGCAGTGTGGATGACTGGAATCGCTGGCGAGATAGTGACCAGCGGCTGGCGCTCCAGAAAGAGATTGATGACCTTTTGGGGGAATCAACACAGTACCGAATCTATGAGCCCCTTGTGGGTGGAATTCTTCCTCAATTCTAAAGAGTACCGACATGGCTGTCGCTGGCAGCATCGAAATCCAACCATACCCGTCACCTGCGGTCAGTTCGAAACCTGGCATGGGGCTTAAACCTCTTCAGCTTGAGAAGAGAGTCGCGACCCAACATCTGCCGATCGTTCATCTGCTCGCATAATGAGATACTTCCATTTTCCCTCCCACACTACCGAAAATCACCCGATCGCAACCCAGTGCTTTCAAGGTGGTTACCGGAGACGTTCATGAACTATCAGCAAGCAAAGAAGGTGGCAAAGAGAGCCGGAGAAAACGTCATTCCGACGGTATGCGGTATGTGCGGGCCAGGCGGTCCGGGGGGGGGATGCGGGGTCTACGCATTTGTGAAAAATGGGCGGTTTGTCAAGGTTGCCGGTATGGATGAATCACCTGTCAACCGCGGTGCTCTTTGTGCCAAGGGGCACGCCGCTCCCCAGTGGGTTTATTCGCCTGATCGGTTGACCCATCCATTGCGTCGAATCGGCAGAAAAGGGGAAGGAACGTTTGAGAAGGTGACCTGGGAGGATGCCATTGCTCAAATTGCAGAAAGGCTGCAATTGCAGAAAAGGGAATATGGCCCGAGATCGCTGGCCATGCTAAGCCCTGCCAAACGTTCCTACAGCGACTACATCGTACGTTTTTTAACGGTTCACGGGAGTCCCAATTACGGGCATAGCGGGATTTGCGCCGTTCAGCGAGCTTTTGCTTTCATGTACACCCTCGGAGACTGGCCCAAACCAGACTACGGGGGGAGCGACCTGATTCTCTACTGGGGGCGCCAACCCATTTATTCCGGTCCCGTGGCCCGTCCGGCCAAAGCCCTTTTGGCCGCCAAACAACGGGGCGCCCGGATTGTCGCCATCAAACCCTCCGTCGAACCGGATGTCGGCATGGCGGATATTTGGGTTCCCGTGCGACCGGGAACGGACACGGCTCTGGCGTTGGCCCTGTTGCATGTGGTCATCAAAGAAGACCTTCTCGATCATGCGTTTATCGACCGGTGGTGTAGCGGTTTTCAACGTCTCAAAACGCATGTCAAGCCCTTTGCGCCGGTATGGGCAGAAAAGATAACCGGCGTTCCGGCAGGTCAGATCAAAGATGTCGCCAGGATGTACGCGACGACCGAACAGGCCGCCATCGATCTGGGAAACGGGGTCGAGCACACCCCATCCTCCAACGACGCCATACGGTCCGTGGCCATTTTGATGGCCATCACCGGCCATCTCGATCGTCCGGGGACCAATCTTTTTGTCCCTTCTCCCGAAAAAAACCCCAGGAAGATCACCTTGAAAGAACGCATCACCCAAGAGATGGTGGACAACCTGGTCGGACCGGAATTTCCCAAGCCTTTCCAGCCCTTCATCGAAGGTACGTCCTCCGCCTACTACCGGATTCTGGAAAGTGTGCTGACGGAACAGCCGTACCCGGTGCGAACCATCATTGCGCCGGGCACCCAGGCGCTGGTCAGCACCAGAGGCTCGAAAAATGTTGCCGCCGCTCTCAAAAAACTGGACTTCTTTGTGGTTGCCGATGTTGCGCGGACAGCCGATTTGCCGTACGCGGACATCGTTTTACCCCTGGCAACAAGCTATGAAGTCAATCACCCTTTTCAGCGCGTTCCGGGCTGGTTGATGGCGACGAACAAGGTGATTGAACCCGTCCACTCTCCGAAATCAATTTTCGACTTTTTTCTCGACCTTGGGGTGGCCATGGGATATGAAGGCGATTTCTGGGGAGGGGATCTTGAAGCGGCGATGGATGACCAACTGGAACCGATGGGGTTGACCATGGAAGAGTTGCGACGGAACCCTACAGGTGTGTCCGACTCCAGGAAACCGACCGTTTATGAGAAGTATGAGACCGTTTTCAACCGCTCCAGCCCGCGATTGAGCGGCGAACCCTTTCTGCCCAACGGCAGGGTCGCGATTTATAATTCCACTTTTGAAAAAGAGGGCTTCAATCCCCTGCCGCAATGGCGCGAGCCGCCGGAGAGCACTACCGGTACACCGGCATTGCTGGCTGGATATCCGTTGATCTTATCGGATTACCACACATCAAGGAATTTTTCGGCCTCCTGGCAGCGGAACGTGCCCCGGCTCCGAGAGATTCAGCTCCACCCCATGCTGCACATCCATCCGCAGACTGCCGGGGAGCGGGGTATTCGAGACGGTGATTGGGTGAAAGTTGTATCGCCCCATGGCTGGATAAAGGTGAAAGCTGAAATCTACCCGGGTATCCGACCGGATACAGTGATGCTGCTGCATGGCTGGTGGCAGGGATGCAAAGAATTGGGAATCGAGGATTATCCCCTGTTGGACGGCGGTGCCAACGTGAATGTCATGTACAGTGTGGAGGCGCAAAAGGCCTATGACCCGTTGATCACGGCAATGGCCAGCCAGACGCTGGTGGAGGTCACAAAAGTACAAAAACAGGCAGGCAATCCATGACAACGGAGTTCATTATCTGGTTCGATCCTGAAAAGTGCACGCAGTGCTACGGCTGTGAAGTGGCCTGCCGTTCGTGGAGAGCCTTGGACCGTGGCGTGCGTTTCCGAAAGGTTCTCAATGTCTGGAGAGGTGATTTTCCCAGGGTGAAAAACCACTCCGTCGCTATGGGTTGTCTTCATTGTGTGGAGCCGGCATGTGTCGCCGCATGCCCTGAAGAAGCGATACACAAACGCGAGACCGACGGCTTGGTTCGGGTCGATGAGGGGCTTTGTATCGGATGCCAGGCTTGTTGGGATGCCTGTCTTTACAAGATCCCCCAATTCGGGCCAAAGGGGACGATGCAAAAATGTGATCTGTGCTTTGATCAGGTCGGTCGCGAAGAGGGGCCGCCCTGTGTGGCGACCTGTCCCGGAAAGGCGTTGTCGTTGATCGGTGTATCTGCCGGGGAAAAGCTGGAACATCAGAAGGCGATCCTGGCGCTGTTGGGGGAACGACCATCCAGAAGGGGTTCTGTCGCCCAATAGATGCAGTGTGTCTATCTTATCTGCGCTTTTTATACGCCAGCATGCTCAGTGAAGAAAAGGAATGGGTGTAAAGGACGTGAGGATGACTTTCTTTTCTTTCGATTTGTCTTACCGTCCTCCTTTCGATTGGCAGTCTTTGATCGATTATTACCGATTGCGTGCCGTCACCGGAATAGAAGTCGTTGAGGACGAAACGTATACAAGAAGTTTTTCGGTGCATGGCGATAAAGGCTGGTTCTGCATCCGTCACAAGCCTGAACACGATTGTGTTGGTCTGGAAGTGAATGCGTCCGGTCCGTCCTGCCTGGACGCCGTGGTTCAGCGGGTGGAGCGAATGCTCGATCTCGATGCGGACCCGAAAACGTTAGACCTCTTTTTCGGCAAAGATGATCTTTTAGGTGATACTTGGTCGCGAAATCCCGGACTGCGGGTGCCGGTCTGTTGGGATCCTTTTGAATTTGTTGTTCGGGCCATTGCGGGTCAGCTGATTTCGGTCCATGCCGCAACGAAAGGGGTTGGAAAGGTGGTTGATAAAGTTGGTGAAACGCTTCCATTTCCGGCTCCGAAAGGAATCGTCAGCCTGTTTCCCACGCCCATGCGACTGGGGCGTACCGACATCCGGTCATGCGGGTTGACCCGGACCAAAGCGGGTGCAGTAAAGGCCATCGCCCGGGCCCTTGAAGAGGGTTCGATTTGCCTGAAAAAAAAAGATACTCTTGAAAGCTTTCTTCAACAGTGCACCGCGATAAAAGGTGTCGGCGACTGGACTGCGCAAACCATTGCCATGCGCGGCCTGGGATACAAGGATGCATTTCCTGCCGCTGATCTGGCAATTGTCAAAGCGATTGGCCACAAAACGCAGCCGATGAAGCCCGCAGCTATCCGTACGTTGGCCGAGCGGTGGCGCCCGTGGCGATCTTATGCGGCAATGCTGTTGTGGAAAATGGACACTGAATAACGTTTTTACAATAACAGGAGATCATTTCATGCCTTATGATATTTTACAATCAAAGCTTGGCCCGATTCTTTTTTCACGAAACGAGGAAGGGTTGAACAGAATCCATTTTTTGGAGAGCGACAAACCGATTCTTCGTGATGAACATTGGCAAAAAGACGGCCGCGATCCGCTGCTCAAGGAGGTGCGGCGTCAGTTGAAAGCCTACTTTTCAGGAAAACTTCGTACCTTTTCCCTGCCGCTGTCTCTGGATGGAACGGATTTTCAGGTGCGTGTATGGAATCTTCTGTCCACCATCCCCTACGGTGATACATGGTCCTACAAAGAGTTGGCCACAGCCGTCGGCAATCCGAACGCCTGTCGCGCGGTGGGAAATGCCAACGGGAAGAATAAAATTCCCATCGTTTTACCTTGACACCGGGTTGTCGGCAGCGACGGGGGACTCGTCGGATTCGCAAGCGGCTTGGACAGGAAAAGATTTTTACTCAACCTGGAGAAGGAAAACGTCAGTAGAGAGGAAAGGCTATGAGCACATCGATACCCACAGATCATCCCATTCACGCGTATATCAGCAGACGCTGGAGCCCTTATTCATTTTCCGAAAAGCCCGTCGAAAAAAGCGACCTTCTCTGCCTTTTCGAAGCGGCCCGCTGGGCGCCATCCGCACACAATGAACAGCCCAGGTATTACATTGTGGCCACCAAGGAAGAGACGCAAGAATTCGAGCGCCTGCTCTCCTGCCTGGTGGAGCCGAACCAGGCCTGGGCTCAATTCGTTCCAGTACTGGCTCTGGGGGTCACGAAACTCAATTTTTCCTACAACGATCAACCCAATCGCGCCGCCTTTCACGACCTGGGCCTCGCCGCAGGCAACCTATTGTTTGAAGCGACATCCAGAGGCCTTCATGTGCACCAGATGATTGGCATACTGCCGGAAAAAGCGCGTGAACTATACGGGGTCCCCGAAGGGTATGAAGTGGTAACGGCCATTGCCATCGGTTACCAGGGCGAAAATGCGAAGCTGCCCGAGAACTTGAAAAAAAGAGAGGCCGCGCGCAAACCCCGCAAGCCGTTGAGCGACTTTGTTTTTAGCGGGAGATGGAACCAAGCGGCATCGATGGTTAAATAGTGTTCCTCCACTACAGTCTCTATCGGTGCTTACGTCCGTATGGGATGCCGAGCTTTTGCATTCTTTTTCTCAAGGTATTCGGGTTGATCTCCAAGCGCTCTGCGGCACCGCCCGGCCCGTTGACTTTGCCCTGACTCATCTTCAGCACCCTCTCGATGTGGCGTCGCATGACCGTGTCCAGCGCCAAAGTCTCCGTGTTCGTATCCAAGGGCAATGAAGGGGGCTGTCGCTGAACCTCCTTGTCAAGGGCGGGGTTGAAATGCAAAGGCCCGTGGCGATGCTGAATCAGCACGTTTTCCACGATATTTTCCAGTTCTCTTACATTGCCTGGCCAGCGGCGGTCGGCCAGACGCTCCATTGCCCCCGGTGCCACCTTGGGGGGCGCGATGCCGAACTCTTTGGCTTTCTTTTTCAGAAAATGGGCCGCTAAAAGAGGAATGTCGCCGGGGCGCTGCCGCAAGGGCGGGACGTGGATGGGAAACGCATTGATACGGAACCATAAGTCTTCTCGAAAGGTCCCAACGGATACCATATGTTTCAGGTCTTGATGTGTGGCGGCAATGACGCGGATGTCAAGCTTGATGGGCAGAGATCCGCCGACCCGTTCGATTTCCTGGGTCTGGAGTACGCGAAGGAGGCGAACCTGTGCCCAGGGCGGCAGTTCACCGATCTCGTCCAGAAAAATGGTGCCCTTGTTGGCCCGTTCGAAGAGACCCCGTTTGCGTTTTACCGCGCCGGTGAAAGCCCCTTTTTCGTGACCGAAAAGTTCACTGTCGATGAGGTTTTCCGGTATGGCCCCGCAGTTCACCTTGATCAGGGGCGCATCACGCCTGGGGGAGCAGCGGTGAATGGCGTTGGCGATCACCTCTTTTCCAACCCCGGTTTCACCCAGAATCAAAACGGTGTTTTTCAGGTGTGCGACCTGCTTCACTTTTTCCATAACCGTTCGCAATCCGTTTTCCGCTCCGATGACATCGTCTCCCGTGCGGGATCGCAGCGCACTGCTCAGGTAGCGATTGTCGGAAGCCAGTTGTTCTTTCAACTCAACGACTTCCTGGTGTTTCAGGGCGTTGGCCATTGCGATGGCAAAAGGTTCTCGAAGCAGGGACAAAAGCCGTGCGTGGTCCTCTGTGAATCGATCGTAGCCGTGGGCGAAAATATCGATGACGCCTAGCCGTTTGCCTTCTATGATCAGGCGCTGGGCGATAAATGAAACGTCTGAATAGCCAAGCGCGGATTGGATGATCGGCCCTATGGGATCCGCTTCAGGTCGATTGGCCAACAGATAGTTTTGCAATCGCTTTCCGCTTTCGATGGCGTGGATCAATCCTTCCGGCAAGCGGATGGACATGTCCATCTTTTCGCTCCCGTCGGCATTCGCTTTGGCGATATAGCGAAGCCCTCCGATGCTGGGTTCGTAAATGTTCAGAGTGATTTCATCCGCTGGAATGTACTGGGCGATGAATTGCCTGAATCTCCATAAAGAGACCTCGATATCCAGGCTGCTGCAGATGAGAAGTGTGGCTTGCTTGAAGAATAGGTTTTCGTCCATTTGGTGTGGGTCCCGATTGGCCTACAGCATAATTATCCTATTTGGTAAGAATGCCTCTTTTTGTCTAATGGGGTGTTTACTGATTATCCAATAGGGTGAAAGATGTCAATTGGTGTTGTTCTTTTTCTAATGGTATAGGGAAATTAATTTGGTACGAGCTTTGCTTAGGGTATAAAAAGTACCACAACCGATTCGCTGATGGAGCCAAGTGTATGATTGAAACGATAACAATGAAATCGGCAGCGCTATCCGGGTGGATGTTGCGACAAATGCTGTTCGGCGTTTACTTGATCATGGCGATGAAGCGGATGGTACAACCCTCCTTCCGCAGAAGGCTCAAGGAGAAAAACTTTACGGCACAGATCAAGATCCGTGACAATAGCATCGGCCGTTCGTTTACCTTCGATAAGGGGATGATTTCCTCTACGGACAGCATTGAACCGAATCCGGACCTGGTCATGGTTTTCAGGGATGCGGCATCGGCAGTGCAGTTGATGACCGCTTCGACAAACTACCTGAAGCAGATCAACGCCATGAAGAATTTTGTCGTCGATATCGAAGGCCCCGATGAATACGCCATCTGGTTCATGCAGACCATGAAATTGCTTACCGCTCTTCGTGTGATCCCCGATTATGGGATTTCAAAGGGAAAGGGCGTGAAACGCTGCGTCAGTAACACGAACGGCGGGCCTGTTTTTGTCTACGTGAAAGGGGGCAAGATCATCCGGATCACACCCATCGAGTTTGATGAAAAGGATGCTGAATCGTGGACTATCGAAGCCCGCGGAAAACGTTTTTCGCCACCCCGCAGGGGAACGGTCAATCCCTATGTGTTTGGTCTGAAATCCTTGATCTACTCGCCTGATCGCCTGCTTTATCCCATGAAACGAGTGGATTTCGACCCGAAGGGTAACCGCAACTGCCAGAACCGAGGTGTGTCCCGGTATGAGCGCATTTCCTGGGACGAGGCCCTGGATATCGTTGCCGCCGAGATCAAACGGGTAAAGCGGGATTACGGACCCGGCGCGATTATGAACGGGAGCGGATCCCACCATACCTGGGGAAACATCGGTTACTGGCTTTCCGCCAAAACCCGGTTCATGAACTCCATCGGATCGAGCCACGTGGTCCACAACCCGGACAGCTGGGAAGGGTGGTACTGGGGGGCCATGCATCACTGGGGCAACAGCATCCGCAATGGAGCTTCCGATACCTATGGAACGGTTGAAGATTGTTTGAAAGAGGCGGAGATGATCGTCTTTTGGTCGAGCGATCCGGAATCCACCAGCGGCGTGTACGGTGCTTTCGAGGGGACCGTCCGACGCCAGTGGGCCAAGGAGTTGGGCATCCAAATGGTGCACATCGACCCCTATTTCAATCACACGGCAGCCCTTTTGGGCGGCAAATGGATCGCTCCTCGCCCCGACACGGGAAACGCCATGGCGTTGGCCATCGCCTATGTGTGGATTACCGAAGACCTCTACGATGACGAATACGTCGGACGGCTCACCAAAGGATTTGACAAGTGGCGGGACTACATTTTGGGTCAAAATGACGGCACACCGAAGACACCCGAGTGGCAGGTGGCGGAAACCGGCGTACCGGCGAAAGATGTGCGCGCCCTGGCGCGTGAATGGGGACGGAAAAAGACCTATCTGTCTCCGGGGGGGCTGGTGGGATTCGGCGGCGCCTGCCGGTGTGCCACCGGCATCGAATGGGCGCGTTCCATGGTCTGCCTGATGGCCATGCAGGGCCTTGGCAAGCCCGGTGTCAATCTGGGGTGCCTGCAACAGGGCGCTCCGCTGGACACCAATTTCTACTTTCCCGGCTATGCGGAGGGAGGTCTTTCCGGTGACCTGGATTACACGGGACTGCGGGTGAGCATGTACCAGCGCATGCCCCAGCTGCCGACCATGAACTCCGTTTCGCAGATGATCCCCAGGCTGCGCATTCCGGAGGCGATTGTGGATCAGGCCTGCGAGGGGTATCCCACCGATCCCAAAAGCATCGAGGGGCAATTCAAGAAGATCGTCTATCCGGCCCCGGGGCACTCGCCCGTGCGACTGTATTACAAGTATGGAGGGTCCCATTTCGGGACCATGGCCGATTCCAACCGCTATGCCCGCGCCTACCAGAGTGAAAACCTCGAGTTCGTCGTCAACCAGTCCATCTGGTTCGAAGGAGAGGCCAAGTTTGCCGATATTATCCTGCCCGCCTGCACCAATTTCGAGCGTTGGGATATCGGGGAGACCTCCAATTCAGGCGGATACAGCCATCATCAGTTCATTCAGTGGAACCACAGGGTGATCACCATGCAGCACAAATGCATCGAGCCGCTGGGCGAATCCAAATCCGATTACCAAATATTTCAGGAATTGGCGCAACGGTTGGGCCTGGGCGCGCCTTTTTCCGAAGGGATGACGGAATTGGAGTGGTGCCGACGTCTGTTCAACGCCAGCGATTTGCCGAAGGTGATCTCTTGGAGGCGATTTTTGAAAAAGGGGTACTATGTCGTTCCCGCTCCACCGGAACCGCTTAGAGCGCCGGTATCGTATCGATGGTTTGCAGAAGAGGGAAAGAAGAATGTGCCGGAAGTGTCGCCGTTGCCTTCTGATTATACCGAAGAGTGGCGCAAGGGCTTGCAAACCCAATCAGGAAAGCTTGAATTTGAGAGCTCAAGCCTCAAACGCTTCGCACCGGATGATCCGGAACGCCCGCCGGTTCCCACCTATCGACCCTCGTGGGAGGGGCCGGGAACCAAGGATCTAGTGGACAACTATCCGCTGCAGATGATTTCACCCCATCCCCGCTACAGCTTTCACACCATGTTTGACGCCAAAAACGGGGTGATCAACGATGTGAAGGACCATCGAATGCTGATCGACGGTTATTACTACTGGATCGTTCGCATCAACAGCGAAGACGCAAGGGCAAGAGGCATTTCAACAGGTGATTTGGTACACGCCTTCAACGACCGTGGGGATGTGATCATGGCGGCGCATGTGACGGACAGGCTGCCTCCCGGGGTCGTCCACGCCTATGAAGGGGCGGCCATATACGAACCCATCGGCGAGCCGGGGAGATCACCGGATCGCGGCGGCTGCATCAATTTGCTGACCCCCAGCCGGAATATCATCAAACGGTCGCATTCAACCGCTTCGAATTCCTGTCTGGTTCAGGTCGAAGCATGGTCGTATAAAGAAAGATAGGCGAATGAAAAATTGGTATTTTGTGATCGACGTGGCCAAGTGCGAGAACTGCAACAATTGCTTTTTGGCCTGCAAGGATGAACATTGCGGAAACGACTGGAACGGCTATGCCGCCTCCCAACCGCTGCACGGTCAACGTTGGATGAACATCCAGCGCAAAGAGCGCGGCGAATTCCCCGTTATCGACGTCGCCTACCTGCCCAAACCGTGCATGCACTGCGACCATGCTCCCTGCATCAAAGCGGCCAAAAACGGAGCCGTTTTCAAAAGGGACGACGGTCTCGTGATCATCGATCCCGAAAAAGCGGTCGGTCAAAAAGGCTTGGTTGCCGCCTGTCCCTATGGTGCGATCTGGTGGAATGAAGACAAGAACCTTCCGCAAAAATGCACTGGCTGTGCGCACTTGCTCGACGACGGTTGGAAGGCGCCCCGTTGTGTTCAGGCCTGTCCCACCGGTGCGTTGTCCATTCATCACGCGGAAGCCGATCGCTTGAATCAAATCCGCAGAGATCCCGAGTTTTCAACCCTTGGGAAGGCCGACAATCCCACGCTTCCCAGGGTGTTCTACAAAAACCTGTACCGCTACACCCGCTGCTTCATTGCCGGAAGTGCAGCAACGCGCAAGCAAGACATTGAGGAGTGTATTTTCGGACTGACCGTTCAGCTGCGCAAAGATGGAAAACGGGTGCAGAAAACGGTTACGGATGCGTTCGGTGATTTCAAGTTTGATGGACTGGCCCCTCACAGCGGCATCTACCGAATCGACATCGGTGATAAGGAATCTGTTACGAAAACAATCGAAGTGGATCTGGGGAAAAAGAGTGTTTCGGTGGGAACGATTTGGATTTGAGATACGGTTAATCCTGTTATCAACGGCTCCAAACACGACTTTTTCGCCTGTGACAAACCCATTGACGTTGCTTCCCTATGGCCCCCTCCTTAGGTGAAGGCTCATTCTTGGCCTCTTTGTCCTCCAACCGATACAAAAAAACCTAAAATTGAAATTTAGCAAAGATCTTTCAAGAAAAATATTGACAGTTTCATGATTACATGTAATTTTGCATAAAATAAAGATACGCTAACCTAATACTTGATGGAATCGTAAACGTTAGAAAAAGATGGCGTCAACGGTGGCGTGAACCACAAAGGAGGATTCCAACGGATATGAAACAAGTCAAAACCAAAGACAAAACAGTGTTGCGGGCCCTTGGCCTCGGTGGTTATTTCGGAGGCGGTGCCGAGGGAATGGTGGACGTCAAAGATGGCAAGATCGTGCGTGTCCGTCCCATGAAATACGGCTGGAAATACGATAAATCCGAAGTCCGCCAGTGGAAGATTACGCGGGACGGTAAATCCATCGAGCCGGCCTGGAAATCACTGCCCGGTCCGTTTTCTTTGGGATACAAAAAACGGGTCTATTCGCCCAATCGCATCAAGTTCCCCATGAAACGCGTGGACTGGGATCCCAACGGAGAGCGCAACCCCCAGAACCGGGGCAAAAGCAAGTTCAAGCGGATCAGTTGGGATGAAGCCACCGACATCATCTCCTCCGAAATCAAGCGTATTCACGACAAGCACGGTCCACATGCAATCCTGCTCCAGGGAGACGGCCACGGCGAGTGCAAGACGTTGAACACCCCCCACGGCCATCCGGGCGTATTGCTCGAGTATCTGGGCGGCTTTACCCTCCAGGTGCGCAATCCTGACAGCTGGGAAGGCTGGTACTGGGGCGCCAAGCACGTCTGGGGGCAGGGTGCCCAGGGAATTATGTTCCCGGCGGCCAATATCGTCAAAGACACCACCGAGCACGCGGATATGGTGCTGTTCTGGGGCTGCGACCCGGAAACCACCCCCTGGGGCTTCACCGGTCAGTTCGCCAGCCGATTGTGCTATTTCTGGTCGGAAGTGGGCATCAAACAGGTTTATATCTGCCCGGATCTGAACTACGGTGCCGCTGTGCATGCGGACAAATGGATCCCGGTGCTGCCGAACACCGATGCGGCCCTGCAGCTGGCGATTATCTACATGTGGGTCACCGAAGGCACCTACAATAAAGAGTACGTGAAAACCCACGCTGTGGGCATGGACAAGGTCGAAGCCTATGTGCTGGGTGAAGAAGACGGCATCCCCAAGACACCCGAATGGGCCTCCACCAAGTGTGGTGTTCCCGAGTGGACGATCAAGGCGCTTGCCAGGGAGTTTGCCCGAAAAACAACCTCCATCGCCCACTATTTCGGTGGTGGATTTATCCGTGGGCCCTTCTCGCACGAGCCCGCGCGTCTGGAGTGTATTCTGCTCGGAATGCAGGGACTCGGAGGGCCGGGCGTGCACCAGCACCAGCTGACCTACTTCGGTATGCCTCGTGCGGAAGGCATGTCCGGAACCTTTTTTTGGAACCCGGAGATCGAGGAGCGCCTCTCCCTGCCGGTTCTCTCTTCCGTAACCGCCTGGCAGCAGCAGGTCATTCCCAAAACCTTGATTCAAAAGGCCATCGATCACGAGGGCCCTGTAACGTTTCGGGGAACAGGCGCTCAGAATGCCCTGGTGATCGACCAGTTCAACGAGCACACCTTCCCCATTCCCAAAGAAGAGGGCGGCAGCGAACTGCACATGATCTGGACCGACTCTCCCTGCCGGATTACCTGCTGGAACCACGGTCACAAAACCCAGATCGCAATGCGCAATCCACGGATCGAAACCATCGTGGCCCAGCATCCCTGGTTCGAGAACGATTGCCTGTACGCGGATATCGTCCTGCCGGCCAACACTTTCATGGAAGTGGACGACATCCTCACCAACATCCGCCAGGGCACCCAGCAACCCAATATCATGATTGCCGACAAGGCCATTGAACCCATCGGAGAGTCCAAAAGCGATGCGGAGATTGTTCTCGAGGTCAGCAAAAAGTTCGAGGACCTGGAAGAGGACCTGACCGAGGGCATGACCACCCTCGATATGCAAAAGAAAATCTGGGAGTACATGGGGGGAGAAAAACTGGTCAGCTGGGAGCAGCTTTGGGAGAAAAAATATTGGGTCTACAATACGGCCGAAGATTGGGAAGAGGATTCTCCCGGTTTCAGAAACTTCTACAATGATCCGGAAAATTACAAGCTGGCCACACCCACGGGCAAGCTGGAGTTCTACTCGGAAGCACTGGCAAAAGCCTATCCGGACGACAAAGAAAGGCCGCCGATTCCCAAATGGATCGAAAAGAGCCACAACCACGACGAACGGCTGTCCAGCCACCGTGCACAGATGTTCTCCATGTTGATGATGTCCAACCACGGTCGCTGGCGGGTGCATGCCCAGTGCGATGACATTACCTGGACCCGTGAAGCGCCCACCGGAAAAATCATGGGACCGGACGGATATAAGTACGAACCGTGCTGGCTCCACACTTCCGAGGCGGAAAAGCGCGGCATCAAAAACGGTGACATCGTCAAGATTTACAACGAGCGTGGCATTGTTTTAGGCGGTGCATACGTGACAGAGCGGCTTCGTTCCGGTGTGGTCTACATGGACCATGGCGCACGGCACGATCCCATCAAGACCGGTGAGATCGAAAGAGGCGGCGCCATCAACACCATTACGCCCGAGGCGATCACATCTGAAAATTGTGTCGGACAGATCGGCGGCGG
>Ga0272441_10007359_pt1 | contig 17934 bp, 10 predicted proteins | sample SSMProp6N_FD_193582 | JGI IMG/M metagenome (GOLD analysis project Ga0272441, IMG submission 193582) | Marine sediment archaeal communities from Little Sippewissett salt marsh, Falmouth, MA, United States - SSM-Prop-6N | ecosystem: Environmental > Aquatic > Marine > Wetlands > Sediment ... | reverse complement strand
CCGCGAGCGGGTCCAGCAGCAACTGCGCGACGAGGCCGTCGAGATATACCTCGACAGCCTGCGCGAGAAGGCCACCGTCGAAGAGGCGTAGCGGACCGCCGTACTCGGGGTCTCCGCGACCGGAGGTCGCGGCTCACAACAGCGCCATCGCCAAACCTATTCGCCCGTCACCCACGCCAGGGGAAACCGCGCGAAGGTAATCGTGTCGTACGCGCCCTTCTTGCCCGCCTCGTACAGGCACCCGATGGAGCCGTCCGGCAGAACGGCCAGGTCGCTGTACGCCGCCGGGCCGGCGTGTAGGACGCGGGCGGTGGGCCACGACCGGCCCTCGTCCTCACTCAGCCGCACGGTCAGGTGCGTCCGCCCGGGGCCGCCAGGGTTCGCGTGCAGGATGCGGTTGGCCGGCTCCAGCGAATAACGGCAGATGCTGGCCTGGCACGTGGGGCAGTGCACCTGCTCGTGATGCGTGGGGTCGGACCACGTGTAGCCGCCGTCGCGGCTGACGGCGAAGGCCCTCTGGTTCTTGCCGAAGTAGTTGCGTATCGAGAGCAGGACCGAGCCGTCGGCTTGCTCGACGGCCATGCATTCGTTCATACCCCATCCGGTGGGACCGCCGCGGCGCCACGTCCGGCCGTTGTCGTCGGAGTAAATGACGTGGGACCGGCCCTTGGTCTTCCACCCCTTGTCCTTGCCGGTAACGCCGTGGTCGCACGGGATGACGAGCCGGCCGGCGTGGGGGCCGCGGGCCAGTTGGATGCCGTGCCCCGGCCCGGTGGCGTACCAGCCCCAGTCGTCGGCCTTGACGGCGTCGGTAATCTCGCGCGGCCGGGCCCACGTGACGCCGTCGTCCGCGCTCGACGTGACGAAGACGCGGGCGTTGTTCCGGCAAAAGGCCAGATGCACCGTGCCGGTGGACCGGTCGAGGACGGGGGCGGGGTTGCCGATGGTGATCTTCTCGGTGCCGCCCTCCTCGTGCACGATCATCTGCTTGGACCAGGTGCAGCCGCCGTCGGTCGAGCGTTTCAGCACGAGGTCGATGTCGCCGTGGTCGCCGCGGCTCGTCTTTCGCCCCTCGCAGAAGGCGAGCAGCGTTCCCCGAGTCGTTGCGAGCATCGCGGGGATCCGGTACGTGTGGTACCCGTCCTTGCCGGCGCCGTAGACGACCGTCGTTTCGGGCTTGAGGGTCGCGGCGGCGGCCTTGGCCCGGGCGTCGATTTCCTCGACCTTGAACCGGACGCTGGCAATGTACGGCGCCTCGCCCTCCGTCCAATGGCCGTACGTGGTCGCCACGAACGTGCCGTCGGGAAGCCGTTCCAGGGCCGGGTAGGCGCAGTCCGCGCCCTTGTGGTTATCCATGAGTCGTACACGGTACTGGCCTTCGCGTCCCTGCTTGATGTCGTCGTACGTGCCGACCCAGAGGACCCAGTCGCCCTTGGTGGGGCTTTGGCGAGTCGTGTCGCGGAACGAGATAACAAGCCGGCCGTCCGGCGCGTACAGGGCCTGGTGCCGGTCGCCGGTCAGGGCCGCCGGTACCTGGCGGGGCGGTGTCCAGGTCTTGCCCTCGTCGCGCGAGAACATAACGAGCGAGTTGAACTTGCGGCTGTTTTCGCGCAAGAGGACGCACAGTTCCTTGCCGTCCGGCGACCGGACGGCGCCCGGCTCGCAGATGTTCGGGCCGCCCGTCCACTTGGCGATGGGCGTGGCGTCCGACCACGTCAGGCCGCCGTCGGCCGAGAGCGTCTTGTACACTGTCCACGTGCCGGAGCGCCGGCCGGCGGGCGAGGCGCGGTGCTTGCCGGACCCGCCCTTGATGAACCGGCCGTCGTCGTGGAAGAGAGCCATATACGAGCCGCCCGCGAGGCGCACGCAGTCGGCCATCGCCACGATGCCGCCGAAGTCGCCGATGGGCTCGAGCGGCGTCCACGTGCGGCCGTCGTCCTCGCTGCGGGCCATCTTGATCGGATACAGGCCCGAAAACATGATGAGCCGGCGATGACCATCCGGGCCAACCGTCGGGTACAGGGTGGGCACTTCCTGGCTGGTGGCCCAGTTGGCGGGCACGGGCAAACGGTCGGACCACGTCAGGCCGGCGTCCGCCGAGCGTTTCATGACGATGGCCCCGCCGCCGTGCCCCTTGGGGTAAACGGCGATCATCGTCCGGTTGTCCTCCAGGAGGACGGTCGTCGGATGCCCGAGGTACTGGCCCTTCTCGCGGTCGACGACCACCTGGCGCTGGGTCTCGCCGGCCAGGTCGATCGTGGGAATTGTGTAGGCGGCCGGCAACTCGCGCGGCGGGGGTCCCTCGAGCAATGGGCAGGCCACGGGGGCGACCGCGGCAGCCCCGAGAGGCGCAACAAAGCCGAGGAGGGGCACGAGGGTTGCGAGGCACAGCAGACGTGTCATGTGAGGCTCCTTCCGCTCCCTTACGGTCGCGGCTAGCGTCCGATCGCGGCGCAACGTTTCTTGCTAGCCGCGAGCGCGAGCGAGCGGCATGTTACTTCGACGTGCAAGCGCGAACAGGCCAGCGCGGCGGGTGCGGAGACCCGCCGCGCTTCGCCTTTTGTGCCACCGCGCCAATGCAAAGTCCCAAATCCAAAACCGGAAATGGTCTTACTTCCCGATGGGGACGAGCACGATGTTGCGGAACTGCTTGTGCGAGCCTTCGGCCTGGAGGCAGATCTTGCCGGGCACCTCTTCGCAATCCGTGGCGGTGTTCTGAACGAGGTTGTTGACCTTGATCTCCAACGCCCCGCCGTCCAGGGTAATCTCGTAATCGTTCCACTCACCAATGGGCCGCTCGTTCGAGTCGTACATCTTGCGGGTATGGCGACCCTTGGTGCGGTCCGCAGCCGCTTTCATGGGGAACTTATCGATGTTCCAGATGTCGCCCATGGAGCCGGACTGGCCCTGGGACTCGATGGACTTCGGCCAAACCTTGTCCTGGCCGGTCATCCGCAGGAGGACGCCCGAGTTGCCCTTCTGGACGTGCTTCAGTTGCAGGTGGATCGTGTAGTTGGTGAAGTCGTCGGTGGTGCGGATGTAGCCGGCGGGCCGGCCCGTGTCGTCCAGGAGACCGTCCTTGACGGTGAAGGTCTTGGCCTCCACCATCTTTTCGAACGGCACGGTCCAGCCGTCGGTGTTCTCGCCGTTGAACAGCCGCACCGCCTGGCCGAAGGCCGACTTCAGCTGCTTGATGCGGATGTCCCTGAACTCGACGACCATGGGCGGGCCGGCGTGAATCTGCAGCGCCAGCAGGCCCTCGCGGATCGAACCCTTCCGGTCGTTCGGGTCGTTCGGGTCGGTGGCCTTGTCGTTGTCAATCAGGGCCATCGTCGGGTACCCGTTCAGGTAGTGCCGCAGGTAATTGCCCTGGGCGATGATGGTGTACTCGTTCCAGTCCTTGTCCTTGTAATAGCCGGCCTCTTTGAGGGCATTGACGTCGGCGACCTTCGAGACGACCTTCTTGTCGCACTTGCCGCCGTCGAGAGGTTCGATGACCATGAAGTCGCCCACGTTGACGAGCCATCCGCGGCCACCCTCGTGGTACAGGAACCCAACCTTACCGGCGTTGTTTTCGACCTCGGCCTGGTACCCGTTGATGCGGTACTTGTCGTGTTCCTTGGAGCGGTACTGGATACCGGAATTGCCGTTCTGGATGCGGAACTGGATCTTGAGGACGAAGTCGCGGACCTTGCCGTCGCGCCACACGCAGAACGTGTTGCCGTGGGCCGGGTTCTCCTTGGTCGTCTCGCCGCGGATAACGCCGTCCTTGACGGACCAGAGCCTGGCGTCGCCGTCCCATCCGTTGAGCGTTTTGCCGTCGAAGATCGAGACGAACCCCTCGGCCTGTTCCTCCGGGGTAAGGGCCAAGGCAGCGCCACCCGCCGCCAGAAACACGCCGATGGCCGCCAACGTCGCAACGCATACACGCATAATACACCTCCCATGGGTTCGGTACCGTGCCGGCCGGTCGACCGTCCACCGGTGTGGCCGGGAGCGGCTCTGTCATCGGATGTTAAACCGCCGAGACGCGTCGGCGCATCGGTCAGAATAGCAGATGGCGCCGCGCCCGCCACCGTTTTCAGACGGCCCGGCCTCCCTGAAATTCGCGCAACGCCGGTTGACGGGACATTTGGTTCCTGCAACGATTGGGGTAGCGAGGGACAATCGGGTCGGCGCCCCAGGGCCAAAGGCCGTCCCACCGCCCGGCCGTCTGTGTGGCGATACCCATGCGCGAAGGGGTCGCTCCAACGCCGGGCGAGGGAAACGAGGGGAACCCGGCGCCTCGGACCCGCTCCGGCGACGCGGCGCCGCCACCGGTTGCGAGTCCGGCGCCTGATCGTTACAGGTCCCCATTACCGAGCGGAGGTCGAGGCACACCCCCGTCGCCTCGGCCTCCGCCACTTGTTGCCCCCGGCGGGCCCGCCGCGTGCCCTTGCATCGCCCACCGCCGCCCGGTAGGGTGTGCCCCCGGACGATGCGTTTAGGGGATGCCGCATGCGCCACGGCCTGACTCGCCGCACGTTTCTGAAGACGGCCGGTGCGGCCACCGCCGCGGTGGCCGGATGCGCCGCCCTGCACCGGTCCGGGTCGCCCGCGACGGGCGGGGAAGCCGGCGGCGGCGACCGACCCCCCAACGTCATCCTCATCCTCTGCGACAACCTCGGCTACGGCGACGTGGCCTGCTACGGAAACACGGTGCACCGGACGCCAAACGTGGACCGCCTGGCAGACGAGGGCGTCCGCTTCACCGACTTTTACGCGACCAGCGGCGTGTGCACCCCGTCGCGGGCGAGCATCCTGACCGGGTGTTACCCGCGGCGCGTCGGCATGCACCAGACCGAGCGCGGCGACTGGGTCCTGAAACCGCTTGCCCACCGGGGGCTCTCGCCGAACGAGGTAACGATTGCGGACGTTCTGAAGGCCCGCGGCTACGCGACAGCCATCGTCGGCAAGTGGCACCTGGGCGACCAGCCTCGGTTTCTGCCGACGCGGCAGGGGTTCGACTCGTACCTCGGCATCCCGTACAGCGACGACATGACGGCCCGCCCCGGCAAGCCCTGGCCGCCGCTGCCCCTCATGCGGAACGAGACGGTCATCGAGGCCCCCGTCGACCGTGCCGGCCTGACGCGCCGGTACACCGAGGAGGCGATCCGCTTCATCACCGCGAACCGGGGCCGACCGTTCTTTGTGTACCTCGCCCACGCCACGCCCGGCAGCACGACGCGCCCGCACGTGGGCAAGGCGTTCCGCGGCACGTCGAAGAACGGCCCGTGGGGCGATTCCGTCGAGGAACTCGATTGGTCCACCGGGGAACTGCTCGCCGCCCTCGATCGCCTTGGCCTGGACGACCGGACGCTCGTTATCTGGCTCTCGGACAACGGCGCCCCGCGCCGCCAGCCACCCCAGGGGTCCAACAAGCCGCTCGCGGGGTGGGGCTACACGACCGACGAGGGCGGCATGCGGGTACCCTGCCTCGCCCGCTGGCCGGGCCGCGTCCCCGCCGGCCGGACGTGCGCGGAACTCGCCACCACGATGGACCTGCTGCCCACGTTCGCCCGCCTCGCGGGCGGCGAACCGCCCGAAGACCGCACCATCGACGGGCACGACATCCGGCCACTGCTCTTCGGTCACCCGGGCGCCGCGAGCCCGTACGACGCGTTCTTCTATTACGACGTGGACCAGTTGCAGGCCGTCCGGGCCGGACGCTGGAAACTGTACCTGCCGCTCGCGGCGAAGCGCGGCCGGGGCCGGAAGGTCCCGGCCTCCGGGCCGGGTCTCCTCTATGACCTCGTGGCCGACGTCGCCGAGGCCCGCAACGTGGCGGACGCCCACCCGGACGTCGTCGCGCGCCTGACGGCTTTCGCCGACCGGGCCCGCCGCGACCTGGGCGACGGCCCGGCGCGCGGCGCAGGCCAGCGTCCGCCCGGCCACGAACCGAACCCCACACCGCGCACGTTGCCGCCAACGTAGCAGCGAGCCGCCCAAGGCCTTGCCTCTCTCACACGCGGGCGGTATCGTGGTCGCCTGACGTCACGCACTACGGAGGCCCCATGCGTCGCCGCCTGGCCCGCCGGTCGCTTCTGAGAACCACCGAAAGGGACCTTATGCCCCGCAGGACCATCCTCGTTCCGGTCGCCGTTCTGTTGGCCCTGGCGGCCGGCGGGGCCGCCGCGGTGGCCGCCGGCCCCGCCCAACCGTCGTGGGACTCGCTCAGCGCCCTGCCCGTGCCGGAGTGGCTCCAGGACGCCAAGTTCGGCATCTACGCCCACTGGGGCCTTTACAGCGTGCCGGCATTCGGCAACGAGTGGTACGCCAAGCGCATGTACGAGGGCCGCGGCGCCGTCTACGAACACCACAAGAAGACGTACGGCGACCCGTCGACGTTCGGCTACAAGGATTTCATCGCGCGGTTCAAGGCCGAGAAGTTCGACCCGGCCGCCTACGCCGACGCCGTGGCCGCCTCCGGCGCCAAGTTCGCCGGCATCGCCGTCGTCCACCACGACGGGTTCCTGCTGTGGGCCAGCAAGGTGAACCGCTGGAACGCCGGCGCCATGGGGCCGAAACGCGACGTGTACGGTGACCTGGCCAAGGCGTTTCGCGAGCGCGGCCTGAAGACCATCGCCACCTTCCACCACATCCGCACCTTCGACTGGTACTTGCCGACGAACGAGAAGGTGCTCGCCGACGCCCGCCAGGCCGGCTGGGACCTCTTCGACCCGAAGTACGCCGACCTCTACTGGAACCGCTTCACGGGTACCTACGACGCCTTCGTCAAGGAGTGGGACGCCAAAGTCCGCGAGGTCATCAACGCCTATCACCCGGACGTCGTGTGGTTCGACGGCGGCAAATTCCAGAGCGACGAGGCCCAGAACCTGGTCCTCTCGCTCCTCGCGCATTACCACAACCAGGCGGCCGCACGCGGCAACGAGGTGGGGGTCCTGAACAAACTGCCCACGTCCATGACGTTCAACTTCCCCGAATCGTACGGCATGCTCACGTTCGAGGAAGGCCGCGACCGGCCTGCCATCGTCGAGCGCCCCTGGATGGACGACATGAAGATCAGCACCACCTCGTGGGGATACATCAAGGGCCAGCAGTACAAGCCCGCCAACGAAATCGTGGACGGCCTGGTGGACCGGACCGCCCGCGGCGGCGGGCTCCTGCTCTCGCTGTGCCCGCTGCCCGACGGCACCTTGAACGCACCGCAGAAAGAAACCCTGGCCGCCATCGGCGCGTGGCTCAAGGTAAACGGCGAGGCCATCTTCGGCACCCGGCCCTGGACCGTCCACGCCGAGGGCGGCGACGCCAAGTGCCTGCGCAAGCGCAACAAGCACACGGGGTGGAAGTTCGACCGGTGCGACGCCTCGGACATCCGCTTCACCCGCTCGAAGGACGGCAAGACCCTGTACGCCATCGCCCTGGGCGCGGCCAAGGGCCCGCTCGTTATCCGGACGCTCAAGGAAGGGGCCAAGGCGTATCCCGGCCAAATCGGCACGGTCCAGCTGCTCGGCTCCGACGCCGCGCTGGCGTGGAAACGCACCGCCGACGGCCTCTGCGTCGAGATGCCGGCCAAAGCGCCCTCGGACCACGCCGTGGCCCTGAAGATTACACCGGGCGAGTGACTGGCCGGCCACACTGAGTCGCCGGGCCTGCGCAGCGCGGCAACAATCGAATCGCGGCGGTCCGGAAAGGCCGCCGCCCGCGAACACGTACACCCGTGGAGAACATGCTCATGCACGCCCTTAACCGCCGCACGTTTCTGAAGGCCACCCTGGCGGTGGCCGCCGCACCCGTCATCGTGAAGGCCGGCTCGCCGCCCAGCAACCGGTTGAACGTCGCCTGCGTCGGCGTGGGGCGGATGGGGTCCGCCGATGCCTACACCATCGCCCAACTCGAGAACGTGGTCGGCCTCTGCGACGTCGACAAGGCCTGGCACGGGAAGCACATCGCCCGCTTCAAGAACCTCAAGGACGTCGAACTTTGGACCGATTACCGGAAGATGTTCGACCGCATCGGCAAGGACATCGACGCCGTCCACATCGCCACGCCCGAGCACGCCCACTATGCCATCGCCACGTATTTCATCCGGCGCGGCAAGCACGTCTACTGTCAGAAGCCCCTCTGCCACACCGTCAACGAGGTGCGGCTCCTCACACAGGAGTCGAAGACGCACAACGTGGTTACGCAAATGGGGCACCAGGGGCACTCGGGCAGCAGCAGCGCCAACATTCGGGACTGGTGCCTGGCGGGCTCCGTCGGCGACATCCGCGAGGTCGTCGCCTACTCCCGCAAGAACTACTGGACCGATAAGCCGCTGGCCAAGCCCACCGACCCGCCCGACACGCTCGACTGGAACCTCTACCTGAACCGGGCCGCCAAGATCCCGTTCAGCACGAGTTACATGAACCGCGAGTGGATACGCTACAGCCACTTCAGCGGCGCCGTGGGCGACATGGCCGCCCACATCCTGGACCCGGCCTACTACGGCCTGGACCTGCGGACGCCGCTCAGCGTCCGGGCGGAGGTGCCGACGCCGGCCTACCCCGGCTCGCTGCCGAAGGCCGGCGTCATCACCTGGGAGTTCGCCGCCCGAGGCGAGGCGCCGCCGGTCACGATGAAGTACTACCTCGGCCCCGGCATCGATTTCCCCTGGCCGAAGCACCTGGAAAAGAACCGCAAGCCCATCACAAGCGGGTCCGTCCTGGTGGGCAAAGAGGCGTCGGTCATGACGGGCAGCCACAGTCAGGGCGCGCGGATCATCCCCGAGTCCGTCATGAAGGAAACGCCCCGGCCGCCGAAGAAGGCGTTCCGCTGCAAGGGCCGAAGCCATTTCCAAAACTGGACCCTCGCGTGCAAAGGCGAGGATACCGCCATGAGCCCGTTCGCGTACGCCGGGCCCCTGTCGGAAATCATCGTGCTCGGCGACGTTGCCCTGCTGAACCCTGGGCGGACACTCCAATGGGACGCCGAGAAGATGGCCATCACGAACGACGAGGCCGCCGACAAATGCCTCTTCATGCGGCGTCTGGCGCCCCGAGACAACTTGGGCTGGCTCTGACGGGCCGCCCGGAAGGCTATATGGAGCCGTCGGGCATGCCGGCGCGGCCCACCATCAAAGCCTCGTGCCGCGGCGTGCCGCGGCCTACAATACGTTGCACACGACTCGCCTGAACATGAAGGAGGCCTCATCGCCATGACCCACCGAACGCTTATCACCGTCGCGCTGGCCGCCGCGGTTGCTGTTGCGGCCGTCTGCCTGCCCGCCGCGGCGGGCCAGCGCAAGGAGCCCACCGCCGAGGAGGTGGCCAAGATGACGGCCGCCTGCGAAACCCTGAAGGCCCGGGTCCGGCCCAAGACGCCGCGCAAACTGCTCGTCTTCAGTGTCTCGCACGGGTACTTCCACACGTCGATTCCGTACGGCCAGAAGGCGATTCCGATCCTGGGCAAGGCCACCGGCGCCTTCGAAGCGACCGTGAGCGACGACCCGGCCAACTTCGAGCCCGACCGGTTGGCGGAGTTCGACGCGGTCTTCTTCAACAACACGAACCGCGACGCCTTTCGTCCGGCGACCTTCGCCAAGTTGCCCGCCGACGAAAAGACAAAGATCGAGGCCCGCGACGCCCGCCTGAAGGCGAGTTTCCGCCAGTGGCTCGCCGCCGGCCACGGTCTGGCCGCCATCCACGCCGGGGTGGCGGCGTTCCGCGAGTGGCCGGAGTTCGGCAACATCATTGGCGCACGCTTCTGGAACCACCCCTGGGGCGCCGGATCGACCGTTATAATGCGGGTCGAGGAGCCCGGCCATCCCCTCTGCGCCGCGTTCGAGAAGGCCGAGTTCCCCGTCATCGACGAGGTGTACCAGTTAAACGACCCGTACTCGCGCGACCGCTGCCGCGTGCTCGTCTCGATTAACCTCGAAAAGACCGACAACACGAAGGCCAAGAAGCAGATGCGCCGGACCGACAACGATTACGCCATGACCTACATCAAGCCGTACGAGAAGGGCCGCGTCTTTTACAACGCCTGGGGACACATGCACGAGCTCTTCTGGGACCCGGTCGTCCTCCAGCACTGGCTCGACGGCATCCAGTACGTCCTGGGCGACCTGGACGCCGACGCCACACCCCGCGCGGCGAAGTAGCACAGACCCGCCGGGTGGTATGGCTCGACCGCTCGCTGGCGCTCGCGGCTAGCCTCGGCGCCGGGTACCGCGCGTTGTGCACGGAGACCCGCCATGCACCGATTCGCCCTGCCGGCTGCCGTTGTCGCCACGGTATTCGCCGCCTCCGCCGCCTGGGCCGCCGAGCCCGAGAACCTCGTCGCGAACGGCGGTTTCTCGGAGGCCGCGGACGGCAAGCCCGCCCACTGGCACGCCGCCGGCGACCCGCACGTCGGGCAACGGCTGGAGGTGGCCCAGGGCTCGGACGGCAACCCGTACGCGCGGCTCGCCTGCACGCAGTTTGACAGTCGCGGCGGCGCCAGCCACGCCATGCTCGCCCAGACGGACGTGGTTGCCCTCCAAAAGGGCCACACGTATGAATTTTCGTGCCGGGCCCGGGCCGAAGGGCTCGCCGGCGGGGCCGTCAACCTCGCCATCAGCAACACGCGACACTGGTCGAACTGCGGCCTGCGGGCCAGCCTTCCCCTGACGCGCGAGTGGCGGACGTTCCACCGCGTCTTCCATGCCAGCCAGACCGTGGCGGGGGCCGACACGCGGCTCCAGTTCTGGTTCACCGAGACGGGCACCCTGTGTGTGGACGACGTCCGCATCGCCCAGTTCCGCATGGGCGAGGTCGAATTCACCGACGTTGCCGCGCCCGCCGGCGGCCAGAATCGCGTCCGCAACGGCTCGTTCGAGGTAGGGCCGGACGGATGGTCGTCCGAGGGCACCCGCACCGGCTGGGGCAACCTGAGCCGCCTGCACGGCCGCATCGAGACCGGCGACGCCCCGCACGGCCGGTCGTTCCTCAGGATACCGCTCGGCGGCCGGGCCACGCCCGTCCTCGCCTTCGACTACTACGAGGCGACCGTCCGGCGGGAACGTGCGCCCATGGCCGTCGGCCTCGGCTGGATCGGGGTCGAGCCCGGCCAGCCGTACACCCTGTCGGCGTGGATGCGGGCCAGCCGCGACGGTGTCCGGGCCCGCCTGGGCGTCCGCAATCATCGGCCGATGGGCGGCCGGCGGGAGTACGCCGAAACCCTCAGCCTGACGGCCGCCTGGAAACGGTACACCGTTACCTTCCGGCCCGTCCATCCATACGTGTACGTCTTCGCCGGGCCGGACCTGGAGGAGGAAGCCACCGTCCACGTGGACCTCGACGGCGTCGGGCTCGAGGCCGGCGATGCAGCGACGGCATTCGTGCCGCGCCGGCAGGTGGAGGTGGGTCTGGCGCCGTCGGCGCCCGGCGGCCTGTTCGTCGCAGGCGAGGAAAACACGCTGACCGTCCGCCTCGCGAACCACGGCCCGACGCCCGCCCCGTGCACCGTCGCGTTCGAGGTGAAAGACTTCTTCGGCGCGTCGTGCGCGTGGCCGGGCCTCTCGGCCGAGGTCGAGCCCCACACGGTTGTCGAGCGTCGCCTCCATCTGCCGGCCGACTGGAAGGGTTTTTATCGGCTGGAGGCCTGGCTCAAGGGCGGCGGCCCCATCGAACGGCGAGCGATGCGCCTGGCGGTGGTGCCGAAACGCCGCGGCGCGGGCAGCGTGCTTGGCATCAACCACGCCTTTGCCACGCCGTACCTGGTGCACCAAGCGATGCGCGGCGGCGTGGGGTGGTTCCGCGACTGGTCCCTGAAGTGGAACCACGTCGAGCCCGAGCAGGGCACGTTTGCCTGGGACCGCGCCGGCGACCAGATTCGCCGCGTGACGGACCTCGGTGCGAACCTCGTGTGCCTGCTGCCGCCCTTCCCCTCGGCCGACTGGAACACCGAGGCCCCCGACACCCTGCCGAGGAAGGGCTACCCGGGCAGCCGGCTGCCGTCGGCGTGGGCCCCGAAAGACCCGGCGGAGCTCGGCCGTTTCGTCGGCCAGGCCGTGGCGCGGTACACCGGCCGCGTTACCGTCTGGGAGTTCCTGAACGAGCCCATCTACACGGACTATTCCCTGCCGGGCGACTCGGGCAACCGCTACGACGGCCCGAACTACACGGCGGCCGACTACGTCCGGCTGCTCGCGGTGGCGTCGAAGGCCATGAAGCGGGCGGCCCCCGCGTGCCGGGTCATCGGCGGCATCGGGTCCGGGGCGCTGAACCTGACGCGCGAAGTCATCGACGCCGGCATTCTCGACCACGTCGACGTCCTGAACCTCCACATGTACCCCGGCGCTCGCCGGCCCGAGGGGTTCGTGCCCGAGATGGACAAACTGCTGGCCATGATGGACCAGGCGGGCGGACGCAAACCGATCTGGATTACCGAGTTCGCCTACTACGGGGCCGACGACCTGCCCCGCCGGCCGTTCGCTCCGCGCCAGGGCTCGTGGTCCGAGGCGCGGCTCCTCGAGAGCGAACGCGAGTGCGCCGACCTCACGGTCCGGTACGTCGCCGTCATGCTCTCGCGGAACGTCGAGAAGGTCTTCATCCACTCAGGGGCAAGCGGGTCGGCCCACGACCCGAACTTCGAGTGCCCGCTGCTGGCCTACGGCGGCGCGCCGCGGAAGGTGCTGGCCGCCCTGGCGGTGCTCGCAGACCTCCTGGGCCCCCAGCCCGAGTTTGTGGGCGAGCGGCGGTTCGGCGACGGCGGCTGGGCCCTGGCGTTTTCGAACCGGCGGCACGCGGTCGTCATGCTGTGGAATGCCGCCGGCGAGACGGGTTTGCGGCTTGCGGTGCCGCCCACGCCCGGCCTGGCGTGGCGCGACGCCATGGGCCGACCCAAGCCGATTGGACCGATACCCCTGACGACCTCGCCCGTTTACCTCGTGGGGCCGCCGGGCCGCGCGAAGGCGATTCTCGACACCCTCCGGCCGCTATGACTATAATCCCCGACGGGCTGCGGCCGGCCTTGTCCGGCCGTGCGCCGGGTGCCACGGATTGCTCGCAACCCGTGCGGCCCGATTCAGCGCGCGGTTTGACAAGCAAACCGTGGCACCCGCGTGACCACATTTAGTCGCCGGTCTTGACGACCGCGTTCTTACAAAAGGACCATCATGCCAAAACGCCTGACATTGTCCGGCCTGTTTCTCATCCTGCTCCTGACGCCCATGGCCCACGCCGACAGGATCGACAGTGCCGCCCGCGCCCTCGACGCCCTGGTGGCCCACGCCGACGGCACGAAACCGCTGTCGGAGCAGGAGGTGTTGGCGGCCGGCCACACGATCCGCGACGTGGTTCGCGGCCTGCCCCCCGGCGACACGCGGCTCCTGCCCCGCCTGGCCAACCTTCGCACGAAGCACGCCGCCGACCTCGCGCCCACGCCCAAGCGGCCGCTCAGGAAGGCCAACGTCCTCGGCCGGCTCCTGATGACGCTGGACCTCGACCGGCTCGGCCGCCTGCCCGCGACCCAGGTCAAGGCCCATCCGGCGGCAGCGGCGTTCCCCGGTGCCGTGCCGGCGAATGCCCCGCGCGTGTCGCAGACGGTCACGATCGATACGGCCACGCCCGGCTGGCACTCGACCGGTCTGTACGCGGCGCCGGGCCAGATCGTGACCGTCACGGTGCCGGCGTCGGCTGCCGGCAAGGGCCTGTACGTGCGCATCGGCTGCCACAAGGACGGCCTGTGGCGATTGGACGCGTGGCGCCGCCCGCCCGCCATCTGCCACCACTTCGCCCTTGCGGGCGCGACGACGCAGGCGGCCAGCGCCTTTGGCGGCCCCGTGTACGTTGAGGTGCCGCGCGACTGCGGGCTTGGCTCCATCAAGGCCGTCATCGCCGGGGCGATCGAGATGCCGTACTACGTCCACGGCCAAACGGATCTTGCGGCATGGCGAAAGACCATCCGCGGCCGCCCTGCTCCGTGGGCGGAACTGGCGTCCGAGAAGATCGTCCTGACGCTGCCGGCAACCGTGGTCCGCACCCTCGACGATCCCAAGGCCGTCATGGACTTCTGGGACGCCGTCGCCGACGCCTGCGCCGACCTGGCCGCCCGCCCTCGCGACCGCGAGCGCCCCGAGCGGTACGTGGCCGACGTCCAGATCTCCGCCGGCTACATGCACTCCGGGTACCCCATCATGACGCTGCTCGACATGCCGGCCGTCATGGTCGACCTCAAGCGTCTGAAGACGAACGCGCACGGCGGCGTGTGGGGCCTGTTCCACGAACTCGGTCACAACCATCAGGTGCGCGACTGGACGTTCCGCGGCACGGTCGAGGTCACCGTCAACCTCTTTACGATGTACGTGATGGAAACGGTGTGCGGCCTGGCACCCACGCGATGCCACGGCTCAATCTCCGACCGGACCCGTGCCAGGAAAACACGCGACTATCTCGCCGCACCCGACTTCGCCACGTGGCAGCGCGACCCGTTCCTGGGCCTCATCATGTACATCCAGATGCAGCAGGCGTTCGGGTGGGAACCGTTCAAGAAGGTGTTCGCCGAGTACCGAACCCTGGAACCGGCCGAGCGACCCAAGACCGAAGACGCCCGCCGCGACCAGTGGATGGTCCGCTTCAGCCTGGCCGTGGGGAAGGACCTGGGCCCGTTCTTCGCGGCGTGGCACATTCCCGTCTCGGACACCGCCCGGAAAGCCATCGCCGACCTGCCGGACTGGATGCCGGAGGGGTTTCCGCCGGACAAATAGCCGACGCGCCGGGTGCCACGGATTGCTCGCAATCCGTGTTGCCCGATTCAGCGCACGGTTTGACAAGCAAACCGTGGCACCCTCAGCGATACACGGAGGACATGCATGCCCCGCACCGCCCTGTTGCTGACCGTCCTCCTCGCCGCCTGGCCGGCGCTTGCCGCCGAGGCCCCGCCCGCCGCGCGATGTGTCGAGAAGATGGCCGCCATGCCCGACTACTTCCAGGCCGACAAGGCGTACGGCGCGTTGCCGCGCGGCGGCAAATCGTACTGCGGGCCGACGGCGCTCTCGAACGCGCTGGTGTGGCTCGATACGCACGGCTTCGCGGACCTTCTGCCCGCCGCCGCCCCCGGCCCGAAGGAGCAGTTCGCCCTCATCCGCACCCTCGGCACCGAGGCGTACACCAAGACCGACGAGGTCAAGGGCGTGGGGCCGTCCGGCATCATGCGGGGCATCGAGCGATACGCCGCCGAACACGGGTACCGTGCGACGGCAACCTACGCCGGCTGGCGCACCCAACGGAACCGGGTGGCCGACCGCCCGGCCGTCGACTGGCTCCGCCGCGGCGTCGATGGCCGCTCGAACCTGCTTCTGAACATCGGCTGGTACAAAAAGGGCGAGGACGACACGTACGTTCGCCTCGGCGGCCACTGGCTCACCGCCGTCGGGTACGAGACGGCCGACGGGCGGACGCGGCTCATCATCCACGACCCCGCCAAACGCAGCCAGGGGGCCAAGCGCGACAGCGTCACGCGGTGCCCGGTGCGGTGCCTGCTCCGGCCGCTGCCCGCCGACGCCCGCCTCAAGAAGAACGCGACCGCCGAGACGCCTTTCGCCGCCCGCGGCCTGATGGTGCTGGGCGGCATCACGCTTAAGCGGGGCGCCGACTGCGCCGTCGTTGACGGGGCCGTGGCGTTTACCCTGGAACCGAAATAGCACCCAACCGGGAGAACCCGCATGCGCCCGCTGTTGCCGATGCTGCTCGCCGCCGTATGGGTGGCGGTTGCCTGCGCGGGCGCGCCGTGCGCCGCCCGCGAGATTCACGTCGCCGCCGACGCCGATGCCGCCACGGCCGACGGTTCCGCCGCTGCCCCGTACGCCGCCATCGCCGAAGCCCTGAAGGCCGCCGGCCCGGGCGACACGGTCACCGCTCGCGCGGGCGTGTATCGCGAGTCGGTCCGCGTGCCGGGCGGCGAGCCGGGCAGGCCCGTTACCCTGAAAGCCGCCCAGGGCCACCGCGTGGTCCTTTCCGGCGGCCAAGCCGTGGCGGGATGGGAGCCGTGCGGCAAGGGCCTGTACGCGGCGGTGCTGGCCTTCCGGCCCAAGCGGCTGCTCCTCGGCGGCAAGGTGCTGCCGATGGCCCGCACCCCCAACGACGGGTGGTGGCTTGCCACCCGAGCCGAAGGCACAACCCTTTCGGACCCCGCGAACCTGGGGGCCCTGCCCTTCGACCCGGCCGGTGGGCAGGCGTACATCTGGACCCAGCACGGCAACACGTTCCATACGGCGCCGGTGGAGACCCTGGACCGCGCGCTCGGCCGCCTGACCGTCGCGCGGCCCAGCAAATGGATGACCCTGAAGGACGGCGACCGGTATTACCTGAAGAACCATCCGGCGCTCATCGACCGGCCCGGCGAATGGTGCGTGCAGCCGGAGGGCGACCGGTTCCGCGTCACCCTCAGGCCTTCCGCCCAAGCGGACCTGGACCGCATCGAGGCCCCGAAGGAAACACGCCGCGTCGTCCTGGTGGCGGCGCCGGGGCACGTGCGGATTGACGGGTTCGAGGTCACGGGCTCGGCCGCCGACGGCATTTACGTAAACGACTGCGAGGACGTTGTCATCACCCGCTGCGTTGCCCACCACAACGGGCGCACGGGCATCGCCGCTCGCGGCGTCCGCGGCCTGACGGTCCGCCGGTGCCTGGCGCTGGAAAACTACTGCGGCGTGACGCTGCACACCGTGCACGGGGCGGTCATCGAGGAAAACGAGATCGCCCGAAACGGCATGGACGGGCTTATCCTCTCCTGGAACACCGACGACGTCGTCGCCCGCCGCAACACCATCCATCATCACGTGCTCTGGGGCCACCCCGACAACGTCCAGATGTACCGCGGCGTCACGAACGTGCGGCTACTGGACAACCTGCTCCTGGCCGGCGGCCAGGCCATCATGATGGAAGAAACCAGCGGCGGCCTCATCCAGGGCAACATGATCGTTGGCACGGGCGCCGTGGCCGTCATCCTGGGCCACGCCAACGCCAAGGACTACCGCATTCTCGGCAATACGATTGCCTACTGCGGCTACGGGTGCCTGAGCCTGACGGCCCGGGACTACGAGGTCCGAGAGAACGTCTTCATGACCGGCACGCCCGGGTGCCTGTACGGGGTGCGCGGCGTAAAGGGGTACGACGGCGACCGGAACCTCCTCTACAACGCGGCCGGACTCCGGAAAGTGAGCGTCGTGGCCTCCGACACCGGCTGGCACAAGGACTTTGCCGCGTACCAGAAGGCCACCGGCTACGATGCCGCCAGCGTGTACGCCGATCCCCAGTTCCGCCGCGCCCCCGTCGCCTACGCCGTGGTCGACCATCGGCGGCTGACCGAGTGCACCCGCGGCGCGCTGTACCTGCGCCAGGGCAGCGGCCCGGTGGCCGCCGGCGACACCGTGGAACTCGACTTCGACGGCGTTCCGCGCCGGGTGACGGCCGCCGATGGACCGCGCATGACGGTCGACCCGCCGCTGGCGGCCCGGCCCATCAAGGGATGCCTCGTAGCGAACTGGGGCAGCCGGACGGCAGGAGGGTTGGACCTGCGCCTTGCGCCCGGCAGCCCGGGGGCGACCCTGGCGGCCGACGGCGGGCCGGTCGGCTCCACGATCGACATCGCGGCGTACCTGGGCGGCGACTTCGACGGCGACGGTCGGCGCGACCTGCCGCCGTGGCCGCCAAAGGAGTAGCGAACAACGGTTGTACGGTACACGCACCGCACCCACGGCTACCGCCGCGGGCTAGTTACGACACCCACCGCTACTGCCGCGGGCTAGTACGGCACCCACCGCTACCGCCGCGGGCTAGTACGGCACCCACCGCTACCGCCGCGGGCTAGTACGGCACCCACGGCTACCGCCGCGGGTTAGTACGGCACCCACCGCTACCGCCGCGGGCTAGTACGGCACCCACCGCTACCGCCGCGGGCTAGTTACCGCAC
>Ga0272441_10007358_pt1 | contig 17935 bp, 19 predicted proteins | sample SSMProp6N_FD_193582 | JGI IMG/M metagenome (GOLD analysis project Ga0272441, IMG submission 193582) | Marine sediment archaeal communities from Little Sippewissett salt marsh, Falmouth, MA, United States - SSM-Prop-6N | ecosystem: Environmental > Aquatic > Marine > Wetlands > Sediment ... | reverse complement strand
ACCGATCGTCCCGATATTGAGGTGAGGCTTCGTCCTCTGGAACGCTTCCTTCGCCATCTTCGTCAAACCTCCTTAGCTTCCCGCGACCTCAAGACTCCGAGTTTTCGGGAGTTCGCAGCCGCATGCTGCAAGCGCTTTAGAGCCCGCGGTCGGAGTCGAACCGACGACCTCCCCCTTACCAAGGGGGTGCTCTACCGCCTGAGCTACACGGGCGTTCCAACCCAAGCGACAGTGTATCCAACACCCCCGAGGGTTGCCAATTGGAGGGGGAGGGATTCGAACCCCCGTAGGCATCCGCCAACGGATTTACAGTCCGCCCCGTTTGGCCGCTTCGGTACCCCTCCGACAAAATCAAAACCGCGTGAGCCAGCGGCCAGAATCGAACTGACAACCCACTGATTACAAATCAGTTGCTCTACCGATTGAGCTACGCTGGCACGCTCGCACGTCCATGGTTCCTACGAACCGCAGTCGGTGCGGATTGTAGCCACGGCCACAGCACCTGTCAAGATAGGATCTGGACCGACACAGACCGCTCTCGTGGGCCGTCGAATTCCGCCAGGAAGACGCCCTGCCATCGTCCCAGCTGAACGCGCCCGTCCGAAATCGGAATCACCACCGAGGCTCCGGTGAGGATCGCTTTCACGTGAGCGGGAGCATTCCCCTCGCCGTGCTTCCAAGCTCCATCGCTTGGCACCATGCCACCGAGTGCAGCAAGAACATCATGGATCACGTCTGGATCAGCGTTTTCGTTGACGAACACGCCAGCCGTGGTGTGGCGGCAGAAGATCAGGCACCCACCTTCGGAGACGCCCGATTCCCGGACGATCTCTGAGATGTGCCCGGTGATCTCGATGCAGGTTTCCCGTTCGGAGGAGCATACCGAGAACGTCTTCATCAGCAGCTACGGCACGCTCTGCACGCCGGGGCAATCCTTGGGATCGCCGTCTTCAAGCTGATCCTGGAGCGCGGCGTCGAGATCACGAAACAACGCTTCCCGGTCCGCAACCCGTTGGACGCGAAGGATCACGCGTTCCCGCTTCGCTCCGTTCCGTCCGCGGATCATGCTCACCAATCTCACATCGTGCTTCTCAAGGACATGCAGGAGCCGGTAGAGATCATCGCTCTCCGGTCGAACAAGCGCAGCGATACGGATCGCCTCAAGCCCCACGCCAAGGCCGCGAGCCATCGCGCGAAGCACCTCGCCCTGCGTGACGATCCCCACCAGCTGCCCTTCCTCTACAACCGGAAGGAGCACAAGCTGATTGGAGAGGAGGATCAGGGCCGCCTTCTCCAAAGTATCCTCGGGAGCTACGGCAAACTTCGCTTCGAATCGCACCTCGCTGACGGATTGCTCCCAATCGGTCACCGAGTTCAGGAACGCGCGCGTCAGGAACCCGTCAAGTCGTCCTTCCTCCGTCGCAACCAGGAGAAGGCCGAAGCCGTGCTCGTCCATCACACGGCGTGCCTCGGTGAGCTTCACTTCTGGGGCAACCGTGACCGGTACCCGTTGCATGCACTGGAATACGTTCATTCGGAGTCGCGTGCCGCTACCTCGGCGATGACCTTCTCCTGGACGTTCCCCGGAACCGGCTGATAACGAAGGAACTCCATCTGGAACGTCCCTCTTGCCTGGGTCAACGACTTGAGGTCAAGAGCGTAGCTCTGGACCTCCGAGAGAGGAACCTCTGCCTTGACCACCGTCGTTCGTCCCGTCGGCTCCATACCCAGAATCCTCCCGCGTCGTCCGTTGAGGTCGCTGACAACGTCGCCCGTGAACTCCTCTGGAGCGCGTACGTCGATCGACATGACCGGCTCGAGTAGCACCGGACTTGCCTCATCAAACGCGTTTCGAAACGCGTTTCTGGCTGCAAGCTTGAACGCCAACTCCGACGAATCCACGGGGTGATAGCCCCCATCAAACACGGTGGCGCAAACGTGCGTCACCGGGAACTTGGCGAGATTTCCTTGTTCCATCGCTTCGATGACACCCTTCTCAACTCCTGGGATGTACTGGCCGGGAATGGTCGCACCCTTGATCGCATCGACGAACTCGTATTCCTTGTCCTTCAGCGGTTCGATCCGCAGGACGACCTCTCCGAACTGCCCACGACCGCCCGACTGCTTCTTGTGCCGGTACTTGGCCTCGGCCTTCTTTCGGATCGTCTCCTTGTACGGGATCTGCGGTCGCTGTGTCTCCAGTGATACGTTGTAGCGGTTCTTGAGCCGCGTCAAGAACAGGCCCAGATGCACATCGCCCATTCCCCAGAGGATCATCTCATGGGTGACCGGATCGCGTGTAAGATCCACGGTGGCCTTGGCTGTCACGAGCTCTTTGATTGCACCGCTCATCTTCTCGACATCTGACTGGCTCTTGGGAACGATCGTCCGCGAGAAGACTGGCTTCGGGAACGGAATCATCTCGAACGCCTCTGCGTCGTTCCCAGCGGCGATCGTGGTTCCGATCTGAAGGTCGTCCGCCTTCCCGATCGCCACGATCTCGCCGATGGCGGCCTCGGAGACGCGATGTTGTTTGGTTCCTTCAATCGAATAGAGATCCCGTATCTCGACCTTCGATCCTGATGCAACATCCACGCAGCCCTTCCCCTCGCGGAGCGTGCCGTCCAAGACGCGAACGTAGGAGAGCCTTCCGAGGTAGGCATCGTTGTCCAGATTGAACACAACCGCACGAGTAGGGCGCGAGTCGGATCCGCCTCGTGCCGGGGTCAGCTCTCCCAATGAAGTGAGAAGCGTGTTCACGCCGTACCCCTGCGAAGCATCGCCAAAAAGAACGGGAACGACGGCGCCGGATGCGATCCCCACCGTCAGGGCGTTGGCCAGTTCCTCGTGGCTGATCTCTTCGTCTTCGAGGAACTTCATCATCAGTTCGTCATCAGACGACGAGATCTCCTCGAGAGCAACGCCATGCCACTGCTCGAGTGCGTCCTGCATCTCTGCAGGTACGTCCTTCTTTGACTTGTCCCCGAAGCGGACCGCTTTCTGCGAGAGCACGTCGACAAGACCGACGAACTTCCCTCCCTCACGAATCGGCAGGTAGAGCGGAACAAGAACGCGATCCAGCTGTTCGTTGAGTTCACTGAGAATCGAGACGTAGTCGACGTTCTCGCTGTCGACATGGTTCACAAACAGCATGACAGGTCGTCCGGCAGCCCCCGTCAGTTCCCACGCTCGCTCCGCCATGACTTCCACACCTTTTTCCGCGTGGATAACGACCAACGAGAGGTCGGCAACGGAGACCGCCTTGTACATCTCTTCTACAAACTCATCGCCGCCAGGAGTGTCAAACAGCGTGAACCGCGTCCCCTTGTGCTCGAATGAGCCAAAGTGCATGTCAACGGTATGGCCGCGATCCTGTTCTTCTTTCGACGGATCAAACGAAATGTCGTCCTTCACGCCAGCGTGCTTGAGAAGCGCCGCGGCGAGCGTTGTCTTGCCGGAACCGGCATGCCCAATCAAGCCTACGCTCTTGGCTAGCCCCATGGATGGTCCTCCCTGCTTTCGGTCGATGAATCGTCAGGCAGTATACCGAGCCTCAGAACACGTCACAAGCCGCGTATTGCCACGTTCTTCGCTGCCAGCCAGAGCTACATCGCCACCCTCGAATGCGCTTCCTTGAGGAACCATCTTCGTGTTCCGTATCCTTCTCGTTGGGTGTTCTCTCGCCGAGTTCTGGCGCCTCCCCAACTTGAAGCAGTGACCAAGGAGGTCCCATTGTCCACGCGCCTCTATCTTGGAGATGAGGCACTCGCGCAAGGTGCGATCGACGCCGGGCTGTCCGGCGCCTACGCCTATCCGGGAACCCCGTCAACGGAGATCACCGAGCATGTTCAGCGGCATGTCGCTGAGACATCCCAGCGGATTCACTGCCGCTGGTCGGCCAACGAGAAGACGGCGCTGGAAGAGGCGATCGGCATGAGCCTCGCGGGTCGGCGCGCTATGGCAAGCATGAAGCACGTCGGGCTGAACGTTGCAGCCGATCCTTTCATGAACGCCGCCCTGATCGGAACACGCGGCGGCTTGCTGATCAACGTTGCCGATGATCCCTCGATGCACTCGTCGCAGAACGAACAGGATTCGAGGCTGTACGCAGACATGGCCCTGATCCCCTGCATCGAACCGGCCGATCAGCAACAAGCCTACGAAGCTCCGGGGGTTGCGTTCGAACTCTCCGAGCAGTTCGAGCTTCCCGTGATGATCCGCCTGACAACCCGACTCGCTCACTCACGCGCCGACGTCAAAGTGGGGGCAGAAGAGCCGTCGCCTCAGAATCCGTTCTCGCTTCCCGATGACAGACAGCGTTTCATCTTGCTACCCGAACGCGCTCGCAGGCGCTACCAATGGCTGCTCTCGCAGCAGCCTGCACTCGAGACGGCCAGCGAGGAGAGCCCGTTCAGCCATCTTGTCTTGGAGGGCGATCCTTCGCTTGGAATCATCAGTTGCGGCCTCGCCAGCAACTACGTGCGAGAAGCGCTCGGCGATGCGGTCGGTCACCCATGGTTGCAGATCGGGCAGTATCCCCTTCCCGCCAGACTGATCCACACCCTCTTCTCCACGTGTCAGCGGATCATCGTGTTGGAGGAGGGATACCCGTTCGTGGAATCGCGCCTACGCGGTTTGCCGCTTCGATCCACGCCAAAGCTCCTTGGACGACTCAGCGGCCACCTTCCTCGTACCGGGGAGCTTGCACCCGAAGAGGTGACAAACGTGCTTCGTTCACCTGACGCGCCCCCGTCCCCGAGGCAAGCCAGTCCTTCTTCGATTGTCAGAAGCCGGCCTCCTGTCCTATGCCAGGGATGCCCTCACATCGATAGCTATCGTGCGCTCAACCAGGCCATGGCGCCCCACCGCGAACGTGGGCGGGTGTTCGCCGACATCGGATGCTACACCCTGGGTGCCATGCCACCGCTCGAATCCATCGATACTTGTCTGTGCATGGGCGCATCCATCACAATGGCCAAAGGGGCGGCGGACGCTGGAGCGTTTCCTGCGGTGGCCGTCATCGGAGACTCTACGTTCGCGCATTCCGGGCTAACCGGCCTTCTTGACTGCACCGCCGAGCACACGCCGATCACCGCCCTTCTTCTTGACAACGACACCGTGGCGATGACCGGCGGACAGGACTCTCAGGCCACGGGTAGGTTTGTGGGGTTGTGTGAGTCGCTCGGTGTCGACCGCGAGCATATCGTGAGGATAACGCCTCGCGCCGATCTTCATGAGGAGAACGTTGTCAAGATCGCCCGAGAACTTGCTTACGAGGGGCCTTCTGTCGTCCTCGCCCAGCGAGCGTGCATTCAAACACTGAGGCGAAGCAAAGCAACCGAGAAATCGTCCGCTTCACCCGATCGTCGCCGCTCCGAAGGAGGCCAACCATGAGGTGCGACATCGTTCTCGCCGGTGTCGGCGGACAGGGGTTGCTGTCGATTGCCATGATCATCGGTCGCACGGCGCTTGGCCAGGGTCTTCATGTCAAGCAGTCGGAGGTTCACGGGATGGCGCAGCGCGGCGGTGCCGTCCACAGCCATCTGCGGCTCTCCGATCGAGCGATTGCTTCCGACTTGATCCAGCCCGGATCGGCCGATCTTCTCCTTGCGATGGAGATGATGGAGGCCCTGCGGCACCTGCCGATGCTCGCCAATCATGGCACCGTTCTCAGCAATACGGCGACGATCCGGAACATCCCCGACTACCCGGAGGAAGAAGCCCTGCGACACGCGCTTCTCACCCACGCGGAAGTGACATGGGTCGATGCCGAGTGCCTCGCCCGTGAGGCAGGGTCCCCGCGAGCGGCAAACATCGTCCTGTTGGGAGCGCTTTCGCGGTTGCTCCCCCTGGAGAAGGATGCTTTCAAGGAGGCGATCCAAACCATGTTCTCCCGGAAGGGCGGCAAGGTCGTGCATCAGAATCTGGACGCCTTCGCACGGGGACGCGCTGTCGCTACCTAGAGGAGCAGGTTCCGAACCCGCGGCACCGACCGGCTGCTACGCAAGCTTGTCCCCGTGCCGATACGGCCGATCCGCGTTGTAGGTCGCCTTGGCAGCAAGCGCTCCCTCGATGTCGAGACCTTCTGCCGCGGCGAAATCCAGCAAGCGAATCAAGCAGTCGGCCAGCTCTTCTTCGAGTTGTGTAAACGGGGGGATCTTCTCGCTTGGTGGGTTCCCGACCCGGTACGCTTCCATCGCTTCTGCGAGTTCGGTGACCATCAGCATCAGAACCTCTCCGGTGCTTCGCGGACGATCCCACCACCCGTGTTCTTTGGCTGTCTTGTGAACGTTCTTCTGCCAGTCGCTGATCCTCATATCCATCATCAACCCTACGACGACGGCCGCATCGCTTCAACCCTTGTCGTCCCGGGAGGATCGCGCTAGGCTCTCAGCCGAGGCCGGACGACACGGAGCTCCGGTGTGGGAAGAGATGAAGGAGGCACGCCCAATGTCGATCTCGAACCGTTCGATCGCTTCGATCGCGGGTTGGCTGGTGGTGTTGTGCGTCGTGGGAACCTTGAGTGGGTTCGCTGCCCCGATACGGATCGGCATCATCACCGATGTTCACGCGCATGATCTGAATTCGACAGTCGAAGGCAAGGTGATGACCAACTACGGGGAACGTCTCAGTGCGTTTGTCGACGCCATGAACAGGATCGAGCTCGATGCCGTCATTGAGCTCGGCGATTTCGTCAACGGGACCTTCGTCATGGGTGCGGAAGCAGGCGATGAGGCGCGGATCCCTGCGATTCTCGCGTCCGCTGAAGCGTTCCTGGCCGAGCTCGAAGCTCCACGCTACTACGTCCTCGGGAATCACGACATATATTCCCTGTACAAGGAGGAGTTTCTCGACCTGGTCGGGGCCGAGTCGACGTCGCTCAGCTTCGATGTCGGAGGGATCCACTTCGTCATCCTCGACGCCCAGTACAATGCGGCCGAAGAGGATCTTGGTCACGCGTTCTGGGTCGTACCCGGAAACATTCCGCAGGCAGAACTGGAGTGGCTGCAACAGGACCTCGCGGCCACAGAGAAGCCGACGATCATCTGCATTCACCAGCCGCTCGATGTCGATTTTGCGCTGCTTGCCGGTGGGCCCGAGATCAAGAACCACCTGCAGGTAAGAGGCGTTCTTGAAGCATCAGGAACCGTCGTTGCGGTCTTCCAAGGCCATACGCACGATTTCTCTCACTCGGAGATCGAAGGAATTCACTACATCACGTTCGCCGCGATGGTCGACCATACCGAGCCGACTCCGCCAACATGGGCCGTGGTCACCCTGGATGACGAAGCCCGAACGATCGAGATCGATGGCGAGGGGGCGCAGCCAGATGCCTCGTTTACGTTCTAGTGTGAGGAAGCACATCGTTCAATTCCGCGGTTGCCGGGGATGGGGCAGGCTTGCGGTCGCGTCTCTGGCCGTGACCGTGGGAGCCGCCGTGATGCTCGCCGGGCCAGCACACGCTGCCACCGCCGAGATCCTGAGGATCGGTGTCATCGCCGACGTCCACGCCCATGACCTCGACTCTCCGATCGAGGGCAAGTGGATGACGAATACGGAGCCGCGCTTGATGCAGTTTGTGGACGCGATGAACGGGTGGCCTGCAGACCTTGTCGTCCAGCTCGGCGATTTCATCAACGGCTGGATTGTTCTCGGCGTCGAGCCCGGTGACCCGTCCCGGATCCCCGGCATCCTTGCCTGGGCGGACGGTCTCCTTGCGCGGTTCGAGGGGCCCCGACTCCATGTGATCGGGAATCACGACGTCTACAACTTAGACAAGGAGCAGTACAGAGCGATCCTCGGGCTCGAGCGGACTTACTACAGCCTTGATGCGAACGGATTCCATCTTGTGGTTCTCGACGTTCAGTTCGATGAGACGGGTCGCGATCTCGCCCATACGTACACAGGGGTCGCCGGGTTTGTGCCCGACGTCGAGCTGCAATGGCTTCGCGAGGATCTTGCCACATCGGATCTGCCGACGGTGATCTGCGTCCACCAGCGGATCGAGGACTTCGTGGAGGAATGGGGACGCTCGCTGGTCCTGAACGCCGGGGACTTGCAGAGAGTCCTTGCCGAAGACGGCGATGTCGTCGCCGTGTTTCAGGGGCACGCCCACGCCGATCACTACGAGTTCATCGATGGAATCCACTACGTGACGTTTGAAGCTCTGGTCGACCAGGAAACCCCACCGTCCTGGGCTGCGGTGACGTTCGACGCCGGTGATCGATCGATCATCATCGAAGGAGTTGGCGATCAAGACAGCTACGATCTTGTGTATTGACTCGCGTGGCCCGCACACAGGAGGCGCAGATGATCGCGGAGTTCAGCATCGCTCCGATCGGCAAAGAGGTCAGCCTAAGTCCCTACATCGCCCGAGCGTTTCGGCTGATCGAGGCGAGCGGGCTCTCGTTTGAGCACCACGACATGGGGACAAACATCGAAGGAGACTGGGATGAGGTGATGTCGGTGATCAAGCTCTGCCGGGATGATCTTCTCCGGGATTGCCAACGGATCAGCATCTCGATCCGCATCGATGAGCGGACGGGCATCGGTGACCGGTTGCACAAGAAGGTCGCTTCGGCTCGGGACAAGATGTCCTAGAGGTTCGCCCCGTCTCCTCTCCCCCGGTTCCCGGCGAATGCGCTGCGTGCCGCTGCTCTATGCAGCGTGTCGCTGCTCTATGCAGCGTGTCGCTGCTCTATGCAGCGTGCCGCTGCTCTATGCAGCGTGCCGCTGCTCTAGAATGTCAGAACATCTCCGGCGATATTCATGGCGTGATCTCCGATCCGCTCAAGGTTCCGCAGCGCTTCCACGAACAGAACGCCCATCTCCGAATTGCAGACGCCGTTCTCGATTCGGAGGATGTGCCGCTGCTTGTATGTCTCCTCGAGCTCGTCAATCTCCTTCTCCATAGCCGCGGCTGCCTCCACCAGCGCTCGGTCTTCTTCCCGCAATCCGTCAACTACCTGATCGAGCATCTCCTCGACGCGGTTGAACAAGGTGGACACCTCGGATCGCGCTTCATAGGAGAGCTCGACGATGTGTCTGGCCCGAGCCCGGCCGCGCTCGGCGATGTTCACTGCGTGATCTCCGATCCGCTCCAAGTCGTGCACGGCATGGCGGAGCACGTGGAGCCTTCGTGTGTCCGTGTCGGATAGCTCGTGAGGATCGATGTCATCGAGGTAGTCATCCAAGTCGTGGAAGAACCGGTCAACGCTCTCCTCCAGCTCGAACGTGTCTTGAACTGAATCCAGATCTGCTTTGAGGAACGCCGTTCGAGAGGTTCGAAGCATCCGCGTGACCGCGTCGGCCATCACCATGATTGCCTGACTCGCATGGTTGATCGCCATCACCGGCGTCTGCAGAAGCTCCCGAGAGAGAGGGGCTTGCACCACGGTAACCGCGCTTTCGCGTCCCCGAACAAGCCGCTTGACCAGCCATACCAACGCCGGAACGCACGGAATCAGAAGGAGAGTCACCGCCAGATTGAAGATGGTATGCGCGTTGGCGATCTGCCGGACCAACACCCCGGCCGTTCGTTCGACGAGGCGCGCATACGTGGGGAGCCAAGGGAGGAAGACAGCAACGCCAAGCACGTTAACGATGAGCTGTCCAACTGCAAGCCGCCGAGAGGACAGTGAGGAGCCGATGGACGCGATCTGGGCGGTGATCGTTGTTCCGATGTTCGCGCCGAGGACAAGGGCAATCGCTGCAGGAAGGGTGATGACACCAGCGCTTCCCATCGCGATCACCATCGCCGTCATCGCTGACGAACTCTGAATCACCGCGGTGACCACCGCGCCCACGGCGACGCCCAACAGGACGTTCGCCCCGCACGATTCCAGTAGATGAAGCACAAACGGCGTATCCGCCAATCCTCGGAGCCCCGAGGAGAGGATGTCCATCCCAAGGAAGAGAATCCCAAACCCAAGGATCATCCGCCCTATGTCGTGCAGACGACGGCGCTTGCCGACGACGGAAAAGAGAAACCCAACGGCAATCACAGGCAGGTAGTAGTGGCCGATCTTGAACGCGATGATCTGTGCGGTGAACGTCGTTCCGATCTCAGAGCCGAGCATGACGCCGATTCCCTGGGACAAGCTCAGCACAGCGGCGTTGATCAGTCCGATCAGCAACAGCACCGTCATGCTACTGCTTTGGAGAACGCCGGAGGTCACCGCACCGACGATCGCCCCTCGCCAAGGACGTCCGGTCAGCCTCTCCAGCAGGCTGCGCATTCTCCCGCCGGCGGCCCGTTTGAGTGCGCCACTGAGCACGTGAAGTCCGTACAGAAAAAGCGCTATGCCGCCAGCGGTCGAGAAAACGAGTGGGAGAATCGAGATTGCCGCCTCCTCTATATATATGAACACGATAATACTGACAACAGCGCCATATTCCGACAAATGCCCGTCTCTTTCAACACACCCCCCCGGGTTGACCCAAGCATCGAACTGGGTCAACATAGAATCTGGAATGGAAGATTGGATAAGGAATCTCCCGAAGCTGGATCTGCATCTCCACCTCGATGGATCGTTGCGCCTCGACACCCTTAAGGAACTGGCGTCCGCGCTCCCGGATGACCGCCGGTTTGCTGAGGATCTTGACCTCGCGAAGGCCGTAACGCCGCCGACGCGGTGTTCGCTGGAGGAGTACCTGAGGTCGTTTGACTACACGGTCGCTGTGCTTCAGGACGAAGCCGCCCTCGAGCGAGCGGCGCTGGAGCTCTGCGAGGATGCAGCGTCGGAGCACGTCATCTACCTGGAGATCCGATTCGCACCGCTTCTTCATACGGAATGTGGATTGTCGCCGCGAGAAGTCGTCACTGCAGTTCTCGCGGGACTGCGCCGCGCCGAAGATCGATTCGATCTTCATGCCCGCTTGATTCTCTCCGCAATGCGCAATGAGTCACGGGAACGATCTGTGGAAGTGGCCCAACTGGCGGCACAGTTCCGCAAGAAGGGGGTGGTCGGGTTCGATCTGGCAGGCCCCGAACACGATTATCCGCCGTTCCTTCACAAGACGGCGATCGGATTCGCCCGAGATGTCGGTCTTCATCTCACGTTGCACGCAGGCGAAGGATGTTGTCCCGAGCAGATCCGGGAGGCGATCGATCTGGGCGCGGAGCGGATCGGGCACGGCCTCTATCTCGATCATGACCCTTCAACGCTCAAGCGTGTCGTCAGCGAAGGGATTCCCTTGGAGCTCTGTCCGACCAGCAACCTTCAGATATCAGGCCGGATGGAACGATACGCCGATCACCCGTTCGGGGCGTATTTCGAGCAGGGAATCCGTGTGACGGTCAACACCGACAACCGGCTCATGTCGCAAACGTCGTCTACCCGGGAGCTACAAGCCATGGTCGATGCGTTTGACCTTGCCCCGGACGACGTTCATCGGATCCTCCAACACAGTGTTGATGCCGCGTTCTGCGACGACGAGACGCGTGATGTCGTACAGCGTCGACTGGATGCTGCGTTCTAGATCCGGGCAAGCCCGGCTCACACGAGATCTACCTCTCCATGCGGATTGTGACCGCGCCGTATTTCCCATCGTAGCCGGGAGCGATTTCGACAGAGCCGTTGTGCGCGGCCACAATCGACCCGGCGATCTCGACGGATGCTGCACCGGCAAGCCGATCTTCCGTCGCTTCACGCAATACATGAAGCTCGGTGCCAACCTCAGAGATCAGCGCCTCATACGCGCGCTGCACGCGGCGCGTGGAAACGCCTGTGGCGAACGCTTGAGACAGGATCTGTTCAAGCGGGATCACCCGGACGTAGGGAACCGGTTCGATCGGATTCCGCCGATCCCGAGGCCGATCCCGGCCCTGGGCCTGGTCCTGGACCTGGTCCTGGTCCTGGTTGGCGAACGCGAGAATGCGATGCAGCACGCCATATGTGAGGGGCTTCCCGCACACAGGACAGGATCCGTCCGCGGCCATCGTCTGCGCGGGGTCCCACACAACACCGCATCGCCGATGCCCGTCGAAGTAGTACTTCCCCTGTTGAGGATGAAATTCGACCGTTTCCGCAATCCGCCCTGGGCCCCTCCCGGCAATCGCATCGATGACGCCCGCAAACGAAACAGATGGGAGATCAAGAATCGTTGCCTCCCGGCCAAGGTTCCTCGGGGAATGGGCGTCGGAGAACGAAACCAGCGAGTACCGATCTAACGACGAGATCAGTCGATTCATCGCCGGGTCGCTCGACAGTCCCGTCTCCAGGGCGCGGATCCTTGGCGTATGAGGGCCGAAACACGCTTCCGGTGAATTGAATCCTGACTTCGATCCAAACAGCGAGTACCACGGAGTCCAAACGTGGGCAGGAATCACTTCGACCGTTGGCGCCACATTCCAGATCGCGTCAAGGACGTCGATCATACTTGCCTTGAGCATCGGGCGACCGTTTGATGCCAGCTTCCCAAACGGATCGAGCGCGCGAGCCACAGCGGCGGCGGCATCAAGGCTCTCGGCAAGCAGAATAAGGTGGACGCGGCGGCCCTTTCCCGCTTGCCGCCAAAGAACTGCCACTTCGGCAGAGAGCAGGAACCTCGTTCCGTGCGCTTCATAGACCCCGTTCGAAGTGTCGGTGAGCTCAGAGTGAAGGTGTTCCAGCCACTCGGGATGGGTGAAGTCTCCGGTTCCGAGAAGGTCGATCCCCTTCCGCTTAGCCCATCGAGCCATCTCCGGGACGACCATCGCTTGGCTCGTGGCCAAGCTGAATCGGGAGTGGAGGTGAAGATCAGCGACAAGCCGCATTGACGCTCGTTTCCGGATCGAACGGATCAAGCGGGCAAACTGTGGAGAACCTTGCGACCTCGACGTCCGCATAGAAGATCCACGGCGAGTACTCCTCGGCTCGGATCTCGAAGTACGACTGCTCTCCCGGAGTGAGGCCGAAGATCGTAGTTTCCCCCTGTGTAACGCGGATGCTGTCAGGATCGTAGAACTTGGCTCGCACAACCACTTCGTCGAGCGTTTCGTGATGCCTGCTCTCGACCACGCCGCTGACGCGAACCGGGAACCCCAACGTCAGTGACCACTCGCGCACGAAAGCTGCTTCGTAGACATCGAACGCAAGTGTGGTTGCTCCGCGATGGCCGCGCGAGTCGGTCGCAGTAACGCGAACCTCGACCGGCCCCGGCATCTCGTACTCGTGAACGACGTCCCAGCCAAACGGGGTCACCTCGGTTGTCCCGTCGCCAAACTCCCACTCGTAGGACACGATCTCGGCAACACATCCGCCGCATGCAGGGGAAGGCGCAACATCGGCAAAGAAACGAACCGTCAAAGGCCCCATCTCACCGGCAAGGCACGCTCGCAGCTCGACAACCGGAGGATCTGCCCACCACGTACAGCCGCTGAGCGCAATAGCAAGGACTGCGCTCCCGATCATCAGGCCCAGTATCAGAACCCGGCGGCGATGGCTCATCTAGATCACGTCCTCGAAGTCGTCCCATCCAAAGCGGCGAAGATCGATCCGCCCACGATCATCAATCGCCACATCCTCCGCTGCAAGCAGCTGCAATTGCTCCCCCCCAAGACTGGACATCCCTTTCGCGTTCACGACGCGATACCACGGAACAGGGCGCTCACTGCCGTGCCGTCCCAGCGCGGCAAGCGCCCAACCGACCTGTCGAGGCCCGCAACCACCTCCGACCATCCGCGCAATCTGGCCGTACGTAGAGACACGACCCCGGGGGATCCGTCGGACGGCCTCGAAGATCTGTTCATTGGAAAACGCCATCATGTCCTCCTGCGCCGCGCCGCTCCATTGTACGCGCGGTTTGAGGGCCGTGAAACCCCGCCATGGCCCGATTTGATTGCCTGTCCCGCACGCCCGTAGTAGAATCCGCCGCGGTGATTGAAATGTGTCTTGCAGCGCCAGCTCGTGTCATACGTCAGGCCGAAGATGGAGTGCACGCCACCGTGGACTACGGTGGCGTCGAGACGGAGGTTCGTCTCGATACGCTGTCCGAGCCGGTGGCACTGGGAGATTACCTGTTGGTCCACGCCGGTTTCGCGATTCGTCGTCTGGATCCGAAGGACGGTGAGGAGACCCTTCAGCTCTTCGACGAGTTGGCAGCATCGCTTGAACAGGGGCGCAACGATGCCGGCGCGTCCCGTCAGGCAAGCGAGCGATCATGAAGCGTCCGTTTTCCTTCTCCGATCCCGTTCGGGCGAGTCGCTTGACCGATGCGATTCAGCGATTGGCTCCCGACCGGCCCGTACGGATCGTCCACGTTTGCGGAACCCACGAAGCGGCGATCGCGGAGCACGGACTGCGCGGACTGCTGCCACGATCAGTCGAAATCCTTGAGGGCCCTGGCTGTCCGGTGTGTGTGACGCCGACACAAGACATCGACATCGCCGTGCAGCTTGCCGAACGGGGGACCACGGTTTGCACGTTTGGCGACATGATGAGAGTCCCCGGGACCCGGCGCACTCTTGAGCAGGCTCGCGCTTCCGGAGGCGACGTACGCACCGTGCTGTCCGCTGCTGATGCCGTGGGGGTCGCTCGGACCGAACCACAGCGAGACGTCGTCTTCTTCGCCGTCGGATTCGAGACGACGGCCCCGATGACCGCCGCCGTCGTGGTCAACAATCCTCCCGGGAACTTCAGTGTTGTCGTATCCCACAAACGCATCCCGCCGGCGATGGCAGCGCTGCTCGACCTTCCCAATCAGAAGATCGATGCTTATCTTGCCCCGGGCCACGTCACCACCGTCCTTGGAACACGCGCATACGCAGAACTCTCGGAGACCTACAAGATCCCGGTGGTCGTGGGCGGCTTCGAGCCGCTTGATGTCTTGTATGCGCTCGCGCTCGCCGTACGACAGGTTGCGGACGGCGCGGCGCGGGTCGAGAACGCCTTTCCTCGTGCGACATCCGAGCAGGGCAGCCCAGCGGCACTTGCGCTTCTGGACGAGGCGTTCGAGATCGCAGACGGCCATTGGCGAGGGATTGGCACAATCCCGGCATCCGCGTTTGTCCTTCGCTCCCGCTACGCCGATCTCGATGCCCGAGCCCGCTACGACATCCATGGCGAAACCGGGCAGGAGGAGATCCCGGGATGCCGTTGCGCAGACATCTTGACGGCCCAAGCTGTGCCAACCGACTGTCCGCTGTTCTCGAAACACTGCACGCCGCTCACGCCGATCGGTCCCTGCATGGTCGGCGCCGAAGGCGCCTGCAGTATCTGGTTCCGCTACGGGGGGAGGCCCGATCTTCGATGAGCCGCGATGCGGAAATCAATGCATTCCACGGTGCCGGTGGAGAGGTCGCGGGACACTTCCTGAGCGACCTCATCCTGCCGCGGTTCAAGGATCGTGGATTGGGACGGATCGGGCTGCACGCGCTGGACGACGGCGCCACGATCGATCGTCCGAACCAAGGTGAGATCGTCTTCACGACCGACAGCCACGTCGTGAAGCCGTTGTTCTTTCCGGGAGGAGATATCGGACGCCTCGCGGCGGCGGGAACGCTGAACGATCTTGCCGTGATGGGAGCCCGTCCGCTTGCCCTGAGTCTTGCCGTCATTGTGGAAGAGGGCTTCCCCATGGATCGGTTGGACCGCGTTCTCCAGTCGTTTCACGACACGCTCGCCGAGGTCGATGCAGCGCTTCTGTGCGGCGACACGAAGGTGATGCCCCACGGCGATCTCGACGGATTGATCCTGAACTCGAGCGGAATCGGGATCGCCAGCCCCGCGGTCTCTGATGCGTCGTTTGAGGCCGGCGACGTCGTGTTGGTCACAGGGACGCTCGGCGATCACGGGATGACGATCCTTCTTGCCCGCGAGCAGTTCGAACTTCAGACGGATCTTGCAAGCGATGTGGCGCCCGTGTGGCCGTTGGTGGAGCGTGCGCTGGCCGTCGGCGGCGTGCGATCGATGAAGGATCCCACCCGTGGAGGGCTCGCCGCCGCCCTCAATGAGATGGCCCGAAAGGCCGATCTGGGGATGACGGTCCGCGAGTCCGCGATCCCAATCCGCGAGGAAGTGCGTGGGTTGTCGGAGCTTCTGGGGATCCCCGCGCTCTCGGTGGCCAACGAAGGAAAGGCTGTGATGGTCGTGGCCCGTGACCGCGCAGATGCCATCTTGGCAGCGCTTCGCAAGCACCCTCTGGGGATGGACGCAGCGATCATCGGAGAGATCACCACGGATTGGCCGGGGCGCGTCATTCTTGACACGGCCGTCGGCGGGAAGAGGTTCCTGGATATGCCGCTCGGTGACCCGGTTCCTCGGATCTGCTAGTGCCGAGCCACTCTCTGAAGCCGCCTACTTCGTGATCCACCGGCGTCGGTCGGGAAGCGTCTCTCCGCCGGCCTGACAAGAAGGGCAGTAGTAGGTCCGGGTCTGTGCGTAGCGGATTTCGGCGATCTTCGTGGCGCAAACCGGACAGGGATGCCCTTCCTTCTTGTAGACCTTCATGTGCCCGCGGGGCGGATTGACCAGCGCGCCACGGCCCACCTGTTCGCGCACCGCAGTGATCGATGCTGCAAGAACGTCGCGGATTGAGCCGTGGAGGCGCTCGATGTCTTCCGCGCCAAGCCTGTTTACGTATCGCAGTGGGGATATCCCGGCGGCAAAGAGAATCTCGTCAGCATAGGACGTGCCGATTCCTGCGATCAACGTTTGATCGATCAGTACCTTCTTGGCTTGGCGGCGAACTCCCGCAACAAGCCCGATCAGCGCCTGCACGGTGAACGCATCCGACAACGGTTCAATCCCCGCAGCCGCAATCCTCGGAACGTTCTGCGGATCCGTCACCACATGAACGCATGCGCGTTTGACGTGCCCGCCCTCGACCAACCGCAGATCCTGACCACCTTCTAGCTCAAGAAGAAACCCCGTTGCCTTCGTCGCCTTGGTGGCAGTCCCGGTGACGATCATCCGTCCGGCGACCATGAGATGAACCACCAAGAAGCAATCCTCCTCGAGCCGGAAGATCAGGTGCTTGCCCCGCCGCGAAATCGATCGGAAACGTTTCCCGGAGAGAGCGTCCACCGGAGGATCGAACGTCTTCAGAATCCCAGGACGCAAGACCCGGACCGCTCCGATTGTTCGATCGAGCACCCGATCGCTGAGGTTCTCCCGCAGGATCTCCAGATCCGGAAGCTCAGGCATCGTCCATCGACCTCCCCGTCGGTGAAGTATATCCGGTACTCCTTTCGTCAGCTCCCTGAGATCGAGCCTTGGAAGTGGCCGCGAAATGGTTCAGCGGATACACTGAACGAACGATGTGGCATCCTGTGGATCAACCGATCGAGGTCTCCGCCGTGTTCTGGATGAACGCGGCGTTTCCCCACCCTCTTTCCTTTCGCTGGCGTCGGAGGAACTACACCGTGCGTGGCGTCGACGAGGTCACCTCTTCCACCTTGGGCCAAGCTCCGGAGCACAGCACGTCACCATCCCCCCGTCACTTCGCCACCCGTTGGAACCGCGAGGGAGCTCACCGTTCTCACCGGTCTCCTAAGGACCGCTGTGGCCGGATCGATTCAATGCACTATCTTGTCCGGACCGGGTTCAACCGTTGCGCCCTGCGGTACGACCTACCGCACTGCCGATGGACACTCGAGGCCGTCGATCCAACAAGTGGCACACGATCGGATCGGTCTTGACACTCAGAATGTTCCCGCTCTATGGTTCGTTCGGTAGCTCCGAAAAAGGCAAACCGCCCGAAAAGCGGGACGCAAAGCCACGGGCCGGATCGGATAGGGCAGCCGAGTTGCCGGAGCAGGGAGGCCGGCAATGCTTGCGTGGCTTGTCGTTCTCACAGCAGTCGCAGCTAACGGTGCAACGCCGTTGGAAAGCCGTATTGCCGAGCTGGTGCTCCCGAATTCCCGCCCGTTTCTCCCACAGGATCAGGATGTAGCACAGGGCGCCGAGGTTCCCTCCGTCTGGATTCTACGCACGGGAGGCGGAACCCGACATCG